>CAACVD010001322.1_pt1 | contig 11924 bp, 11 predicted proteins | sample 2381771 | NCBI WGS metagenome assembly CAACVD01 (sample SAMEA5211965, study PRJEB30684) | marine metagenome | biome: Marine; feature: Epipelagic; material: Water | collected 2015-10-15 | depth 15 m | reverse complement strand
AACGTATGATGTTTGCCCCGGCTTCATCTAAAGATTGGTTTAATAATGCTTTTCCTGGTGGTTATTTAGATCATATTCTAAGAGTGAATAAAATAGCTAACCAACTTCATAAATTATATGAATTTCATGGTGCAACTGAATCTTATACAGGTGAAGAATTAAATTTTGTCTCATTATTTTGCCAATTAGGCAAATTAGGAGATTGGAATAATGAATATTTTACCAAAAATGATTCGGATTGGCACGTTAAAAATTTAGGTATGGTATATAAATTTAATGAACATGTACCTGCAATGAAAGTATATGACCGTACAATATACCTACTACAGGATGCTGGCATTAAGATTTCACATAATGAATATTTAGCAATCCGTAATCAAGAAGGATTATTTGATGAAAGTAATAAATTTTATTTTTATAGTGGTCAAAAAGAAACTAAATTTAGAACACACTTACCCTTATTAATTCACCAGGCAATCCAAACGGCTCAAGAAATAGAATTCCAAATGTGGAGTTCTGGAAATTCGGTTATACAACAATCGTCTAAACCCGCTAATGCCTCCAAAGCTGATAAAACTATAAGGAAGGCTAAAGCGATTAACGTAGAAAATAATCCTAATTTCAACGAAAAAACCAAATCAATTATTGATTCATTCTTTACAGACTAAATGGAAATTATAATTGCAATATTATCAGCCCTATTAATTGTCGCAGGATTTGCTATTCGTAATGTTATTAAAAAAAACGAAGAGTTAGAGGACTTTATAGCAAAACAAAGTGAAGCTATTGATCAATGTGATAGAAGATTAAATCAGATTGATGATAAGGGATCTTTTATAGCAGACGATGAAATAGGTTGGTTTTTCAATGAAGTTAAGAAGATTCAGGAGGCACTAAATGAATTTCGCCTTCGATAATCTAAATGGCAAAAAAAAGAGGACGCAAAAGTAAAAGACAATATTTTACAGAGGATACAGAATTAGCTATAATTGAATATTTAGCTAGTGAAGATCAGGTTTTAAGAAATAAAATTTATAACGAACGAATCCACCATTCGTTTTATAAGTTAGCTGAAAATCTAATACATACATTTAAATTCTACTATACTGAAGTAGAAGATTTAGAAGACTTAAAACATGAAGTTATTTGTTTTCTATTAGAAAAACTCCATTATTTTAAAGTAGGAAAAGGTAAAGCCTTTTCTTATTTTAGTATTGTAGGAAAAAATTATCTTATACTTTATAATAATAAAAATTATGCTAAAAAAAAGAAAAAAGCTGATTTATTAGAAGTAGATACTGATAATGAAATATTAAATGGTTTTGAACGTAAAGAAGTACATGATGTAAAAGTAGAATTTTTAGATATGTACATTACACACGTAGATGCTAATTTAACAAAGTATTTTAAAAAAGATGCTGAAATTAAAGTTGCAGATGCAGTATTAACAGTTTTAAAAAATAGAGAGCATCTTGAAATTTTTAATAAAAAAGCAATCTATATTTACATTAGAGAAATTACAGGATTAGAAACTCCTATTATAACTAAGGTAGTTAAAAAATTAAAAAATATATTTAATACTACATACTCTAGATATCTTGAGGGCCCATCATATTTATAAACATGAGTAACCCACTTGATCAAATAATTTTTGAGGGAAAAACATCTTCAGATGTATTTAAGGAAATATATAGCAATAGTAAAAAAAAAGATAAACAAATTAATTCTTTAATTGCAGAATTAAAACCATTAATACAAAATATAGGTGATGCCCCCGTTGTAGTACCCCTTATTAAGGAATATTTAGAAGTAAGTGTTAAAAATGATGAACACTTAATTAAAATGATGGCTGTTATACAACGGCTAAATAATAGTAGTACAACAAGTGGGGATTCTTTATTAACAGATGAAGAATTAAAACAACTACAGCAAATTGCTGAAGAAGTAGCAACAGATGGCATTAACAAAAAATAAAAATTTTGGTGCCTCTATTGGGGGTCAAAGTACTTCTAAGGATAAAAGTCAATTAAAGAGAGTAGTTGATATAATTTTAAGTAGTGATCATCCTGCTTATCAAGGACCTAATAGTATAGGTACAATTTTTTTTGTTGATGAAAAATCACAAGAAAAAACTACTAAACCTTATTCTTTACCTCAAGCAAAACCAATAAATAGAAATAATTTTATTTATCCTTTGAGGGGTGAACTAGTATTAATAACACAAGCCGTAAGTAATAATTATTATAATGAATTAGGCGGAAATCCTAATTTTGTAAGTAATTATTATTCTCCAGCTTTAAACATTTATAACAATAGTCATAATAATTCTTTACCTACTATTGGTAAAAAACCCATTAAACAGAATTATAATATAGTTAATAATAATTCTGATTTTAATATACAAGAAAAATTTACTGGAAGGGATTTACCTAAAGTAAAAAGACAATTGGATAATTATTTAATTAATTTAGGGTATGAATTTGGTATAAATGATATTAATAGTCCTAAGTATAACTTAACCCAACAATCCAATGGAATTTATACTTATGAATTAGATGAATCTTTTAATGATAAAATTAAATTAGGTAATTATTTTAAAGAAAATCCTCGACAAAAATCTTTAACCCCATCTGAAGGAGATTATATATTAGAAGGAAGAAATGGTCAAAGAGTAAGATTTGGCCATACTGGACCTAATGGATCTAATATTTTTAGTATAGATTCTACTGAAATTGAAGATGGAAAACCTACTATAGGAGAACCCCTTATTGCAATTAGTATAGGTGAAAATAGTTTTGAAAATTCTTTTAAAGATAAAGGCTCAATATATATTTTATCTAATCAAAGCTGTCTTATAATACCTGCTTCTAATAATATAGATTCTTTAAACGCTACTTATACCGAAGTATCTAATCCTTTAGACGAAATACAAAAATCTCCTCAGGCTATATTACCTGAAGCTCCTAGTAATGTAAACCAAGATATTAATTTTGAAACAACCGAACAAACTACAATAATAGAAGTACCTAATATAGCTTCAACTATAACTGAAGAATCTTTACCTCCTGAAGATACGGATTTTAACGAATTAGACGATATAGCAATAGAGCAATATACTCTATAATAAAATTAAAATATTATGGCCCAAGAATTCATAGATGAAAATTTATTTGTAGGTAAACAAATTTTAATAGATAGTGATCGTTTAGTATTTAACGGTCGTGGTGATAGTATTTTTTCTAGTAATGATTTAATGTTATTTAAAACAAACGGAGAGTTCCATATTAATACTAGTAAAGATACTTTTATTAATACTAAAAAAATCTATATAGGCCCTGTAGTTGATGGTCAGCTTCCTAATATACCTGCTGTAAAAAGTAATGAACTAATTACCATTTTATCAGATTTAATAAGTTCATTAAGAACCTTTTTTTCTGTTTCTTATCCCCAAACATCTCCAGCGCCTACAGGTAACTTTGCTATTAATAAACCTTTAAGTGAAACTATAGTTTTTAACCTAAATAGAATAGAACAAAAATTAGATAGCATTAAAAGCGATAAAGTATTTATTAAATGATTGAAGGTATATTAAATAATATTATTAATTCAGCTACTATAACCTTATATCAAAATAAGGATAAAATTTTAGATGAAGCAAAAAAACGAGGCCAGGAAGAAGTTCTTAAAGAATTACCTTCACCTGATGAATTCAGAAGTAGTTTACAAAGTGCAATTCAAGAAGGTGATGAAGCTAACTTAAGTAAAATTCAATCTAAATATAATCAAAGTATTGGGTTAGTAAATAAAGCAATTAATAAATTAGAAGCTACTAAACGAGGACTAACAAATATTCAAGATAAATTAATACCATCTCCGGAACAAGAAAAAAATAGTATTGGAGATAAAATGGTAAAAATTTCAAATTTACAAATAACTATTTTTAATCCTATTATTGTAACTTTAAATGCAGCTATAATAGCAATAGAAGTAGGTTTAGCACTTAGCTCAGGTCCTGCTGCTAGTGGTACAACAATTAATAAATTAGGAGAATTAAAAAAAGATATAAAAGATTTTGTAAAAAGAATTTCATCAATAAATGCAAGTGTAGGGAGTATAACCAGTTTTTTTAATGATGAACTTAATAAATTAACGGGCCCTTTAGAAATAGGAATTCAAAAAATAGAAGAATTGATAGAACAGTTAAGAAACCTATTAGAATTATTAGAAGGTATTTTTGCAGAATTTGAATTTGAAGTCTTAAGTCAGAATGAGTTAGATGATTTAGGCTTCGATAAACCCGAAGACATAATAACAAGTCAACATAATGAAGATGGAACTAGTAATTTATTCCCCGAAGAAGAAACTATAGGAAATGAAGATAGTAACAGTCTTGTGTTTAAAAGATTTAAGGATTAATATTTATTAAAAACTAATAGAGATGAAATTAAATGCATTTGAAAAAATTATTAGAAAAGTTGTAAGAGAAGAAATCGATTACGCATTAAGACGTGAAATAGCGTTATTAAAGGAAGAACTATCAGGTATAAAACCTGTAATAGCAGAAAAAAAAGAAAATAAAGTAGTAAAAGCCGAATTTAGGCAAAAAATCCAACAACAAATGCCTTCTTTTAACACAGGAAATGGAACTTTAGATTCATTATTAAATGAAACAGCAATTTCTCCTTCTGCCGAAGAAACATTTAATGCTAATGATCCTGTTAATCAATTTCTAAATAAAGATTATAGTGGACTTATGGCTGCTATGAATAAGAAAAAAGAACATTTTAGACCCTAATGGCAATAAGACTTAGCAAACCTATAAAAATTGATCCTGTAGATATAGCAGAAAAAACTGCTGTAGGGGTTCGTTTACCTTTTAATAAAAAAAGAGTATTTACACTAGATTATACTACAAAGGATCATGCTAAATCTAAATTATTAAATGTTTTATTAACTTCTCCGGGAGAAAGGATTAATCAACCCCTATTTGGTGCAGGGTTAAAAAATAGATTATTTGAACAACAAACTGAAGTATCCGGAGAAAATTTAAGAAATTATGTTATCCCCCAGGTAAAACAATTCGTACCAGAAATAGAAATTAAAAATATTACCCTTAAGGATGGTGGGCTACAAGGACATAAATTATTCGTTACAGTAAATTACTCATTAGTAAATAATGATGAGGAAGACTCGGTAACTTTAAGTTTCACTAATAATGACTTTGAATCTAATTACTAATGACTTATATTAACGGAAATACTGGAGGTAAAACAATAAATTATCTAAATAAAGATTTTACTGATTTTAAATCAGCACTAATTAATTTAGCAGAAGTATATTACCCAGATACTACTACCGATTTTACAGAGGGTAGCCCTGGTACTATGTTTATAGAAATGGCATCATATATTGGTGATGTACTATCTTTTTATACTGATGCACAAGTACAAGAAACATTTTTACAGTATGCCCAAGAAAGAGAAAATATATATGCATTAGCTTATACTTTAGGTTATGTACCTGCTATTACTAATCCCGCTTCGGTAGACTTAGAAATTTTCCAACAAATTCCCGCGGGGAGTGAAGGACAACCTGATTATGATTATGCTTTAAGGATACAAAAAAACTCTTCTTTTTTACCTAATAATAATAGTGGAGTTAGTTTTTTAATACAAAATGATGTAAATTTTGCGTTTAGTTCTGCTTTTGATCCAACTGAACAAACTATATTTGCGACACAACCGGGAAGTACTCAACCAGATACATATCTCTTAAAGAAAACAGTAAAAGCTATTAGTGCTGAAATAAAAACTACTACTTTTGATATAGGTGATGCCGAAAGATTTAAAACACTATCATTAGATGATAGTAAAATCATTGGTATTCAATCAATTGTAGACTCAGATGGTAACGAATATACAGAAGTTCCTTATTTAGCCCAAGAAACGGTTTTTGAAGAAGTACCAAATACGGAAGCTAATGATCCACTTTTAAATCAATATAATGGACAAGTACCATTCTTACTAAGAACCAAAAAAGCATCAAAAAGATTTGTAACTAGATTTCTATCTAACCAAAAATTAGTAATTTATTTTGGTGCAGGAGCTACTAGTGGTGATGACACTACTATTATTCCTAATCCAGATAATGTAGGTTTAGGAATTAGAGATGGTAGATCCCTTTTAGATAAAGCATATGATCCTTCTAATTTTTTATTTACTAAGGCTTATGGTGAAGTACCTTCTAATACTACTTTAACAGTAACTTATCTAGTAGGTGGTGGTTTAAATTCAAATCAAAATTCTAATACAATTAATAGGATAGGAACTGTAAGTGTTATACCACGTAAAGGAAATTTAACGACTGCATTACTTAATAACGCTAAAAACTCAATAGCATCTAATAATCCTTTACCGGCAAGAGGAGGAGGACCAGGTGATAGTTTACAAGATATAAGATTAAATGCTATAGCTAATTTTTCAACTCAACAAAGAACAGTTACTAAAGAAGACTATATATTTAGATCTTTAGCTATGCCCCCTCAATTTGGTAAAGTAGCTAAAGCATATATAGCTCAAGATACTCAAATATCATTAGATACTAATAAAAGGATATCTAATCCTAATGCCTTAAACTTATATGTTTTAGGATATAATTTACAAAAACAATTAACAAATCTATCTGAAGCTGCTAAAATAAATTTAGCTACATATTTAGAACAATTTAGAATGCTTACGGATTCTATAAATATTAAAGAAGCTTCTGTTATAAACTTTAGAGTAAATTTTGATATTACCGTTAGATCAGGTTATTCAAATGATGAGGTATTATTATCTTGTGTTAATAATTTAAGAAGTTTTTTTAATATAGATAACTGGCAAATTAACCAACCTATTAATATTGGAGACGTTTCAGGTAGATTATATAATGTTAATGGAGTACAAAATGTAAATAATATTACATTTGAAAATGTTTTTGGTGAAAATTCAGGGTATTCTAAGTTTAAATATAATTTTTTGGCTGCAACACAAAATAATGTTATATATCCTTCTTTAGATCCTAGTATTTTTGAATTAAAATATCCTACTAATGATATTATTGGTAGAGTAACTATTTAATAACATGGCACACTATTTTTTATTTCCAGAAAAAGATACTACTATATATGCTCATCCTTCCAGGAATACATTAAATGCTGGAATAGACGAAGTATTAACTATCCAAGATGAAGGATCTAATTCAGATTTAAATTTTTATCCTAGTAGAATATTAATTCAATTTAAACAACAAGAAATTAATGATACTGTTCAGAATAAGGTAAAATCGGGACCATTTAGTGCAAGTTTAAAATTATTCCAAACTGAACATAGAGAATTAAGTATTGACCAAAATTTAGAAGTATTTCCTATTTCGGGTACCTGGAATAACGGTACAGGTAGAAGAGGAAACGAACCAGCTATAACTGATGGTTGTTCATGGTTATATAGAGATGGCAGTCCAAATGCTGTAACAAATGATCCTTTAGGCACTAGCTGGTTAACTAATCAAGATAATTATGCAACAGGAGTTACAGCAAGTTTTATTGCAGCTTCACCTGGAGGTGGAAATTGGTACTCGGGATCAGAATTTCAAGTAACTAGAACATATGGGTATGGGGATGATTTAGATTTATCTTTTGATTTAACATCTCCTGTTTTAAAACATACTAGTAACAGTTTATTTTCAAATACTTATCCTAATGGTATAGAAAATAATGGATTTTTAATTAAAAGGGCAGATTCACAAGAACATACAGCTATAGATGATGGAGAACTAAATTATTTTTCTAGAGATACCCACACTATATTCCCACCGTTTTTAGATATTTCGTGGGATGATTCAGAATATGATAGAGAAAAACATGGAATTAGTGATAATCAAATTAAAACTTCAGGAGAATGTTATGTGACTTTAAGAAATAATAAAGAAAAATTTAGAACTTCTGAAGAATATAAATTTAGACTTAACGTAAGAGATTTATATCCTACGAGAAAGTTTACTACAACTTCTAATTTTTTAGATGTTAAATATTTTACTAGTAGATCATTTTATTCCTTAGTTGATTATGCTACTGAAGAAGTATTAATTCCATTTAGTGAAGAATCAAAATTAAGTGCTGACGCAGAAGGAATGCACTTTAAAATATATATGAACGGTTTACAAGAAGAAAGATACTATAAATTATTATTCAAACATGAAAATAATGATGGTATTCAAGTTTATGATGACAATTATTACTTTAAAGTAGTTAAAACATAATGGCATATCATACAACAAATACACCTCCTCCAACTTCTCCAATGAATAATACTAGAGGAGATTCTGGTGTGAATACTGGGGGTGGGATAGAAAATATTGATGCCCAATCTAGAATTCCTTTTGGGAATCAACCACCTGCCGAAGAACCTCTTACTTTAAACACAGCAAGCTTATTTGGTGAAATTAAATTTCAAAGACAAATTTTTAGTCAAGCTGCCTTTAGAAGGCAGGTAGATACTAGTTTTAGTGAACTAAGCAATAGGAGAGAAGCAGTTGATATAGAAGAATTCTTTAACCAATATAATAGATTATTCTTTGACATACCAAAAGAAGGAGCCCTATCTCATAGTAAACTTATAACAGATAGTACTGCTTATGTTACTGATTATGTTAATCCCTTACAAGTAATAGTAGATCAAAGAGACCAACAAATAGAACAATTAAATCGGGATATTGCGAATTTATTAGAACAAATAGCTAATGCTCAAGCAGGTGTAGCGGATGAAGTACAAGAAGAAATTGCTATAGGTAACCCTAATGATCCAAACATTAATTGGGTAGGATCATTTGAGGAAAATGGATTACAAAAAACATTTAAAAAGATATATATGGATACCAGGGGTAATAGTATTTTCTCAATAGAAGGCTATGATGATATTGAATTCGAATCAAACGAGTCAATTGATTCGGACGAGCGTAACGATGATAATTGGAAAGAATCACAACTTAAAAAAGATATTAACCAAGCTTATGATAGAGCTAAATTCTCAGATTTAAAAGGCGTCAATATTAGAACATATAGTCAGTGGAAGGGTGATATAGAAAAAGATTCTAGTGGTGCAAGAACAAGAGACGCAAATAAAGCTTTAGATTATTTAGCCTTTAAAATAACAGGTAACGCAAACTTCTTATAATGATAATTGACTTAAATACTATAGAAAGCATAAATCAATCTGATTTAAATAATCTTAATTCCAAATTACTTGTTAGAAAATTTGGTCAAGAGAATGACTCTATAGAATTGACTATTAGAGATATTAATGGTTTAGAAGTAATAAATGATGAACAATTTGCTGATTATACAGCATATTATGATGGTGATTTAATAGGTTCTATAGATATTGATTTTGAACAAGTACTTAAAGATTATGGTTTTGAAAGAGGTAGATATGATTTAAATTTTTCTTTCCAACGCAAATTATTAGTAGATGGATTTAATAGACCATTTACAATTACTGAAATATCTCCTTCTAGAACAGAAATAAGAGTTACGTCTTCTACAATAGATAAAACAAATTTTAAATCAGTTATAGAATCTCTAGTAAATAGTGTAAATAATTCTGGTTTTTTAAAAGATATTAACATAAGTTTTAATACAGGTGATACTGCTTTAATAGTAAATGCGGAAAGTGATATTGAGTCAGTTTTATTAAAATTATATGATCCTCTTCCAGGTAATATAACTGTTAGCTCTATATTTAGAGTTTATGAAGAAATAATTAATCCACTAGTAGTTAGAGTAGATTTAGGAGCATCTACTGTAGAAGATGAAGGCGTAAATTTGAGGGCCCCTAATTTTGACATACAATATTCACAAAATTTTACAGTACCTTCAAAATTTAGAACGTATGATGATATTTTAAATAATGGGGCTGTTACTTCAAGTTTTAATTTTTTAGTTAGTTATTTAAGCGGAAGTATACCTGTAGACTTAGAATTTGATAACCCAGATACACCCTCAGGTTATACTTTTGAAAATTTTATTCATTATAGTTCTGCAACAGAAAGATTAAGAAATTTTAAATATAAACTTGAGTTATTAGAATCATATTCTGGTTCATTAGCTATATTAAATAATATAACAGGCAGTGTAACAGAATCAGTACCTACTTTAGAAAACATTAGAATTTTTAATGATAAATCTGATAAGTTAATACAAGGGTTTGATTATTATGAAAGATTTTTATATTTTGAAAATAATCCATATGCTTGGCCTAAAACAACAACAGGTAATTATCCCCATATTAATGCTAAAGTAGATTCAGCAGCAGCAGTAGCTTGGTTTGGTGCTCCAGTTAATAAGTCTGAAAGTGAATTTTATGGGGGGCAAATGTTAAGTGCTAGCCTCTTTGATGATTGTAACCCATATAATTTAGTTAATACAATACCCCCAGATATACAAAATAACCCCCAAAATGAGGGTTATGTATTATTTACAGAAATGATAGCCCAACATTTCGATGGTATATGGGCACATATTGATAGTATAACTGATAAGTATCAAGCTCACAGTGCGTTAAATGATGGTATTTCTAAAGAATTAGTATTTAATGCATTAGCAGAAAGAGGAATTAAGGGATATAGTCAGTTTGAAAACGCCTCAATTTATGAGTATATTTTAGGTGATGATGGAAGTGGTGTATATCAATATACTTCACCAGATACAGCAACAATGATATCAGCTTCTAATGAAGGATCAATCCCTAAAGGTGATATATCAAAAGAAGTTTGGAAACGATTATACCATAATACGCCATATCTTTTAAAAACTAAAGGTACTGAACGCGGATTAAAAGCACTAATTGCATGTTATGGTATCCCAGAAACCGTACTTCACGTTAAGGAATTTGGTGGTCCATTAATAGATAAAACTGGATTTAGAACATTTACCTACCAAAAAGAAAGCCGAATGGTGGATATAGGTAGTAATGGTGCCTTCCGTGGGTTAGTTAAAATTGATAACGCAATCACAGACCCTACTCCAGCCGAAAGTATTAAAACGGCACAAATAAGAGTTATCCCAAGTGCATCTAGTGAAGTCCCTATATTTGCCATCCACAATGGAAATTCTAGTGATAATAGTTTTGCTCTTTTTGTATCTAAAAGTAACAATGAGTTAGTAGAACCTAATGTAAGTGCTTCTTTTGGTAAATTAGTAGTATGTACTGGTAGCCTTGCTAATAGTATTAGTTCTACAACAGTAATTACAAGTTCTTTAATTCCTTTATTTAATGGGAAACCTTGGAATTTTAGCCTTACTTGGGACAGTGGTTCATCTAACCAAATAAATGTTTATGCTACTCAAACTTCATTTAATAAAAATACATTTTTACAAAAACTTACTCTAACTGCTGAAAACGTATTCCAGGAAACTAATCATGATTTATACTATATCCCTATGGATAATGATAGTGATGGGATTTTTGGGATTACTAATGCTAATCTTTATAGAAACAGTAGAGCCCAAGAAGCCAGAGCATACACAGAAATACTTACAGAGGATACTATAGTAACCCAATCATTATCTCCTTTTAATTATAATGGCAATACTATTAGTTCAAGTTATGATACACTGAAGTTTAGATTCCCTTTAGGTTCAGATATTGAAGATATAGATGAAGATACTATTATTCTTAATGCCCACTTAAACCCTAAATATAATAAAATACCTAATATTGATGGGTTTACTTATACAAGTAATGCTGCAGTTTTAAGAATAGCAAAAACCCATTCTATAGAAGAAACCCATCATCTAACTACACCAGATACAGTAGGTTCAGGAATGGTTTCAGATAAAATTAGAATTGATAATGGAACATTTGATGATAATTTCTTAGATCCTTTTA
>CAACVD010001321.1_pt1 | contig 11925 bp, 12 predicted proteins | sample 2381771 | NCBI WGS metagenome assembly CAACVD01 (sample SAMEA5211965, study PRJEB30684) | marine metagenome | biome: Marine; feature: Epipelagic; material: Water | collected 2015-10-15 | depth 15 m | reverse complement strand
CAGACAACAGAGTTGGCGCAGAAGCGAAATGGGATGATCAGTTATTGCGATTAGAAATGATTGATTTGAAAGATGGTGATTTTGATCTTGGCGTGACCGGCTTTGATATTGGCGAGATCGATAATGTACTATTAGAAAAGCAGATTGGCGAAAACGATGCCGAAGCAGAGTGGGTCGGCATGCCGGAATTTAACCAACAAGATAAAACTGCTTTCAGATCATTCCCTGTACACTTTAAAGATCAAGAAGCTGTTGACCAATTCGCGGCACTTATAAATCAAAACATAACCGACAAGACCAGATATGTTTGGTTCCCGGAAATTGAGATTGATAGGATGGCGGACAAAGAATATGTCAATGAAGATGATGCCTAATTTTCCTTTGTATATTCCATCAAAGGGCAGACACGATAGCAGACTAACAGTTAAGTCACTTTTGGAAATGGGCGTGCCGTTCCACGTTATTATTGAGGAACAGCAGTATGCCGATTATGCCAGTGTTATAGATAAAAAATATTTGCTGGTATTAGACAAATCATATCAGCGAGAATATGACACCTTTGACGATTTAGGTTTGAGTAAAAGTGTTGGACCCGGCGCGGCAAGAAACTTTGCTTGGGATCATGCCATTGCTAATGGCCACGAATGGCACTGGGTAATGGATGACAATATCAACGGCTTTTATCGGCTAAATAATAATATCAAAATTAAAACCACTGCCCCTAGTTATTGGAGAGCAATGGAAGATTTTTGTTTGCGCTATAAGAACGTGGCTATGGCTGGTCCAAACTATTTTATGTTTGCTAGTCGTAAATCAAAGATGCCGCCGTTTGTCTGCAATACGCGCATATATAGTTGCAACCTTATTCGTAATGACACGCCGTTTAGATGGCGTGGGCGATATAATGAAGACACAGACTTGTCACTAAGGATGCTAAAAGCCGGATGGTGTACCATCCAGTTCAATGCTTTCTTACAAATGAAAACTACAACGCAAGTTATCGGCGGCGGTAACACTGAGGAATTTTATGCGAAAGAAGGCACGATGGCGAAAAGTAAAATGCAAGTAGATATGCACCCTGACGTATCAAGACTGGTATGGAAGTTTGGACGTTGGCACCATCATGTAGATTACACGCCGTTCAAAAGTAATAAGCTAATCAAGCGCGATGATGTGAAGGTTAGTAAAAAGCAAAACGAATATGGAATGAAGCTGAAGCATAAATAATGGCAGACCCCCAAACATTTCCACTACAGACTATTGCCCGGCTATTAGATTTAACACCGCGCCGTGTTCAGCAGTTATCTACTGAGGGCATTATCCCGAAAGCATCGCGTGGTCGTTATGAACTTGTGCCAGCCGTACAGGGTTATGTAAAATATCTGCGCGAACTGTCTTTGCGATCCGATGGATCCGGCGATGATTACAACGCCCATCGTACACGCCTGACGAAAGTTAAGGCAGATATGGCGGAGATGGAACACGAGCAGATGCGTAACAGCCTAATCCCGGCGGATGATGTGCGCGATGCTTGGGATGCAATGGCAAGTAATATGCGCGCCCGCTTGTTAGGCATACCAACAAAAGCGGCGGCGCGTGTCTTTGCGGCGGATGATGTAAACGATGCAAAACGAATTTTGAAAGACAGTATCAATGAAGCACTCAAAGAACTATCGTCAGTCGAAGTCAAAACAAATAATCCTATCAGGTCAAAACAATCTGAGGATGATAGCGCGCCGGACGATGGAAAACCTAGCACCGCCGCCAAATCTAAAAATAAGTGATTGGGCGGATGAACACCGGCGGCTTTCGCCGGAGGCATCATCGGAAGCAGGGCAGTGGTCTACAGATCGTGCGGAATACCAGCGCGGGATTATGGACGCCATCAGCGATGAAAAAGTTGAAAATGTCGTGGTGATGGCCAGCGCGCAAGTTGGCAAGACCGAAATGATATTGAATATGATCGGGTACCATATGGATCACGACCCATGCCCGATATTACTGGTTCAACCTACTCAAGAGCTTGCCGCAACATTTTCGCGTGACCGGCTTGCGCCTATGTTGCGCGATACGCCGACACTCAAAGAAAGAGTAAAGGATCCACGCACCCGCGATAGCGGCAATACAATTTACCATAAGCAATTCGATGGCGGACACATCACACTTATCGGTGCCAATAGTCCGGCGTCACTCGCCAGCCGCCCCATACGTTTAGTTTTGTTCGATGAGTGTGACAGGATGTTGCCAACGGTGGAGGGAGATCCGATAGAGTTGGCGAAAAAGCGCGCGGCTACATTTTGGAACCGCAAGTTTGTAATGGTCAGCACTCCAACAAACAAAGGGTCAAGCCGTATCGAAGCGGCGTTTGAAAATTCAGACCAAAGGCAGTACCATGTGCCGTGCGCTGACTGTGGCGAGTATCAAGTGATGCGCTGGTCGAACGTGCAATGGGAAGAAAACAAGGTGGCATCTGCCTGTTATGTTTGTGAACATTGCGGTTCGATCTGGGATGATGCGGCACGTTTTCGTGCAATACGCAGGGGAGAATGGCGAGCCACCGCGCCATTCGCTGGATCGGCGGGATTCCAGCTTTCTGGTTTATGTTCGCCTTGGACATCTTTAGAAAGTTTAGTGCGCGACTTTCTTGCGGCTAAAAAACTGCCAGAAACATTGCGCGTGTTTATCAACACCAGTCTTGGCGAACTGTGGGAAGATGAAGGCGAAGGTGTAGATGATTTCGGAATATCCCAGAACCGCGAAGATTATGGCGACAAGATCCCGGATGGCGTTGTGTTTATAACAGCCGGAGCCGATGTGCAAGATGATCGGCTAGAGGTTGAAATCTTAGGATCTGGACGCGACCAAGAAACATGGTCAATCGGGTTTCATACAATATGGGGCGATCCAAGTGCCGGTCAGGTTTGGGCAGATCTTGATGAATTGCTAAACACTGAATATGAAACCTATGACGGGCGGGTCTTGCCGATTAAGGCAACCGCCGTTGATAGCGGCGGACACCATACGCAAGCGGTTTACAGATATTGCAAAGCGCGCGGCGGTAGGCGCATTTTTGCTATTAAGGGTATGGGCGGTGAAGGACGCGCGCCGGTCGGCAAGCCATCGACAAATAACAATATGAAATGCAAGCTGTTCCCTGTCGGTGTCGATACGCTGAAAGAAGTAATCTATTCACATTTAAAAATTAAAGATCCGGGTGCGGGCTATTGTCATTTCCCAGAACATTACCCGGAAGAATATTTCAAACAGCTTACAGCAGAGAAAGTTGTCAAAAAATTTAGTCGCGGATTTCACCAAAGACAGTGGGTAAAGATACGCGCGCGCAATGAGGCATTGGACTGTCGAGTGTATGCTTTAGCGGCATTGTCAATTCTTAATGTCAATGTTAATATGATTGCACAAAAGTCCGAAAGGCAGAGTGCAAAACCGGCTAACGAACCTAAAAGGCGTCAAAGGTCAATAAGACCAAAGCGTGACGGCTTTGTAAATGGGTGGCGATGACAAAGGATATTTACTGCCGTGGCTAATTTATTTGATACGACAAACGCACCAACCGGCGTACCCACAGAATTAGTTGTTGGCGATCTGTTTCAATTCAAGATTACAGAGTTTTCGCAAGACTATTCAAACAGCCTACATACAATGCGCTTTATTGCTAGGATCGCAACGGGCGCGAATACTGAAATCACTGTAACAGCTACTGCGGATGGCGATGACTATCTATTTTCTGCCGCAAGTTCCGCAACAGCAAGTTATGACGTTGGGCATTATCACTATCAGTTAGAAATCGAACAGGATAGCACAAACAATAGAATTATTGTTGATCGTGGCGAAATAGATATTTTAACCGATTTTGATAATAATGTTGATCCAAGATTTCACGCAGAAATTGTACTAGCTAAAATTGAAACTATGCTGTCGGGTAAAGCAGACGCTGATGTTTCATCTTATTCTATTGAAGGACGTAGTTTGAGCAAGTTTAGCTTTGCTGAACTGCTGGACGCCCGTGACAGATATCGCCGGGAAGTAGCGGCGCATAAACGCGAAGAAGCAATCAAGCACGGCAAGAAAACAAAAGCATCTATTTTGATGAGGTTTTAAATGGCTTTATTTGATTTTTTGCGAAATGAACAGCCGGTCAAAAAACGCACACGGGTTGGACGCAGAATGGGTCGGAATTATTCCGGCGCAAGCAAAAGCCGTTTGTTTACAGATTTTATTGCGCCAAGTAATAGTGCCGACAGCAATCTAAAATATCAGCTTGGCACCCTGCGTGATCGCAGTCGTGATTTAGCGCGCAATAACGAATACGCAAAAAGATTTTTAAACCTGATAAAAACAAACGTGGTTGGCGAAAGCGGTTTCACGCTACAGGTTCGTGCGCGTAACGATGATGGTCAGTTGGATGCGTCTGGCAATACCATCTTAGAAAATGCGTTCAAAGCTTGGGGGCGAATGGGGTCTGCGGAAGTATCCGGGCGGATGTCTTGGCTAGACTGCCAGAGATTTACGGCAGAGGGTCTTGCCCGTGATGGCGAAGTTTTTATCAAGAAAATACGCAACCCAAGATTTCGCAACGGCTTTACAATACAGTTTATTGAGCCGGATCTGGTAGACCACGAAAAGAACGGCCATAATGAAGATAATGGCAACGAAATTAGAATGGGCGTTGAGCTTGATGAGTTCCACCGGCCTGTCGCATATTACATTTTAACAGACCACCCCAATGATGATTTCTTTGCTACGCCCAGATCGCGCAAGCATATTCGTGTCCCGGCTGATCAAATTATTCATGTATTTATGCCAAGCAGAACATATCAGACGCGCGGCGAACCATTTATGGCACCAGCAATCGCCGGTCTAAAGATGCTTGGCGGTTATCGTGAAGCAGAGTTAGTTGCCGCAAGATCTGCCGCCGCTAAGTTTGGTGTAATTACAACGCCAAGCGGCGATGAATACGTTGGCGATGATGAAACCGATGATGGCGTGCCGATTATAGATATGGAGCCGGGAACATATAGCCAGTTACCGGCGGGTCACGAATTCCAGATGATTGACCCCACGCACCCGACAACGGCGTTTGCCGATTTTGAAAGTGCTGTTTTGCGCGGCATCGCATCTGGTTTGAATGTCAGCTACACCAGCCTGTCTAATGACTTGACCGGCGTTAGCTATTCATCCATCCGGCAGGGTACGATTGAAGAACGCGACCACTACAGATTGTTGCAGTCGTTTTTGATTGAGCATTTCTGTGAACCTATATTCCGGGCATGGTTGGATGCCGCACTTGATATTGGTAGCATCCCTATCCCGATTAATAAGTTTGATAAATTTTCTGACAATATCCATTTTCGTGGTCGCGGTTTTGCATGGGTAGATCCGCAACGCGAAATCAGTGCTAGTGTTGTCGGTCTGCAAAACGGCTTGTTATCTATGAATGATGTTGCGGCTAATTACGGGCGCGATGTCGAAGAACTGTTCACGCAAATACAAAACGATAAAGAAATGGCAGAACGCTATGGCTTGAAACTTGCGTTTGAACCATTCGGCGGTGGTCAGTCTGCTTATGGACCAATGAAGATAAATCCAGAAGAACTAGGTGACACCGATGGCGACTGATTTTCCTACCAAAGGTGACGATAAAAAGATCAGCTTGCGCAATAGCCAGTACCCGCAATTTGATTATGATTTTGCATCGCAGATTAAAAAAGACCATTCTGATATCTGGAAAACCGGCGGTAATATTCGCGGCAATGAGGCGTATGAGTTCTGGACTAAAGCGCGAGATGGGCAAGAAACAGAAGGCGTATTGGACTGGATTAAAGAACGCGAAGCATGGGCGGCGCGTCACTTTAGAGATGGTCAGAAGTTTAAGGATGGCAAAGAGCAACCCAACCTAAGTAATGTTGCCGGCGTTGTCGCGCAGATGAAGTGGGGCGTGATCGGCAATCTTGGCGAACAAGGTATGAAGGATGTTATTTTGGAACTGGTTAAAAAATTAGAGGGCAAGAAAGAACGCGCCTATAAAGATTTAAGCGGCAAAGTACAAAAAGCATTAGACAAAAAGGTTGAAGACCATAACGAAAAGTATGGTGACAATCCTAAGAAGCGCGCCACTAAGCGTATGCTTGCCGCAGTATTTGAGCGTGGTGTAGGGGCGTACAATACCAATCCGGGTTCGGTTCGACCGGGCGTAACAGGTGCTGACCAGTGGGCATATGCAAGAGTGAATTCATTTCTTTTTGCTTTACGCAATGGTCGTTTCCAAGGCGGGAAGCACGACACGGATTTATTTCCAGAGGGTCATCCGCTTTCTAGCAAAGAGCGCGCGGAGCAAGACATTGATTTTTCCGCTTTCTTAGATGATAATGTTGGCAATCCGAATACTGAGGATAAAACTATGACTGAGCAAATTATAGAACGGCACATCCAGAAGGTTGAAGAAACCGATGATGCTTATGTTATTACATTCGGCAAATCTATGCCGGAAGTTGAAGAACGGCCATATCACGATGAAGATGAAGAAAAAGAAATGGAAAGATTTGACCGCACACAAATGTCCAAGCGTTCTACATTTATAAATGAAGATGATCGCTTTATTGACGAAGATACAAGAATGGTTCGCATTGGAGTGTCATCCGAAGAACCGGTTGACAGATCATTCGGCAGAGAGGTCATAGACCATAGCCGTGACAATATGAACCTAGAATTTCTGAACTCAGGGCGCGCGCCGCTTTTGCTTGATCATAAAATGGATCAACAAATAGGCCGTGTCATGAGTGTTGAACTTGACGAAGATGACCGCCGTCTGCGGGCAGTAGTGCAGTTTGGAAAAGGTGCGCTTGCTTCTGAAGTGTTTGACGATGTTCGTGATGGAATACGCGCGAATATTTCAGTTGGCTATCGTATTGATGGCCGCATTGAGCGTGAAAGCGATCCTGAGGATTATGTACGGATCAAAACCACGCCACTTGAGGTATCTGTTGTTGCCGTACCAGCTGACATGTCTAGTCAGGTGGGGGTAGGCCGTAGTGCTTCTGAAACCCTTAGTGAAACCACATCAGACTTGGAGATTAGAATGACTGATGAAGTAAAAAATGAGGGTGTAGATATCGCAGTGCGTGAAGCCGAAGTTGAAAAGGCAACACGCAAAGCCGCATCTGACATCCTTACACTCGCCGCCAAGCACAACAAACGTGATCTTGGTGACGATGCAATCCGCAATGGCGTTAGCTATGAGGATTTCCGTGGGCAGTTGCTTGAAGCACTTGCCGAAAAGCCGTTGGATATTGCACCCGCCGCTATTGACGCGCCGGTTAAAGAACAGCGCGAATACTCGCTGGGACGCATGATCCAAGCCCAAGTGTCTCAGGATTGGCGCAAAGCCGGTTTTGAGCGTGAGATCCATGACGAGATTTCACGCCGTGTTGGACGCGAAGCAGATGGCGTATATGTTCCTGACTTTGCTTGGGGGCAACGTGGCCCACTCGCAACTGCCGCAACCGGCGGTTCTGGTTCTGAAGTTGTCTTTGATGACTTTGTACCGACAGAGCATCGCGGTGACATGTTCATCGAAGCCCTGCGCGCCCGTCAGGTTCTTGGCACTCTGGGTACAACGTACCTGTCTGGCCTGACCAACCGCATCAAAATGCCGAAATTGGCTACTGGCGCAAACGCCGCATTTGTCGAAGAACTGGCAGATGTAGGTGACGGTGCCGGTACTGATGGCGGAGTTACTCTGCAACCACGCACAATGGGCGCATTTGTAGAAATGTCGCGCCAGCTGATTATGGAAAGCGTACCATCGATTGAACAGATCATCCGCAACGATCTGCTGGCATCAGCCGCAGACCGCACGGAGTTCTATGCAATCAATGGTTCCGGTTCTGGCGGTCAGCCGACAGGTATCCTGAACACATCAGGCATCAACAATCTGGACATTTCGTCTGGTACTGACGTTGATAGCCTGACATGGGCAGACATCATTGCTCTGGTCAAACTGGTTGAGGAAGACAATGGCATCGTGAACAGCACGGCGGCTGGCTTCCTGTCGCACCCTGCTGTTAAAGCGAAATTGGCTTCAACTGCCAAAGTGTCCAGCACGGACAGCGTTCAAATCTTGGATGCACCGTGGACGGAACTTTATGGTCAGCCTATTGAGTTCACGAGCAATGTGCCGACAACTCTGGATCCGGGCGATGGCGGCAATGACGCTTCTGCTCTGATTTATGGCGACTTCTCTCAGCTTATGATTGCTCAGTTCGGCGCACCGTCGATCTTGATTGATCCATACAGCAACAGCAAGTCCGGCACTATCCGTATGGTTCTGCACGCAGAACTGGACGTTGGTGTTCGTAACGCCGTTAGCTTTGCCAAGACCGATGAGGTCAGCATCGCCTAACTAGGTGTTTTGGAATTGGCGGGGCAGTCAGAGTGAGAAGGTTGGCTGTCCCGTCAAGACCTTTGAGGTGGTATTATGAAAGTTAAGATTTTACAGAAGTGCTTTGCCGGAACTGGTGGCAACCTTATGACCGGCGAAACTTATGATTTGGATGTTCGCACTGCCGAGCGTCTTATTGCGCGGGGCTTGGCTACTAAAGTCAAGAAAGCCGCACCGAAGAAAACCAACCGTGCAGTCGAGGGACTGGCAACACCGGAAGATGATTGATGGCTGTCGAAACCGCTACAGAACGAGCGATATTTTTTGAAGCAGATGACTTTGCTGTCACTGCCAGCTATACGCCATCGGGCGGTTCAGCCACGAACATCAACGGCATTTTTGACAACGAATATTTCGAGGCCGATGCCGGTGGCACAATAGGCATCGCAATCCAACAGCCGCGCTTTCAGTGTCAGACATCTGATGTTTCGTCTGCCGCAGAGGGTGATGCAATTACAATCAATTCGGTAGCGTACACAATCCGCATCGTGCAAGACGATGGCACCGGTGTCACAACGCTTGTTCTGGAGCAGAACTAATGGCGCACGTTAGGAAGTTAATTCGTGATAATATCACGACCACATTGACCGGCCTGACGACCACGGGAAGCAATGTTTTTCAAACGCGGTTTTTCCCATTGGAAGATACAAAACTTCCCGCGCTGTGTATTTACACCAAGTCGGAAGACACAGAATATTCGACAATGACCAAGCCGCGCACACAGATGCGTCAACTTGAGGTCAGTGTTGAAGCCTATGTCAAAGGGACTGCCAATCTGGATAATACGCTTGACACGATTGCGGTTGAGGTCGAAGAAGCATTGCAGACTGATTTGACACGCGGCGGCAATGCAAAGGATACGCAAGTCGTCAGCTTTGAAGCTGACTTCACACCGGATGGAGAGCAAACTGTTGCGGTTGGCAAGTTTACAGTTGCAGTTAGTTTTGCTACACTTGAAAACGATGTTGAAGGGGCGGTTTAAGATGAAGCGCGTCACTGTTTATGATAATGAAGGCAATATGGTGAATTGCTGGCCTGATACAGCGAAGAAACTTATTGGCAATGGATATTCGGAAGAAGCACCGAAAAAGGGCAAAAGTCGGAAGCCCAAAAAGTCCGACGAAGTTGCAATAGAAGTTGATGAGGTCTAATCATGGCAACACACGCGGGATCGGAAGGCACTATCAAGGTGGGTTCAGCCACTTTGGGGGAAATACGCTCATTCACTCTTGATATTAGCGGCGAAGTAATTGAAGACACCAGCATGGGTGATAGCTTTCGCTCATACAAAGCCGGTCTTGGTTCATATACCGCATCGGTGGAATGTTTCTTTGATGAGACTGATGCGGCGCAAAACGCGCTAGATGTTGGTTCATCTTTGACGCTGGAACTGTACCCGGAAGGTGCCGCATCAGGCGACACATATTTCACCGGCACAGTTATTGTAACAGGTAAATCAGTCACATCATCTTTCGATGGCATGGTTGAGGTTGCGTTTACTGCACAAGGCACGGGCGGCATTACCGAAACAACCGTGTAAATAATAGACAGACAGGGGTGGCACTATGTCTAAACTGGGCGAACAAATCCGCACAAAAACACCTAAAGCGCGCGTGCGCGTGGAAGTACCTGAATGGGGCGATGATGAGCCGCTAGTAATATTTGCTGGCGAATTGCTTGTTGGTGAGTTTTCTAAAATACAGAGAAAGCATCCAGACTTTCTTAACAACCAGACCATCGAAGCACTGGTTGATTTAATAATTATGAAAGCAGAAACAGATCAAGGCGACAAAGCATTTGATCTTGATGACAAGCCTATCCTCATGCGCCAGCCTCTTAATACAGTTGCCGATGTAGCAACTAGAATTATGGGCGGTATGAATACTGTTGAGGATGCTGAAAAAAACTAAATAGCGATCAGCTTCTGTTTATTATGTACGGGCTGGCTGATCGCTTAAATAAAAGCATCGCGGAAATAGAATGTTTGCCATATAATGAAATCGTTGGCTGGATAGCCTACTTGGAGATCATAAATGGCGCAGGAAAACCTTAACATTGTCATTAGGGCGTTTAACCTTACTAAAGGTGCCTTTAATACTGTTGCCCGTGGCTTAAATGGAATAAAAAAAGCCGTTTTTAATGTTAAGACTGGGATTGCCGGGCTTGCTGGCGCGGCTGGATTTGGTCTGCTCGTTAAATCTACTATTGAAACAAACCAGCAGTTTCAATCGCTAGAGGCTACACTCAAAACATTTTTAGGATCATCTGAACGGGCGGCACAAGCCTTTGACGTTCTAAAAACTTTTGCGGCACAAACACCGTTTAGTGTTCAAGAAGTCACTAAAAGTTTTAACATTCTTTTGGCGCAGGGAATAACACCATCAATAAAAGCGTTGGATGCGTTTGGTAATATAGCCAGTGGGTCTGGCAAATCCCTGCAACAATTCTCGGAAGCGGTTACAGACGCAGTTCAAGGCGAATTTGAAAGATTAAAAGAATTTGGCATCAAGGCAAGTAAAGAGGGGGAGCGCATCACCTTTACTTTTGGCGGCGTTCAAACAGAGGTTAAAAACAGCGCAGAAGAAATACAAGGTTTCCTTGAAACTCTTGGGCGAACTGAATTTGCTGGGGCAACAGCAGAGCAAGCAAGAACACTGACTGGTGCATTTAGCAATCTGGGCGATGCGTTTGATGCCTTCAAGGTGGCTATAGGTGAGGCTGGCTTTAATAAATCAATAAATGATTTTGCGCGTGCGCTTTCCGAATTAGTGCGAAACAGCCCAGACGTTGCAGAAGCTATTGGAAAAAAACTAGCCGGAGCAGTTAACTTTTTCACTGGAATATTGAAAAAGGGCGAAAGTGGGATCACAGCTTTCGCCGCAAGTCTGTCAATTCAAGTTATTGATTCAGTGCGAAGAACGCTTGTAACTTTGCAAGACTTAGCAAATGGCGTTGATGAAACAGTCAATAGAATATCTTTTGGCTTGGTTGGAACCGGCAAGCTAGATTTTAGCGATACAACATTTGGGCTTGCAGAATTGTCTGAAAAGCTAAAGGCCACCGCTGAAGCCGCTGGAATGTCTGAGGGTGGCGTTGCCCTAACTATTCAGCAAATGGATGAACAACTTAAAAAAGCAACCGATGGTGTCGGTAAAGCTAGTGGCACGCTGACAGTAGGGCAAAAGGCACTTAAAGATTACGCAGACGCGGCAAAAGACGTTAAAGCCAACCTAGAAAGTGCCGCATTGCGTGGCGTTAAAAGTCTGGAAGATGCGTTGGTCGGTGTTGTCACCGGCGCAACAAGCGCAAAAGATGCTTTCCGGTCAATGGCGCAATCCATCGTTGCTGACCTTGCGCGGCTGGCTATTCAAAAAGCAATTACCGGCCCGATTGCATCGGCATTTGGATTAACCGGCAAGGCAATCGGCGGTTCAGTACAGCGCGGCAGGCCGGTCATGGTCGGTGAG
>CAACVD010001319.1_pt1 | contig 11931 bp, 15 predicted proteins | sample 2381771 | NCBI WGS metagenome assembly CAACVD01 (sample SAMEA5211965, study PRJEB30684) | marine metagenome | biome: Marine; feature: Epipelagic; material: Water | collected 2015-10-15 | depth 15 m | reverse complement strand
AATTTGTAAAACCTTGTAAGCTCATACTAGGATCTTGAAAACCTGCTCCACCTATCTGTCTACCAAGTTGACCTAGTCCATAAGTTATAGCAGCATTTTTAAGTGATGAACCTATTCTACCTGTTTGATCAAAGCCACCAATACCTGCCATCGCTGCAGCAAGTTGTGGATTGAATGGTGCAACGAATGGTGCAGCCTTAACTGCAACTTCTGATACTTCATTCGGTATAACTTTTCTTACAAATTTTTTAAGTGAACTTCCAATTCCATATTGACGTCTACCATCTAAACCCATGATACCACCATACGCTGCCATCTGTCTGTCAGGTAAAACTGGTCCTTGTGGTTTTGGTTGAAAAGGATTAACTGGTTTAGTTGGATCTTGTGGTAATGGTTGACCACCAGACATTTGTCCTTCTGCAATAACCATTTGTCTAAATTCTTCTATTGTCATAGGTGTAGCTTCAGGTCTAATTTCTAATAAATCAAATACGTATTTGTTGTATTCTTCTTCTAGTATAGCATCAGCCATCATCATCTGTTCTTCTTGTGGAGATTTAGGACCCTCATTACCACTATACTTTATAGATGGTGCGTTAGTTTCTAATTCTTCTGAAATTTGTATATCTGTTATTGCCATAATTGCCTTATTTTATAGAGTTTCTCATACTACTTTGTTTTTGCGAACAAATCAAGAGGTGGCATGATAACTGTTACGTCTCTTTGCACATCCTCTTCAGGTATATTAGCAGCTTTTAAAGCTTCTTCAGTTTCATAAACTTCACCTGTTTTCTTGTTTTTTATTGTAGTTATTATCTTTTCTGGTGTTAGCATTTTTACTTCACTCATTATGTTGTTACCTCTTTCTTAATATTTAGATAGCTAATTGCTACATCAAACGAATCAGAGCTACTTGATTGTATTGTAAAGGTTTTTCCACCTTCTACTATTAGCGGTTGGGTTAATAATTCTGTTGTAACATTTGCTGATAAAGCAGCTGATTTAATAGATGTAATACTATTATTTAAAACCGTAACTGTGGGTGTGCCAGCTGATGTAACTAATATAGATTTAATTAAATATGTTTCATTAACTAAAGGATTACCTGAACCAAAAGGTGTTAATGCACTTCCTGTTGTGCTGTTATCTACTCCTACAAATTTATATTGGTTTACTACTGCCATTAATCTAAAAAGAAACTTCTAGCTTCTATCTCCTGTTTTAATTCTTCTTGAAACGTTGTGTTTAATTTTTCTAACACTGCATCTAAATCTCTAACCAAAGACTGTGCTACGTCTTCTTCATATTCTGCACTGGCTCTAGTTAATGATTGTACTATTTTTGCCATTACGTATATAAATTATTTATCATGTTTGCTATACCCTGGTTTTGTGCTAAAAAATCTAAACCTTTTGCTTGTCTATATGGTTCTTTAACCATAAATCTTTGTATAAAATTTGGATCATTTACTACTGTTGTAATACCTTCTTCTTCAACAGGTGTTGGAGCAGTATATTGATTCGTTGCAGCATATAAATCTCTATTACCTTCACCATCTCTTTCCTCAACGTTTGTAATATCTCTTCCTGGAGCCATTGGTCCAGATCGTTTACCTTCAGGTCCGTACATTTCAACTGTATCTTTTGATTTAGGACCACCAAAAGCTTTATTAAGGCCTCTTAAACCCATACCAATTATTCCACCTCCCAAAACATAATCTTTTACTGTATCAACTACACCTCCAAAAAATCCATCTCCTTTAAAACCACCCGTGCTTTTAGCTGTTTTACCAACGTTAGTTGCATAGTCAGTTAAATCAGCTTGAACATCATAACCAGGATTGTTACTACCGTCATCATTAGTACCTTTATCTCCTGACCCACCTCCATCTCCAGCACCTTGTAAAGACATTATTCCACCGGGACCTCTATTAGGTTGTCCATTTAATGATTCGTATAAATTTGCATCTAATAAAATTTTTTGTTCTCTTGGAGTAATGTAAGCTAGTTCAGCTACAACGTGATCAGGAGAAGATAACCATTTTTTAGGAACTGTTACTGTTTTTTGTTTGCCAAGAAAATTTTTTATGCCTGCTTGTTTTACAGCTTTAGCTTTTTTCTGTTGATCTTTAGTTAATCTTTGGTCTTTATAATTTATTTTTTTATCTACTGACATTATCGTCTTCCTCCAGCATGTATATCTAATCTAAAAGTTCCTAATTTCCAAGTAGTATCCACTGCAGTGTTTGAGATGGTTAATGCAATTGCTCTAGCTCTAGCACGTGTGTCTATTTTTTCAGTGCCAGATGTAATATTAAATGGTCCTAATGATGAACTAGCTGCTGTATTGTTAGGATAATTTCTTAAATCTAATTGTATAATAGAGGTGCCTTGTTGAGATATGAAGTCAGGAATAATTCTACTAACTCTCATAATGTTTTCACCATCACCTCGAAGGTCTCCTAAATTAGTTGCAGCTCCTCTTACAACTTTTTGTGTAATGTCATAATCACCAGAAGTAATATTAGCTGCAATAGCTGTTGTCACTCCAAGTCTTACTTGATTAACTCCTGTTTCATGTTCATAGTAATATGAAATTCCTTCTGTATTACCAACTACATCAAAAGAACTGTCTGTACCTGCATCGTATTGGGTTGCGTGGGGTAAGCCAAAAACAGCAGAATCTTGCCATGTAGTTCTAATAAACAAACTACTTGCATTTACAAACCATATTGGACGTTTAGCTGTTGAATCTAAATAACTATAAGTAACTGATTGTGTATTTACATTAGAACCTGATTCTGGATAAAACCATGTAACCTCACCAAACAAGTTATTAATTCCAGCATAAACCATTTGATTAGATGTTGTATTTAAATTGTCATAAACATAATCTTCAACTAGGCAATCCATAGATTCTAGCTTACCTGTATATCTAAAGAAACCATTTTCTGACATCCAATACGCAGCACCATCAACTTCGACTGCTGCATTCATACCAATCAATCCACAGTTAGTACCAACTTGTTCAAAGGCAAATGTAAATGGTTGACCAACAAAACGCATTGTAAATAACGATGTGTCAGACCAAATATAAATAGCATTTCTACCAAGTTCAACTCCCATGATCCGTGATCCATCGGCCAGTCTTTGTGTACCAGCGGTATTGGTTGCGGTTGGAGTATAGTCATTAATATTTTCTTGAGAAGAAAATCTTATAAACATATCATCTTGCGTTGCTTTATTACCTATAGTTGTTTCTGTTCCAAAAAATACTAAATGACGATCGGGAGTAGATACTAACATATCTCTAGATGCAGTTGGTGCACCAGTTATAATTGTAGCTCTTGTTGTTACAGCATTTGTTAAATCTGAATTCCATTCAAAACATTCACCATTAAATATTAAACAAATAGCGGTGCTACCTAAATTATCTAAAGCCCATAAACCGGGTTCTGCAACTTTATCTGTTGAAGTTGCTGCTTGACCCCAGGCTGAGTAAGCACTAAAGTTAGTAACTGTTGCACCATTACTGTGAGAAGCGTTTGTTGTGCCTCTAACATTTCTAGTAATTCCAGTAAAACTTGTAGCTGTAATTCCTGTGTAAGATATTTCTTCGTTATCTACTTGTATAAAATTTGTTCCTGAACTTGGAAAACCTGTGGTGCTTGCCACATTAATCGTGGTCCCTGAACCACCAGTTCCAGCAGAGTCGGCATTTAATGCTCCATTCAATGTAGTAGTTTGTGGATTTGTAACAGTACCACCCCACTGAGATATACCATAACCAAAGACTCCAACCTGTTCAGCTGGTCCTACGTGATAATATTGAAAATAAGTTATGCCTCCAGAAGTAGTTGCTCCTGCTCCTCCTTCATTTCCAGGCATTGTAATAGTTAATGTAGTTCCTGTTGGTGTTGATGTTACCATAAATTTTTTATCACAAAAATCTGCAGCACCAAAGTTAGAGCCTGTAATTGCACTAAATGTAGAAGTATCCCCAAACAAAATAATATCACCAGCAAGAAAATTATGTGCTGTTGAAAAAGTAAGAGTTACTGTAGGTGAACCGTTACTTGTGCTAAAAGCATTTGTAATAGCTGTACCTAATGGATTAACTAATGGGTGTATATCATAGTATACTCCCCCTGTATAAGCATATAAAATTCTATTAGTTCCAATAAGAGAATATTTAATACCATCTTTATTAACCATGTGATGCAAACCTCTAGCAGCACCTGTTAATTTACTATCTCCTAATTGAGACCAACCACCTATTTTTTCTGGTGTACCATATCTAAAACGTACATTTTCACCACCTGTCCATTGCGATTCAGCTCCGGTAGCAGTTACTTGTTTATTAAATCCTGGTAAAAATCCTAGTTTTTGTAGCATAGTTCGACCATAATACAAGGTTTTTAATTTTTTGATAGTATTATATTCCAGTCCAGTCTAGATATCAAATCATCTAGGTGCACTTTTTTTAGTTTTTTTAGCTTAATATAATTAATCAATTCTTCCATATCAATAATAATCCAATGATCACTTGCCTCAAATACCATCTTGTCAGCTTTTGAATCTGTTCTCCCATGTTTTCCAAGTTCACCTTTTGGCAGCGAAAACATTTCTCTAACATCATATTTATAAAAAGCATTTTTACTTTTTAAATTACCAGCTATGTTCCAAGATGTTTTTTCTTTAGGATATTCTACGTTATCTAGATAACTAGAAAATCGTTCAACAATATCCATTTAACTTACGTTTAATCTTATGTTACCAGAAACAGTTATTCTATATTTGTTACTTGTGTAAAATGGAAATACAGTGTGAACTTGGCTAGCAGGAAAAAGAATCATTTTACCCTCAAAACTTTTATCTACATGTAAAGCTTCAGTAGCAATTTCGCCATCCATATTTATATTTTGAAAAGCAAATTTAGAAGTCATTGGTGTAATATGATCTGCAAACATTTTTGTAAAATACGTTTCTTCTTTTTTTAAATCATATGGAATTTGCATAAAAACAACAAAAGAATATATACCTGCGTGGTCATGTGGTGGATTGAACTCATATTTTTTTTGATAATTTACCCAAAGTCTATCTAAGTAAAAAGGTTTATCATGAGAAACAAAAGCCAGTTTTCTAGTTCTTTGTACAATTACATCTGTATTAAGAGCTATTCCTAAAAGAAAATCATTAAAATTTTCAGGCACTTCGTTAATATTATATTCTTCATTAATATGTCCAATAAGATTTTTTTTAACTTTTTGGTTTTTCTTTTTTGCTTTATCACAAGCTTTCCTTAAATCTTTAAAAACTTTATCTGGTAAGTTTATACCCGCTGCTTTTATCGAACTAATTTTATCAAAAGATTGTTCCCAATTAGTTGCCATACTAATAACCAAATACCTGTATTGTTGTTCTATAAGGAGCTTCTGGATGCACTAAAGTTACTCCATGAAAAAGGTCAGGTGTATTAATAACTCCACTATTAAATTTAGGAACTATCATTTTATATTCTTCGGATTCATCTTTATAATAAAATAATCCTCCAAAATTTATATCCCAAGTGTAATTTAAATAAATAGTAGAAGCTAATTTATAACGATGGTCTTTATGTTGTGGAATATAACTAAATGGATACCACATATAAAACTGACACTTGTAATCATAGTCTTTATATTCAGGTTTTATTTTAATAAATTTATTTGTAATAATTTTATTTATTTTTTTAGATAAAAATAAACTAACCACTGCACTTGATTGTTTAACTATTTCTTTATGCCAAAACATATTGCTTCGCCATTTAGGTTTATCCACAGAAGAATTAACTTCTTTCCTTATTAACTTAAGTTCTTTATCTGAAAAAAAATTATCAACCAACGTTATCATACTAAACTATACCATCCTGTAATTATATATTTTTCTTTTTTAGATATTTGACCTTTGTGTGTATGATGCCAATCTGATGGCCATATTATTGTTAAACCTTTTTTAGCAGGGCATGTTAACTTTTGATATTTAAACTCAGTGCCACCATCAGAGACATCATTTAAATAAGTCATAAAAACTAAAACCCTATTAATACTAAAAGAGTTTAGCCTTTCATAATGCCATACCTTAAAACCACCTCCAGGTTTATAGAATTGTACATTTATAGGTTCAACAACATTAAACTTAGAATGATAATTTAAATCTGGATATTCTTGTACATATTTTTCTAAACAATTTTGAAGTGCATTATCATACTCTAAAAAAGGAGATAAACCTGTTCCTTTATTTATCATAAAATCAATAGAGTCTTTAGATTCAGGGTTAACAACTGTTTTGCTATTTGTATTATACATTTCACCTGGTTTTTTATAGGTTTCAGGTAATTCATTAAAACATTTTATAATATCATCACATATTTTAGGATTAATATAATAACCTCTTATAAAACTTTGATCTGGAAATTTATGTTCTTTCATTTATTAAATTTTTTCTAATTATTGGTGGTTGTGTACTACACTTAATTTTTTTTATAAAAAATACAAGAGTTAATCTCTCTTGTGTAACCTCATAATTACCTGCATGAAAATAACTTCCAGGATAAAGTATAAGTCTATTATATACATTATTTACTTTTACAACTTCTTTAAAACCTTTATTACAATCTTTTATTAATTTTTGATATTTAATTATTTCATTTTTAGTTAGTTTATTTTGATTTACTTTATAAATTCCTTTTTTCTTAACAGCTAACTTTTCATCATATTCTATTGATCTTTTTTCAGTGAGCATATAAAGAGAGGTTCCAGAATTTAAATCAGGTTTTTTATTTAAATAAATTACTCCAGCTAATAACACGCCAGAGTCTTGATGAACCAAACCTTTATTAAGAATATGATTAACTTGTTTTTTATTAAAAGGTTCAATTTTTTGAAAATGCATAGTGACATCATCATAACGAAGATCGGATAACGTAAAGTTATAATGTAAGGATAAAACTTTAAGAACTACATTATTAAAAAACTCATAATTTAAATTATGTAAAGAATCTGTTCTTTTACCAGGATAAAATCCATTTGATTGTGTAAATTTTAAACTATTTGCTAGCTTAACAACATCATCTGGTTTTTGAAAAAAATCATCTATTACACTTACAGGAAAAAAATTATCCATAAATTTTTATTTTATTATCTTTGTTGACGTGTTCATTTAATATATCTACAAAATTTAAATTCCAAGATACTATTGTTTTTATTTGTTTGCTGTTTGATTTATTAGATCTATGTGCAAAATGACATGGAAAAAACAACATGTCTCCTTCTTCTACATTTATTGAAAAACCCTCTTCTAAATTATCAGGATATAAAAATTCTGTTCTTGGTGCATCTTTTGGTAATTCTAAATAATAAGCACCCGTATAATTTCTTGCGTGAATATGCCAACCATGTGTTTGTTTATATCCGTATTGTTGATACCATAATTTTGATAATTGAATATCCTTATATCCTAAAGTATTTGCAAAATATTTAAACTGTTCAATAAATATATTTTTATACCTTGAAGCCCAAGGTCTTTCCCAATTGTCAGCTAAAGGCCAATCTGATTTTAATAAATCATCACCAAAATATTCATCCTTCTTTTTAAAACTTAAATCTTTAGCATTATTAATTAAATCTAACAAATCAGATTTAATCTGATCATGAAGTTTCATTTTATCTTTTATTATTAAACTATTAAATTTATATATTTTCATTTAAATGGTGGTCCGTTTACCCAACACACCAAAGAATTTCTTTCTCCTTTTGTTACTGGGGTTACTTCATGTAAAGTATAACTAGGGAAAATCACTAAAGTGCCTTGACCTTTTTTCATTTTTAATGGCTCTGCTTCAGGATATAACAACAGATCACCGCCCTCATATGTTTTTGGATCTGAAAGTTGTATAGAAATAGATAATTTTCTTATTATTCCATTAAACACACAATCCGTATGTTTACCATAAAAACCTTCTTTATCTTTTTGAGCTTTATAGTTAGTAAATTGTATACCTTCTGTTAATCCATTAAGTTCTAATTTAAAAAATCTTTCGTTTAGATTTAAAATAACTTCTGATAATTTTTGAAATAACCAATGATATTTTGGTATAGGACTTATAAAATAAATATGACTGTCTCTTATTTTTTGATTGATAAGTTCCTTACCTGAAACACGACCTTGTTTAAGTTTAGCTTTGTTATCTTTGATAATTTCTTTACACTCTTCTGGAGTTAAAAATTTTTCCCACCATGCAAAAGTATGTACCTCATCTTTTTTAAACATCCAGGGATGTATTATTTTATCTTTCATGCCAGGGAATTATATATTTAATTTGTTTAAATAGCAACCCATTCAGAATTATCGGGATTCCAATAAAATAAATTTTTTTCATCTCCAGATTGAGATTCCCAACGTACTAAATCTTCATTCCAAAGAAGTCTTCTTCCTTCTAGATTTGGTGGAAAATCAACGGGTGGTTTCCAAGCGTAGTTGGACATGTCTTTAGTCCAACTTGGGTAAGGTTGTCCTAACCAAAAAACTTGGTTATCTTCATCCCATGAACTGCCTATCCCTGCACCATTTCCTCTAAAAGGTGTTCCACCATTCATTGATTCATTTTCAACAGTATATTTATCGTATTGTTTCCAAACCGCATCAGGTTCATTGTATAAATCTCTTAAAAAAGCTATACCTTTTTCTTCATTTGCAGCGCTACCATCTGAAACTACAACAGTTTTAATAACGAAATTGTTTTCGTCGAGTTGTGCAAAATATTTATTAGCCATTATGGTTTATAAGTTCCTGTTGCAGTGTATGTTAATATAGTATTAGTTCCAGATGTTGTCACTGTTGGACTACCTGTGGTTCCGTCAGATTTAGTATAATTTTCCGTTGGTACACTAATAATTACAACTCCGTCACCGCCAATACCTGGTGGGAAACTTCCAGGACCCCATCCAGAGGCTCCGCCTCCGCCACCTAATGCATTAGTTCCAGCTTGTCCGGTTCCATTTCCGCTTCCACCAGCGGCTCCTCCGCCGCCAGATCCGCCTGGTCCAGCAGCACTTCCAGTGTCACCTCTTCCACCACCACCGCCGCCACCAGCGTAAGTTACAGATGAACCTGTTATTGAAGATGGGCTTCCGCCACCTCCGGTACCACCGGGTCCGCCTCCGGCGTTACCTCCGGTACCGCCGGCGCCACCGCCGCCAGCTCCTGATTCTTGATTATTTTGTGCTACGTTTCCGCCATTATTTCCTTCTGAAGGAGTATATCCTCCTTGGTTTCCAGATCCTCCTGTTTGAGTTCCTCCTGTAACAGCTCCTCCTCCACCACCAGATCCTCCTGGGGTACCATTTCCATAGTGGCCTCCTCCACCGCCTCCGCCTGAAGACGAGAAGGTACTAAATTCTGAGCTTGCAATAGATGAGTTGTCACCACTTGTTTGCGAAGCTCCACCGCTACCTACTGTTACTGTAATTGTATTACCAGTTGAAATTTGTTGAGTAGCAAGAGAACGGAAACCTCCGCCGCCTCCGCCGCCGCCAATTGGGCCACCGCCACCACCACCGGCTACAACTAAAAAGTCAGCGTTATATTCTTGAGGGGCTTTACCGCCTGATCCAAATCCTAAAACTTGATAACCGAAACTTGCCATATTTTATTCTCCTTATGCGTCGTTAGCAGCATCAGTAGTATAAAATAATTTTACACCTAGAACTCTACATTCACCTGTAAACGTATCACTACCATCGGCTGCATCTCTAAATAATTGAAAGTAAGTTTGTTCACCTGCTGCAGGAGAACCCGCAACTGTCATAGCACTACTTTCAGATGTAATTTGTTGATCTTCAACTGTTCCAATACCAGCATCTGTAATGTTAATAGCTGTTCCATATGCGACATCAATAGTATCGCTATCAGCACATGCAACACCCTGTAAACCGAAAATTGCATTTCCTGTGTTTGTAGTAGAAGGTGACCAATAAACTTGATAAGTTAAGGTTCCTTCGTTCCATGACTTAGGCATAGCTACAGTAAACTGTGTGTATTGTTTTGTACTAGCATCGAAATCGAATACTTTTAAATCTGGTCTTGTTGCTGTTGTTTCTACTTGAGCTGCATCTGCAGGGTTAGTTGTTGGACCAAACATTGCTTGAGCTGGTATCCACATAGTTTCTTTACCAGCAATTTTTAAAGCTGAACCACCACCTTGTAAAGTACCTGTTCCTTTTGGAACAAGGTTAAGACTGACATTTGTTTCACCAGAAGCAGTAATAGTAGGTGCATTACCAGTAGCAGCATTTGCTAATGTAATTTCATTAACAGCTGATCCGGTTGCAGTAAGATTAATTAATTCGTTTCCACTTGTATCTAAAATTGCAGTTCCAATTTTAGGTGAAGTTAAAGTTTTGTTTGTTAAAGTTTGAGTTCCTGTAAGTGTTACATCACCTACTCCTATTTTATATATATCAGGATTAGTTCCATCATCTGCAGTTGCAAATAAAATAACATCGCCTTTTTCAGTTGCTGAAAAAGTATGTGAATCTCCTGAACCAGTAATATATTTAAATTGTACTGTATAAGCACCTGATGTTGAATTTCTTAAAAAATAAAATGTTTGTGCATCTAAAGGAATTGTTACGATTTGGTTTCCAGTAATAGTACCTGTAAACTCAATCATTCTGTGAGCCATACTAGCACCAGATGATCCATTTAAAACTGTTAAATTTGTAGTCTGTGCTCCACCTGCAATTGATTGAGCAGTATATCCACCTGAAATTTGTTCGATTATATTTAAGTTAGTGTTAGTTTTTGTTCCCCATGTACCGGCGTTTTCACCAGTTGCCATTAGTTCTACACCGAGAGCCGTATAAGTTGATGCCATAATTTTGTACTCCTATTTAGTATCTTTTTTTAATTTGTTTTATACACATTGTCAATAACATATTAAACTAGTTATCTGCATTAACAGCAGTATAATTTGCAGTTTGAGTAGCAGTTACTCGTTCGTAACCTAATGGAGCTACATTGCCCACACTAGCAGTTGCTGAAACTCCTGTCAATCCCATACCTTGGTTAACTATAACAGAGCCCGTTGCAGAAGTTGCTGAAACCCCTGATAATCCCATAACATCCGCAGGTGTTAAAACACCTGTAGAAGAAGTCATAGAAAGTCCTGTTACATTAACTACGTTTGCACCAGAAACTGTTGGAGTTCCAAGTGATGAAGTTAAACCTAATCCAGTCAATCCCATTACATCTGCTGGTGTAATTGCACCTACAGCAGACGTAGAACTTAATCCAGTCAGCCCCATAACATCTGCTGGTGTAATCGTACCAACTGATGAAGTTGCACTTTGACCTGTTAAACTAAACGTAGCATCAGAAATAGCTGTTGGTGTACCTACAGATGATGTTGCACCTAATCCAGTTAGACCCATTATATCTTCTGGTACTAAGAAATATTCTCCACCCCAACCAGTTGTTGCAGATCCCCAAGTTTGTTTGCCCCAACTTACATCTTCTCCAAGACCTGTAGTTGCTTCAAGACCAGTTAATGCAACTGTTATTCCAGAAGATCCCCAGTTTTCAACACCCCAACCATCAGAACCCCAACCTGTGTTTATTTCTGTAGTAACTGTAAGTGAACCTGTTGATGAAGTAGAAGAAACTCCGGTAAGTGTTAAAGTTATATCATTAAGTTCTCCCCATTCACCGTCATTCCAAGCTTGTGCACCCCAACCTAAAGAAAATGCTTCTTCAATTCCCCAAAGATTTGCACTCCAGTTTCCTGCTCCCCAAAAATCAGAGTTAGGTGTGTTTGCTTGTCCACCCATTCCTGAGTGATATTGACAATAATAATATAAAGTTGGTGCAGAAGCTGCTACTTCAATTTGTACAT
>CAACVD010001318.1_pt1 | contig 11935 bp, 15 predicted proteins | sample 2381771 | NCBI WGS metagenome assembly CAACVD01 (sample SAMEA5211965, study PRJEB30684) | marine metagenome | biome: Marine; feature: Epipelagic; material: Water | collected 2015-10-15 | depth 15 m | reverse complement strand
TCAGTAGAAACAGCGGCTGTACGATCAGTGACTTCCTGAGCCAAGTTGGTGGTCAGAGTGCTGTCAGCGGCAATGCGGGCCGCTTCTTCTGCATCGATGTTTGCCTGCAGAGCGTCGTCAGCGTTTGTACGTGCAGTTGCTTCAGCAGAAACAGCAGAGATGCGATCAGCAACTTCAGTTTCGTGAGCTGTTTCCAGGTCCTGAAGTGCAGTTGTGATTGTTGCGTCGTCAGCAATGGTGGAGCCAGTGAAAACGGTGCCGAAGTCATCAGTGTCAGCAATTTGACCAGACAGGCTGATCAGGTTTGCAAGACGTGAACCGACGGCAGCGGTGTCGCCAGCAGCAGAAACGCCAGCAGCTTCCAGGGCTGTCTCAACAGCTTGGAGAGCAGACTTGACGCTGAGGCCTGAACCGATTGTAGAGCCAGTGAAGGAGCCCAGATCTGTGGAATCTTTGGCAACACCTGTCAGGGTAGCCATGTTATCCATGTGGGTCTCGTTAGCATCAATCATGCTGACGAGGTTGCCAACGATGTCGGAGCCATCGGCACCAGACATAAGGTCAGCAATTTCCTTCAAGGTGTCCAGAGCAGCAGGGGCACCACCGATCAGATCGGCAATCTTGGCGTCCACCTGAGCGGATGTATTGTAATCCTGAAGCAGGTTAGCAACAGTGATTTGCTTAGAGTTATAATCGTCGCCGGACTTGTCGGCAACATAAATCAGAGAATCAACAGCAGTCGAAGAAGTGCTGTTAAGCTCCGTAAGTTTAAAAGAAGCCATGTTTCTAATTCTAGAATAGAAAGTGTATGCCTAACGCAAATTATTTACATTAGGCCTCATTTTTGATTATAACGTTCAAAACAAACACAAGTGAAATGCTGTAAGACTCTTTTTAGTCTTCTAACACAAGCACTGCTCGATTTTCTAAAACATTAATTTCGTTGTTCAATTCGGTGATGCTGTTGACCAAAGTTTGATACAAATTGTTAGCTGAAAGCAGCGCATTAAAGTCGTCAGCAGAGATTACTCCAATATCATCAAACTCTTGATGCGTGTGGTCTTCAGTCTCTGAACTAACTCTCCAAACTCCATTAACGTATTCCCATGTTTCGCCAGTAGTCGGATGAGTGACTATTTGACTCTCACTAGGATCAGGGAGTTGAAAGGGTGAATTTGTCATTATTTACCTGCCAATATTCATATTCTAAGGCTAAAAAAAGAAAATGATGTATGTTTCCGAGTCTTAACAAAAAATAAGCCTTTAATTATCTTCTATCAGGATTAATCCAAGCACCATTGCTATAAAAATACATCCTAAACTCTGTAGTGTCAAACCAAATATCACCATTCTCAACATCACTTCCAGTAGGGATTGTTGTTTGATGGAAGATTTTGTTTGTACCTTCAGTACTTACTCGATCTGGATTAATCCAGGTATTCTGGTCACGTACTAAAAGCCTAAGATTTAAACGATCGTACCATAAATCGCCATTGTTTACTACGGCATCTGCGGGTGCAGAATACTCATAAAAGAATTGATGCTTTTGGTCTAACTCTGTTTGAAGAATTTGAAGCTGCTCATTAGTGTAAGAGATTGTTGCGTAATCATCATTTTGTGGATAGATGAATACTTTTATTTCATCACCAATTTCATATGTATTAGATCCGCTACTTAATTGAGTTTGGTAATAGGTAGGTAGAACATCAACGATTGTATAACGATTAATTGAACCATCGTCAGATTCAATATCAATAATATCACCTGCAGTTCCAGGAATTGATACTAAACCATTTATATCATGAGAACTAATTGCTATTTTGATAAATGCATCTGCATTGTTTAAATCAGAAATTGCGACTTGTCCGTCACTATTGGCTTCTGGAAAATTAAATTCATTGAATATTTCATACTCACGAGAAGAACTTCTTCTGGCAGACAGTTCATCAACCGTATTGCGCAGTAAATTAAGCTCATCACTCAATGCTGAAGTGCTTCCACTACCTCCATTAATTTCAATCCACTGAACGCCGTTCCACAAAAAGTAAACACCGATATCTGTGTTATACCAGCTTTGACCTGTAAGTGGATTTTCCGGAGGCTGGTTAGTAACTACTGTTAGTCCATCCCCTCCATTTGCTTGATAGAAGCCATCATTGACCCACACCATCAAACGGCCTTGGCGTGTATCAAACCACAGCGTGCCGTTATCCGGTGGTGGTTCCCATGTGTCACCAATAATATGACCATCATCGTCATACACAGGCATCCACTGAGGTGGGGTAATGCCAATATGAGATTGAGCAATGTTTAATGACAAAATTGCTGCTACAAGACCACCCATGTTTGAGGGATAATCTTTAATTCCAAATCCTTGGCGACTAATCAAACTATTAGCAGCTGCAATAGCTCCGTCGATGTTTGCGCCTAATGATCCGTAATTACCTTTTGCAGGAGTAACAGTCATTTTCTTCAATACGTACCTATTATTATTGTACTTTTATTTAGAACTTAGAATTTAACATCACAAACGCTGTCTCGATTTCATTTAAATTAAGACCTTGTGCAAGCATAAAAACAATCTCAGCAGTTGTAATATTAGACCTACGTAATTGTGCTTTAAACTCAACGCCAACTTCATCCATATCTTTTTTTAGTCGTTGCTCAAACTTAATACGAGTTTCGAAACTAGGAACTGCTTTAGGTTCTTGCATTTTGATTTTATTAATCATCATTGCAGCAACTGTATGTTTGCAAATGCGAAAGCTATTGCGATACTTTTGGGTTTCCCATGATTGCAATATGCCTGCAGCTTCTGCAGTTCCAGAAGAATCAAATGAGTTTTTACCCATCGCAGATGGCAGCGGGAATCTACGCTGACGGTTTTGAGTAGTCCCTCCTTCTCCTAATGCCTCAGGCATACGCACTACAGCATGAGTAAAATCTGGGCAGCTACAGCAGAATACTTCGGCAATCTTTAGTTCAGTATTATTTGTAAATACAGAATCATACCAAGGGTCAATATCTATAATTAGACGTTGCCATAGTGGTTCGTTAGGAGCTGGAGCGGCATGGAGATAGTTACCATCTGAATCTTTATCAACTATTTGTTTTGTAAAGCTTTTATCAGCAAGTATTAGAAATCCTTCATCATCGGTATCCGCAAACAGATTGATGTTTAGATTAAATGGCTCAGCCGTCAGTTCTAGATTATCACCATTAATTAATACTGACCTAATATTAAAGGGAAAGATTGCATATGATAGTTCACTGACTTCTTGTTTTACTACATCACCAGTCAGATACTGCTGACCATAAAACCGTTGATAATCACTTTTGCGAAATCGAAATGTTGCAGATAATTCACCTTCTGCTACTTGCGTTTCAAAAATTGATGGTAAAGCGGCTATATCCAGCAACGCAGGGTTTAGGTTTTCATTGTTATTTAAGATTATAAACAAAGAACTTGTAAGTCTATCGTTAACTTCATAGTCAAAATACTCTGACTGATCATAATATGATCCAACATTTTCCGTACTTTTTTCGTTTAAAAAGTTTGGAAAATAACCAATCTTGCCAATTAAATTATTGACATTACCTCTATTATCTTGCATAAACTCTGTCTGCAAAACATCAGCTAAAGGCACTTTTACAACAACTGATGCCTTGTTATTGTCAACGGTTTTACCTTTATATATGGCAGGTAATTGCTTGCTAGTTAATATGTTGACTATATTTGCAGATGTCTCTCCATCTGTAATGCGCTCTCCAAGTAGCCTCTTAAAACTAGTTGCAGTTGTTGCTAAGGTTTGCTCAACTTGCACAAGTATTTCTTCTCGATTTAAATACTCTTTATATAATTCCTTATCAGTAAAAACTTTTTTAATTTTTCCATATGACTTGCCGTTTAATACAGTGCGTTTAGCTGTATAGTGACTTCTACTATCTGCATTGGTTGTAGAGAACTGTTTGCTATCAAAGAAGACTTTTGATTCATCACTAGTTCCAGCGTATAGAGCAGATTCAATATCTTCTTGGTCTAAGTAAGCACCTTGATAGAAATACTCGATGCCCTTTCTCCATCGCGTCCAATCACTGTCGATGTCATACTTCTCGATGACAGATCGATGAACTGATGTGCCAAAACGTCGATTGCCTGGATAATTACCAGCAGCGCCAAATGACTTTGATTTACTTACCTTTGCACTAAATCCCTTAACTTGAAAGTCGTTCTTTTGACGACTTCTTTTCTTTGGCATTAGAAGAATCCGCCAGAGACTCCTAAAATTGGTGCGTTGTTAATATTGTCTGATAAATTATCTGTTTGTCTTGCAGCCCACAAAGCTTTACCCTTAGGCACATAGAATGCTCTCAATTGACCTTCAGCTCCTACATTAGGCAACGGTGCAAGTATCTTTGGTAAATCTGTTGCATGCATCCATTCATTCTTTGTAGAACTTGCAATGTGTTGGCCGACAAAAATTGCACCTTCTCTCAAAAAGTCAAAGTCTGAACTTAAATATAAATTAATAGGATAATCATAGGTTTCTGGGTTTTCGTTGCTGTCAGTTCTGGTCCCTTGTCCTTGAGAGATAATATAAATGTCTTCAATCACTGCACCATCATTTGTTGTGCAATTTAAAATCATCTGAGCAAAGTTAGTACCTGTAACTTTTTCAGTCAGAATTGTGGGTGTTGCCATCTCATACACTTCGTGAAATACACGATCGACGAGCAACGGTTGTTTATTTGTAGACGTTGAAGCCATGATATCGTTCCTTACTGATTAGGTTGCTGATTACGACCACCGTTTCCAGTGTTCATCCCACGTTGAAAGGGAATTGTTCTTGCCGTTTGTTGTGGCATTTGTCCTGGAACATTGCCTGGCATTGGTGTTTGACTACCCATGATTCCCATTGGGCCAATAGCAGCTGATTGAGTCATCTTTGCTGCAGAATTAGCTGCTGCCATAGCAATCATCTGCTCAGCTGGCATGCCATCAGGAGCTCCTGCACCAGGATGTCCAATGGGTATACGGTTGAGCATGCCTGCAGGCCTTACAAGCATGTTTTGGGGAGCACCCGAAGGCATAGACACACCTACAACACCAACACCTGGATGACTTTGAGGTACACCGCCGTCATAGTAAAGGTTCTGCATACCATTACTTGATGGGGTGATTAATGCATTATTTGGATTGCCATCCATATTATTTGATGACTGAGGAGAACCAGGCAATGGCCTAGCTGTCACTTCAATTTTAGAACGATCATCACCCATTGCTTGTGAGTTTAAATAACGCCGATCGTTAGGGCCTGCTGTCATTGCCATGATTATCCAATGTTATTGAGATCAGGAGTGTAGAGTGCACTCAAATCATTTAAATTCTCACGTCTTTTAAGAAGTGCGTTCATTCCCAATTCACTAGCACCTGCATGAGGTTCAAGTGTTTGTGATTCTCCAGATTCTAAATAAGCAGTCTGCTGACCGTATTGAACAGGAGCACTGTTGAATTTATTATCACCTTGAGCTTTTGCCTGAGCAATTGCATTTGCATATTCTTCAGGGTCGTAGTCAAACTTACGTCCAAATGTAATTTTTTGGGTCATAATAATACCTCTACCTAAACTTATTCTACTATTATCTCCAAACTTGCGATAAGTAAATACGAGTTCCTACTGCAGTATCTGCCGGTCCAGGTATTGCCATGATAAATTCTGACCCAGCTCTTTCAAACGCATAGCGTCTGGTCTCTGGTCTTCTGTAATTTGGTACGTACAATGTTTCAGCTAGCCGATCACCTTCACGCAGATAGATTTCTCTAAAATACTCGTCTCCTTTTAAAGGATCTGATGTTGCAATCGTACGCTGCACATCACCAGCAATTTGCTCTAAACGGCTGAAGTTAGGAGAACCATCGCTGTCAGCTGGAAAATACTCACTGTTTTCCCATGCTCTATCACAGCGTGTAATGTGATTGACAACCTGTGTATACCAGTATTCATCTGGTATTAAAGCCATTGCTTCTTCAAGACGTCCTCTATCACCAGCAGGAATTTGAGCACCTGCATTAAATCCTAAGTGGAATCTAACTTTTGATTTGAGATGGTCGTTTAACTCCATTAGACCATTCCTGAATTTCTAATACTGTTTGCTAGTGCTTTTTCGTAGAGCATACGATCGTAATCACTCAAACCTTCGACACCACCAGGAGTCGCCGCCACCTTCGCGATCATTGGAGATGTGGGTAAACTCTCTACCCAGGCTTTTCTGACACCTTCACCTGTAAGGCCACCCATGGCAGAAAAAAGTAGAGCTCTTGTTGCCATACGTCCTGGCATCATTTTTCCTTTGACAGGCAATGTGTTGATACCACCCAATAATGCACCAGCAGCGACGCCAGCTACAGGTGCTTCTGACAACACTTGGCCTTCTTTCTGGGCCTGCGCAAGCATTATTTGTTCTTCAATTGTCATAGTAATCTATGCTTCGCTATTAACAGTTTAACTGATAAAGATAAGGTCTTCTTCAATTAACTGCTCCCAATTCACTCTAGGAATATTTTCAAGCTGCTTAAGGTTAGTAAATCTTTCACCTGACAGTGACATACGCAGCTCAACAATCCGCTTGGCAGTTGTATAGCCAACACCAGGCAAACGCTTTGCAATTTGCTCAGCCTCAGCTGCATTCAGATTCAAACGTGTGTCTTCAAGAGGTACGACACGCTCTGGCAGATTCTCCTCTTTTGTTACCGCAATCTGCGGTGCTTCTACTTTTGCAAGACGACCTTTCTTAGTATCATAAGGAACTAACTGATCTAACGTTACGTACGTGATGCCGCCATTTGCCTGGCGAACCATTGCAAATTCATTATCATGCTTAGTAATAAATTCGACTAACGCACCTGTTTTTGTGTCTTGAAATAGATTTGACATAACATATATACTACCTTCACTTCATTATAGACACAAAAAAAGCGCCCAATAAGGACGCTTTATTGTTATAGAGCAAAGATCAATAACCTTGACCTGCTTCTGTTTTATAAGGAAGATGAACATCTTCTGCGCAAGGAGCATGTGCGTCCATGTAGAAGCACACTTCAACGAGCACAGCAGCTTGTGAGTTGCTGTCAACGACAGTTAAGTCATTGCTCAGTTCTACTTCAATGCTACGGTCGCTACCTTCAGGGGAGCGAGCTGTAGAGGGGTCGTAAGCAAAGGCTGTACCATATTCGGAGAATTTACCGTCAGCACCAGCTGTAAGTGTTACGCCTGTAGCCACAGCTGCAGGAAATGCAACAGTACCAGCAGCAGCTGTGCTGAGGTTTTCGCAGCTAATTGCAGTGCGATAGATAGTTGCACCTGCAGGGACAGTCATTGCACGATCTAAACGAGGCTTGTCATCTTGACGCTGGTCAGGAGACAAGATCTTAGCGCCGTGAGTACCTGAAGTCAGGATACTGTCAACACAAATTGCACCGACCATACGGAAGAAGTTCACGCCAGGAATAGCTTGAACGCCTTGGTTACGATATGCATTCAGATGCGTAACTTGGTTACCGGGGAAGATAACGTTGTTGTTGAAATAGGAATTAGACATTGTTAGTTACCTCCTATCAATATACGAAAGAGTAACCGACGGTGATGAAGTCTTGGTTGAGAACTTCAAAACCAGCAAACAACGACCAGATCATGATGATGAAACGACTGAAGTCATCGTTATTGTTCAACAGGATTTGAGCGTTATTACCGCCAATGCCAACACCGATAGCCTGAGGACCAAAGAAGATCAGCTGCGATGCACCGAAGTCAGCAGCGCTTGAAGTGCTGTCAGAATCGTTAATCACAATGTTGTACTTTGTCTCGGGCAGGTTTGTTGATTCAAACCAGCGGACACCTTCAAACAGGAAGCCAGTAGGCATCACGGGTTGACCTGCAACGAAACCAGCTTGACCATAAGCAGGTCCCATACCTTGGTAGAAACTTGCGTTAGGAGCCATGTTGGGCTGCATGGGGTTAATCATGCCTTGACCCGGATAACGTGCAATTTCTCTGAAGTCAGAGTTTTGACGCAGATGCATGAGTGCAGTGGGGTCAACAATGCAGCGGTAGTAGCCGTCAGCAAACGTAGGCACGTTGCGCTTACGCATATCTTTGACAACTTCCAGCAAGTCAGTTGTTACGTCAAACTTAGCGGATTCGCCAGCATCATATTCAACGCCGTCTGTACCTTTACCAGGGTTGCCACCTTTGGCCTTAGCACCTGGCAGATAATAACCACCGGATTCATCTGTGGCTTGACCTTTTGCTTCTGCTTTCAGCAGTTCGTTAGCAAAGACACGGTCACGCCAGCGGCGGTAGTCATCCAGCAGTGTCAGTGAACCGATGGACTGGTGGAAGACGTTCAGGTTGCCTGTATCCAGCAGCAGACGCTGAGCTGTGATCAGGGTTTCACGAGCGACTTTAAATGTTGAAGGCTGAGTTGCATCGCGAGTATCAGCAGGACCTGTGTACTCTTTCAGTGTCACAAGGACCTTGTCCTTCACGATGTTGCGTGCAGATGCTGTGCCCAGTGTCTGGTCAGCTGTCCGCTCACGGGACTCCTTAGTGCCAGGCTTACCCCAAAAGCGGTATCTATCCAGTTGCACCGTTTGACCGGGCTGCTTGGAGAAATCATGCACCACCACTGGCTCGACTGTCATCTCAATGATGTAGGCCGGGTGGGGGCGATAAAGTTCGGCACCAAGAAGCTTAGGAAAATCATTATCAATCCACATATGGATTAACTCCAATAAGCTAAATGGTTATAAGTGACCTCGACTTAGTCACATATATAAATACTACTCAGATTAATGCTTATAATTTTAATGTACCCCAAGTATTTGTGATATATGGATTTTATCGATAATAATTTATGGACTCCCGTTCATACACTCGATGGATTTGAATGCTGTATTGAATATTATGTCAATGATCACGGAGAAGTTAAATCTACAAAAGGCTGCATTGAACGTTTACTTAAACAAAGTATAGGCCGGAATGGCTATCCACGAGTAAACTTGACTCAAAGAATAGGAAGAAAACAAACGATTACCGTTAACGTACACACTCTTGTAGCCTTAGCTTTTCTGCCGTTACCTCAGACTCCTCCAGGACGAAAAAAAGGATGCTCATTTGTAAAACACATAGATGGTGATAAAACAAACTGTTCGGTATTAAACCTTCAATGGGACAAAAGAATTAACTAAATATCTTAGAATGTTGAAAGAATAAACAGATAGTTATGACCAGTAAGGTGAGATTGGTAGGCACTAAACGTTTATCTCATCAAACAGATAAGTGTTTTACAATTGATACTCCTAAGCGTGGTAAAGATCAACATTCTTTCCGCAGATGGTGGAGTGACTCAAGTGTTAAGACCAAGTATGTTGATTGCACTCGATTGCGTGTAAATCGAGTCGATGGAGATGTATACGCTGTAATACCGTCAAAACCAGATACTAGATTAGATATCATTTTTGATGGCAACAAACGCTGGCGATTTGGTCCTAACTACAGAAACGTTGATCGCATTGCAATTTATGATCTTGACAATAACATCATTGAAGAATATGTGTTTTCTCATATCTCTAAAGGTCAAGTTATGAAAGTACTCCCACCTGATGCTGCTAGCTACCCTGTTGCTGTATTAGCTGTTGACTAATAGCTTTTGATTAATTACATCTACAGTACTAATAAGTGTTTCTGCAATATTAACTTTGATGTTATAAGGTAATCGTCTTGTATTTCTAGCATGAAGTCCAATATATAAAGTATCTTGTGGTTTTACATAAACAGTATTGGATGGTAAGGCTTGTTTGCTTGAACTATATAAAACAACATCTAACCAATTGTCATTATATTTATTGCCTGTTTTATTGTTGATTAACTCAACACTAAGCATGATGCCTTCGTTGTTTTCTAATCTAGTATTGTAGTCTGCTTTTTCATATCCGTTAATTACGGATTCTTCATCAATAGTTGATGTATCTACAGCTTCTTCATAGTGCTCGTATTCTTGCGTTTGTCGTGTAATGTTATAAATAAAGTACCCATCACCTTGTTTGTATTCTCCACTGAACATATGAAACAATGTGTTCCTTACATTAATATCTAATTTAATAAATTTATTCTCACTGCCAAATAATCCAACAGCATCTTTGTACCCTAAAGACAATGGCATTGCTGTAATACGTTCGACTATTGGTCGATCGATTGATGGCCCTTGTGCCGCATTTAACGATTTTGTTGCTGCTGCAAAAGATGGATTTGTAAATGTACTAAATCCATTTTTATAATTATTGATCTGCTGGGTAACATCCATGCCAGCTACTATTACACATACTTACATTTTAAAGGTATTCACTCACCATATCGCTGCGATCTTTAAGAGCTTTTAGTGCTTTTATTTCTAATGTTCGAACTCGGTCTCTGCTCATGTTCAAAATTTGACCAATTGCTGTCATAGACATAGGTTCTCTTACCTCATCTCCAATACCATATCTCATACGAATTACTGATGCTTGCATTTCAGGAAGTTCATTGATTAAATTTTGAATGTCTTCTTTAATAAACGCAGAAGTCAGTAGCTTGTCTGGTAATGAGTTCTCATCTTCAAGTAAATCAATAAGACAGGTATCTCGATTCTCCCCTACACGAATCTCCAGAGACGTTGGAAGTCTCGCTTTACACATCAGATCTTTGACCTCATCAATGCTTAAGTCAAGCTCTCGTGAAAGCTGCTCAAGTGATGGCATGTCTCCGTTGTATTGAGCTAAATCCCTCTGGGCTTTTTTAAGTTTGTTGAGGTTCTCAGTGACGTGTATTGGCAATCGGATAGCTCTACTTTTCTCAGCAATAGCGCGTGTAATCCCCTGCCTAATCCACCAATATGCATATGTACTAAATTTATAACCACGACCTGGGTCAAATTTTTCTACACCACGTACTAGTCCGATAGTGCCTTCTTGAATAATATCAAGTAGCTCCATATTTCTTTTGGTATATTTTTTGGCAACACTAACAACTAGACGCAGGTTGGCTGTAACCATCTTGTTTTTTGCTTTCTGCCCAGCACGAATTTCTCTAATAAGAGTCTTTCTGTCGTACTCAAAATGTTCAGCCAATTCTGTATCATCAATCTTACGACTGTGCTGCTCTGCTAGTTCTTTACGCTTATCTTCTATTTCCATCAAGCGCTGAACTTGACGTCCAAGCATAATTTCTTCGTCATGCTCAAGCAATGGGATTCTACCAATGTCCCTCAAATAAGAGCGAACATTGTCCCCACTAATATTAGGTTTTGGCATATCTGCTGTTTACTCTATACCTTTACATTGTAGAGGTAATTGTTAATCCTGTCAAATAATCAAGCTCATGCACATCATTTTTATGCTCATTGATTCTTACATTCTTTTTGAATTTTTTAGGCGTAATGTGTTTGATGCTCGGAAGTGTATCGTTATCAAATACATCAAATGGCCGTGTGACTACATTATTGTTCTCAGGAAAATAAATTTCTTCAATATTTACAATATCTTGTTTTCTGAATCTCCAGTTTTTCCTATAACGCTTGTAAGACATAATTGTATCTCTGTTCGCCCAATGATCATCAGGATGACCTAATCCCAAAGCATGTCCTAATTCATGGGTAACAGTTGAAATATAATCTTTACCTCGTAAGACTTCTAACTCCCATTTATAGCCAGTAGCTTCACCCCAACGTGCAACTCCTAACCATGAAGGATCTTCTAATTTCCGCTTCTTCGTTAAAATAATTTCAGCATCAGCTTCATTATCAACACGCACGAAAACTAAATCAACTTTCTTGGTTAGTCTATTGATAGCTTTTTGCATAGGAAATGCGCCATTACCTGCATACCAAGTAATCTGACCAT
>CAACVD010000798.1_pt1 | contig 11936 bp, 8 predicted proteins | sample 2381771 | NCBI WGS metagenome assembly CAACVD01 (sample SAMEA5211965, study PRJEB30684) | marine metagenome | biome: Marine; feature: Epipelagic; material: Water | collected 2015-10-15 | depth 15 m | reverse complement strand
TGAGCAACGTGGTTTATTTGACCCAGCCGAAAGACCAGCCGAAACAGAAGCAGATAGAGTTAGCGTTCAAGGTGATACACCGAGCGATGCAGACGCGCAAAGAGCAGTTGATCCCACCGTCACTCAGCCATCTGACGGACTACCAGTGGACACTGCTGGAAGAGGCGCTGTGGGAACTGCTGGAGGAGCAAGAAGAAAGCGTCGTACATTAGTACAGAGAACAAGAGACAAGATTAAAATGAAAACGGCAGGGGCACCCACCCTGTCTCAACCCGATGCCGAAACTGGTGAAATCACTGTTACGTTTAACGACGGTGAAACTAGGACGATGAAGAAAGAGGATGGCCTGTTCGTCGCCACCGATAGACCCGACCCAGAAGGTAGGATTCTTGGCAGCACACCCAAGCAAGCCACGGCAGCGTTAGAGAAGCAACGCAAAGGGCCAGAGCTGCAAAGAGAAGCAAGCAAACGTATCGGCGTAACTAAAACCAAGCGGAAAGCCCCTGCACGACCTAAGCTAAAAGTAGCCGAAGGGCCGACAGAAGAAGAGGCTCGCGTAACCAGAAATCGTCGTAAGAAAGCGCAAACTGCCAGATTCAAAGAACTTAAAAAGAGTGGCGTTGAGACCGCAGAAGCGCAAAGAATAGCTAAAGAAGAATTTCCTGATCTAGGACAAACATCATTTTCAAAAGCTAGAGATGATGATTACGCGACCAGCGAGCAGCTAGCGGAAGGACGAACAGAAAAAGAAATTATTGAAGAGTCTAACAGGCTGTTAAAAGAGACCAAAGGCGGCTCATTAGTTGATGCACTAAAAAATATACAAAGAAACGCTAACAGCCCGTTTGAAGCCTTAGTAGCGGGTAAAGTAGCTAAACTAATAAAACGTATGGAGTCACTAGGAATTACGTTTAGCTATGAAATAGCCGAACTTGATTTTAATGTCGTTGCTGGTGGCACTAGAGGGATTATGAATCCCGCTAGATATGAGTCTGATGGTGTTATTGAAGTCGTCGTAGCTCGCACCAAAGATCCGCTAGCGTTAAATAACGGGCTTACAAATAGGACTGTTCTACATGAAGCTATTCACGCCGTTACGTTTCTCACAATCCGAGCCGGTAACAGGTTACCAACGGGCACGAAGATAAGAAAAGATTACGACGATATACGTGAGCTATTTAACAAAGTAATAAGATATGGCAACGAGCAGATTGCTAAAGCTAAAAAAGACAACAACTTAGAAAGTTTACATCCAGCTTTATTAGCGTATTACCAGCGAACAAACAACAGCCTACAAAACCCAGATGAACTTGTTACATGGGCGCTCACTGATAAAACCATGCAGGATTACTTAGACAGTGTTCCGTATGACATGAGCACCAAAACTATCGGTAAAGGTGATAGCACGTTGTGGGAAGCAGTCGTAAACGCAACACGTAAGCTGCTAGGACTACCGCCAAAAGATAACACTGCCTTAAACGAGTTACTGCGTATACAGGATACTCTACTAAGTCCACCCACTACTGAACTCACGGAACTACTAAAGAATACCACCTATAAAACCATAGACGGTAAAAGTTTTGAGATCCTTAAATCTCAAATAGCCGACCCTGCACTTACTCCTAATAACGAGGCTGATGCTCGTAACCTCTTAGACAGAGGCATCAAGAGCGTACCGATTCTAAACTCAGACGGTGCAAAACGTATTGCTGATACCGTGTCTGACGTATCGCTGCCGCAAGCGGCTAAGGATTTTGTCTTAGGTATATTGAGTCTTAACGGCCTAGAGATGGTTGCTAAGAAGTATGTGCCTAAGATAACCGAGCTACGAAAACTTGTTCTTGAAGAAGGTGGGCGGCTACTAGAACTTAAGCGGCCCATAGACACTGCCGTAAGCAAAATATCTAAGTTTGCAAAAACAAACAAAGAGAAGGTAATTATCCTAAATCGGCTTATGCCGTATAGCTCTCTAATCGGCGTAGACCCGTCTAAGCCAGAAGAAACCTACTCTGATGACGCTGAAAAGCTGAAAGAGTGGAAGGCTATGACTGGGAAGGGCGGTGACTACGAAAGATTAGGAAAAGAAGGTCAAGCGGTATACAAGCAAATACGTAATATCTACGCCTCGCTGTTCAACGAAGTAGGTAGAGCAGTACAAGCTCGCTTAGATGCCACCGACTTAGATCCGAATGCCAAGAGAAGTATCTACGACGAGTTGATGAATAAGCTGTATAAGAAAGCTACGATTGATCCGTTCTTCCCCCTACTGCGAGAAGGCGAGTATCGTCTGGAATACACGGCAACAGACCCTGAGACCGGACAGTTAGAGTATTACACAGAAAATTTTGAAACTGACAGTGCAAGAACAGCCGCTATGAAGCAGTTAACGGCTATGAGTGATGCCATCAACCTAACCGATATGAACCCTTTTGAAAATGTTGACAAAGCAAACTACCGTGACGCTCCCGCCGGTTCATTTGTAAATAACGTGTTAGGTGTACTGGGCAAGAACGGAGTAGATTCGACAGTACAAGATGAAATCATAAAACTGTTCTTAGATACGCTGCCAGAACGCTCGTTTGCACAATCATTCCGAAGACGAGAAGGCTATCGCGGCTTCATTGGTGACCCAAGGCTGTTACGTGAAGAGACATACCCAAATCACGATATGGTCAGAGCGCTGCGAACCAGAAGTGCGTCTATAGCGCGACAGATTGTACGTTTAGAGTACGGGTCTAAGTTTCAAAAACTACAGGAAGAAATAGAAGCAGATCTAACAGCATTACAAAAAGACAACAAAGCGGACAAGAAAACCAAGCGAGCAGCTAAACAATTTGTAAGAGAAGTGCAGAAGCGTGTCAAGTTTGCTAAGAATCCTGACGTTGAAGATTGGGCTAAGAACCTGACAACTTTTGGCTTTACCATGACCTTGGGCCTCAACGTATCGTCCATGCTGGTCAACTTCTCGCAGCTACCGATGGTAATTGCACCGCACCTAGCAGGTACACTCGGTGCTGATGGCAAGATGTTTGGGTTCAAAGAAACTACTAAGGCCATTGGAGAAGCCGTTCGACTGTTTAGAAACGCTGGTCTGACTGACGAGCGATACAAGTACGTGCCTTTTGTGAAAAAACGCCAAGCCATCATGGACATGATTGGCGAAGATGGTGTCGAAAAGACAGCCGTAGGGTCAGCTCCGTCACTAGATAACTATGACTTTGACTCAAAAGACATGCCACCAGAGATAAAAGAGTTCAAGGTTCTAGTCGAAGTCGCAACAGAGCATGGTCAGCTAAACCGTTCTATTGTCTACGACATGCTTGATCTGGACGAGATCGACAGTGTGCGCGGTAAAATCGGCGCTGTATCTGGATTCTTGTTTCACCACGGTGAGCGTATGACTCGACAGGTTGCACTGGCTGCTTCCTACCGTTTGATGCTGGACTCCATGAAGAGAGCGGGTAGAAAGATAGACAACGCTGCTATGCGCGAAGCCGCTGAATTTGCCATCTACGAAGTCGAACTTACCAACGGTGGCACAGCCGCAGCATCCGCACCGAGACTTGCACAGGCAGGAATAGGCAAAGTTGCTTTCTTGTACAAGCGGTACGGTGTGCAGATGACGGAGTTGCTAGGCAGTCTCATTAACAATTCTGTGCGGGGCACAAAAGCAGAGAAGCAAGCTGCACGTTACCAATTTGCAGGGGTGCTTGGTGGATCGGCTGTAGTTGCTGGAGCACAAGGACTTCCCTTCTTCGGTGCAGTGGCGCTTGTGTACAACACGTTCAAGGGTGACGAAGACGAAGAGCTAGACACGGTAGTACGCAAAGCCATAGGTGAAGGGTTCTATGGTGGTATAGGTAACTACCTCTTGGGTGTAGACGTAGCTAGCCGTATGGGACTGTCTGATCTTATATTTAGGGACAGGCTCATAGAAAAAGACCAATCGCTCTTCTTCGATATGATTGAAGTGCTTGGTGGCCCTGTTGTGGGTGTGGGTATGCAAATGGAACGAGGCTTTGAAAAGATGTTCCAGCAAGGTGAGTTTGCTAGAGGCATAGAAGCCATGTCACCCGCAGCCATACGCAACGCTATCAAGTCATACCGATTCTACAATGAGGGTGCGCTAACGCAGCGTGGTGATGCCATAGTGAAAGATCTACCTGCACCGTTGTTAGTAGGGCAATTCCTTGGGTTTGCTCCGTCCGAATACACACGACAGCTTGCTGTGAACGCGCAGTTGAAGAAGTTATCGAGGGCAGGTAACAGTCAACGTACTAACTTGTTACGTAAATACTATGTTGCGAATCGTTCTGGTAACTTCTCTGAAGCTAGGGAGGTACGCAGGAAGATGAATGAGTTTAACCGCAAGTTCCCTAGCCTTCGGATTACACCAGATACAATCAAGCGATCTATGGCCCAGCACATGCGTACTACCAAGAAGATGTACTCTGGTGTGACCCTTGACCCCAGAATGTTTAACGACCTCAAGCAAAGTGCTGCCGAGTACGATGACACGCTGACAATATGGGAAGACTTGGGATTGTAAAAACCCCTTGCCGTAAGACGGGGATTACGACAAGGGGCAGGAGAAAGATAAGACCGGAAGGTAAGGAGACCATGACCTTATCAACGCGGATAGTATCACGTTAATCTCCAAACGCGAACACCTAGAAACTGCCCAGAAAAGCAACTTTTTGCTTTAATTTCCCATTCAAATCGCTCTACGCAGATATGTCTAACTTGTTCTAAGGCTTTGGTTGTGTTGATACATGGCACAAATATCGAACTGCCAGCTACCATAGATCCCCAATCGACAACGATACGTACACCGTCAGGGTTAAGGTCATGTAGTTTTAGTACGCCTTCATTCGTCAGCGTCAACGTCATCCTGCTTCCCACGTTTTTCGTCAAAAGATTTCATGGCTACTATTATAACGTCCTGTGGATCTAGTTTAAGCAGGGTGCCCTTGTCTAAGCGTACCTTGTCCCGCTTTGCACCCATCTTAGATTTCAAATCACTTAAAAACGCACTGTAGTTTATCTGCTGCGCCGAGCACCATAACTTCAAAGGCTTGGGTAACAAATAAACTTTTTTCAAGTCGGTTTCGTATCGGGCCACTAACTTAATTTTAGGAGTAGCATCGGGTATGACGAGCTTGTCCAAGCCATTACCTTCACCCTGCTTACTACGCAAGTCGTCAGTGCTTTTAATCATCAAGATGTTGCTGTAGTTATCGTATAAGTATTCGTTCAATGTCTGTTCTACAGACACGCTCATGTTCTCTACAGCGTTGAGGTTAGCTTCAAGTAACTTCATTGACCAATTAAAGACTTCTTCTACGTCGTAGTCCAGTAATCCTAGTTTATTGGCGAAGAAAATACCTGTAAGTGTGCAAGCAACACCCGCTGACCAGAACCTGTTCTCTGCTTTAAGCCCTGCCGTAGTATCAACCCGAACCTGCATTTCTCTAAGTTTCTTTTTTACTTCCTCTACGTTCTGTATGACCCACTGTATATAAGGTATTCCTGCATGGCCGTAGTTAGCCGTTAGCTTCGCTTCAAACGCATCTGTCATACGCTTATCGTCTACAGAGTCGAACACCTTCTTAGCAGGCCACTCCAACATACGTTGTGCTTCGGCTTTGGGCTGTTGTTTCTTTGCGCTAATCTTTTCTATAACACTAGAGTTACCAGAAGTAACAGATAAGAACTTCCACGGTTCTCCGCGTGCACGTTCTAGGTTAGCCCCACCTGCCATACGCCCCCGTTGCTGACCAGAAGATAGCTGATACGCTAGGTCACTCAGCTTGTCGTCCTTCTCGTTCGTTAATTCGTCTATGTAAAACGGTAGGTTATGTAGCACCTCTGCACGATTGAACTTCATAGACTCAGTATCACGTTCATCAAGCATCGTGTTCTTGACGTAGCCCCACACTGATGCTGCCACCTGCATACATGCAGACTTACCACAGCCGCTTATGTTGGCGTGTATGTGTAGGGCACAGGCGTTCTGAGGTAAGAAGTGCATAAGGGGTGCGCCGAATGCAGTGCCCACCACGTACTGGTGCATCACTAGATCCGGTCTGGTGTTGTAGAAATTAGCCATCTCCTTCCACGCTTCTAAGGTGCCCTTGGGTTCAAAGTAAGGGATTAAAGCTGCTGTAGGCGTAGATGGTGGGTTGTACTTTATCTTGTCGGCGTGTACTTCCTTATCACCCACAACGAACGCAGTCGCCTCATCATCCACCCAGCCGAACTGTCGCCGTGCCACATCTGCTGTAGAAGTGGCCTGTAATTCATTTATCCAAGTAACCATATATTGCAACAAGTCATCTATTCTGGGGACAGCAACACCGTTCATTGCCATCTGTTTTCGGAACTCTTCTTTTGAAATAACCGCAGTGAGCGGTAGCGTAAACTCACGTACCCCGTCCTTTGGTAGGTGTAACCTAAACACGACTGACTCACCGGCTTCTACATCTAGCAGCCGTTTCGTTATGTATAAATCATTGTGGTAAATAACTTTCTCATCCACTTCTCCGTCTATGCTGACGTTGCGAACGTAGATGCCGCCAGATGCGCCTCGAAAGTATGGACGTGGGTATGCGGGTATAACGTATTCTGGGTAGTCCTCTACGTCGTATAGATTATCCTCAGACAAGTCAGAGACTTCACTATAAGTACCATCTTCACCTAGTTTGGCTTCGGCAATCTTTCTACCCAAAATCAACGGCGACTTTATCTTGCCCCAGTGAGGGCATTCGGTGCATATACCTGCTTCGTTTTCATCAAACGTCGTGCAGCGGTACGGCCCCTTAATAAGATCCAATTTTTTGAGCGTAAGCTCTGGCGTATACTCAGGGTGCTTCTTTGATATTTTTTGCGCTGCCTTTTCACCGTCTTCACAGAACTTGGCTATAGATAGCCCTGCTCTCCACATAGGCTCACTTGCTTCAGCTTGCCCACCTATTATTCGTTTTAGCTGTCTACAGCCTGTGCCTTCTTGAGATTTTAGAAGTATGTCCTTGAAACTGTATTTGATGTTTTGCAGTAATGCATCGCGTAGGCTTGCTGGCCCATCTTCGCTTACACGCTTTTGAGGAACTGGTATCGTATCCAGCCCAATCTTGCTGGCAAACCAATCAAAGTTAACCGTGTCAGGTATAGCATTTACCAGCTTAACGAGAGCAGGGGTATCTGGTTTGTGGTTGTGCGTGCCCAGCACACGTAACACTCTCGCGGTGTCGGCTGGCACTGAAGTATCTATATCAAAGTTGTGTTCTGCACACGCGGCCTTAAATCGGTCAGCTACTATCTTCCATTGTTCTACTGCCACAGGCTCGGTGAGAACCCAATAAACATGCAGTCCACGCCCCGAATCCACTATAAGCGGTTTTGGTAACGTCGTTGCAACGCAAAACCTTTGAAGCTCTTGCAGTGCGGCCTTTTTTGTAGAGAACTCTTTTTCTGGCCCACAATCCAGATCCAAGAAAAACGCCTTAGTTTTGTCAGCGTCTTCGCCTTTGCGTGTGCCCTCTTTCTTATAATTACTTACAGCGAAGTATGTATCCCACCCCTCGCTGTCGTAGTAATCTGCGGCTTCGGCCAAATCTTCCAATGAATGAAAGTACGCTTGGCGATGTCTGCCTTCAACCAGACTATTTCTGAAGAGAACATACACTCCTTTGGGGGGTAACACCCACCTTAAAAATTCTATCGTATTCATATTTGCACCCAATGCCGAAAGACACTATGGCAGGGGTGTCGGCGCACCCTCTTCGGCAATGCCTAGCCATAGTGGAGTGTTACCGGCTTAGTCGTCCCATTCATCGATAACGTCACTCAGGTCTTCGTCGTCCGAGGGTGCGGGTGCGGACTTCTTAACGACCTTCTTTTTGGGTTCCTCTGTTGCGGCAGAGGTATCTGGCTCATCGCCAAATATGTCATCCGAGTCATCATCTTCTGGCTCAGCTTGCGTGCTGGTAGTGTCACTGAACGGATTGTCAGGCTGCGCTACGTACCCCTCTACCACACCAAACGGTGAGCGAGAAGCCATAGGCTTGTAATCTATTACCTGCACACCGTTCAAGCGTAGGCTTACGCCATTTTCGCGCATGTTGTACGGCACAAAAGTAACCGCAATATTCACAATGCTGCCCGTAGTCAGCTGAAAATCTTTTGGTAGCTCGTTGTTCTTCGCATCTACTTGCAGTGGGGGTTTAGTCAAATCGGTGCCGTAAGCACCTTTTAGCTTGCCCTTGCCAATATAGTTACCGTCATCGTTTTTCTTAAACGGCAGTGGGAACTTCTCAGGCCAGCTACCTTCTTTCTTAGCGTCATACGCCGCTTTCATTGACTTGTACAAAGCCTTTGCTTTTTTCTCAGACATCACAAAAGACATCTCGTATGCCGCACCGTCATCTAGTGGATCACACTTAACAGAACCACCTTTCCCACCGTTTGCTTTATTGTCAAACTTGTAAGTGGTGTTGATTCTTGGGTAGAGAGCTTCGACGTTCTCCAGTGTGTAATACATATCTACTTCAGCCATGTTGGTCTCCTTGACTTAGGCTATTGTGAACCCTTCCGTTTCCGCAAATGGCGAGCCGCCGTTGACGTTATGCAAATCCACTTTGAATGCGATTGCCTGTAACGTGTCCTCGTGATCTACCATGAGCCGGACTTCTTCAAGTTCTTTTTCTTCTAGTGGTCGCTGCGGATAGAAAGTCAACTTAGGCACAGAACTGCCTCCATCAAAACCTATCCTAGTGACCACCGCTATTGAGGGCGTTCCATGCCCAGATAAAAATTTGGAGTAAGCCTGTAGTGGCATACCGCCCCCCTGCTCCTTACCAAATATAGACGAGGCAGGGACTTGCAACTGATACACCGTATCCAGTGCATGATCTTCAACAACCGCTAGGCGTTGATGAAATCTACAAGCCCTACCCCCTGCGTTCCCCGAACCTCGTACATTCTGAGTACAGTCTAAGCAACGTGCACTCTGTCTCTGGTCTTCTGGCACTTCGGGTGCAGGTCTTTGAGTGTCTGTTGACCAGCATGTAGGTAACTTCTTAGCTCCAACCACGTAATCGTCTTTGTAATACGAACGGGATACATCCGCTGCGTTCACTATAACTACGTCTATGGAACAGCAAATGCTACCTTCTGGCTGATCTACCAGACCCGTAAACTTACTACCCTGTATGCTGATTCGGCGCACTATAGGTCTGCGTCGGGATCAAATGCCGTGGGATCAAACTCATCAGGGTCTTCAACCGCTGCAACGTCTTCTGTGCCAGTGCGTGCTAGAACAGCTTTTGACGCTTCCGCTAATGCAAACCGCTGAGTTTTTCCTACTTTTACGTAGGTGTTAGAAGGGATTACCCCATCACGCACCCATTTACGTGCAGTGGACAAGGATATACCGAAGTGCTTTGCCACTTCTTCAATCGGAACTAGCTGCTCCATTATGCTTTCCTTACTGTCACAGCGTACTCCGAATCCACGTTTAACCCTTTCGGCAACAGGTCTGGGTTCTCTTCTAAGAACCCTTTGACTGCCCCTTGGTGTAAACGCTTCTCCAAGAACTCAGGCACCTCATGCTCCAAGATAAACTTGTGCATGGATTCCCAATCACTCGTCCAATACTTTTGCTTCACAGTACGGTAGAACGTACCGGCATCAGTCTTGACGCTCTTGGCCCCCGTATCTTTCAAATGATCCAAGAGTGCGCTTTTTATTTTATTTTGCTGCGCGACTAATTTGTCGTCAGCTTCCCTAAATTCAGCAGACAGACGTTCCCTTTCGCCCTTGATCTTGAGATAAACCCTAGTCAATTTCTCCAAGGTGACACTATCTACTACTTTTGCATCAGCCATGTTTGTGTCCTATTCATTGCCGAGAACTGCAATCTAAAGGTAGCTTATGCGTTAGTCAAGTATTTCCTTGTAAAGATCAATAATTTTTGTGTGGGTATCTATTTTGTTGTTAAGTAATGCGTATACACGTTTTTCGACGCTAGAACCCTGTAGCTGTACGACAGTGCATTTATGATCTTGACCCGCTCTGTGTACACGGGCGTTTGCCTGTGCATAAGTCTCCACAGAACTCGTTGGCCCCCACCAAACCACAGTGTTTGCAGCGGTTAGTGTGACACCGTGTGCAGCAGCTTGCGGCTGAATTACCAACACTCTGGGGTTGTCTGTCTCTTGGAATTCTTTGAATATGCGCGTGCGATCCCCTGCTTTCACTGCACCGCTAATTACCTCAGTGGGTATGCCATCCGCTCGTAGCTTCCCTGTAAGCAAATCTATCGTGTGCTTGAACGGCACAAATATCAAAACTTTCTTGCTTGACTCGTCTATTACTTCACGCAACACCTTATATCGGTGTTTGGTATCAAACTCTATGGTCTCACCAGAATCGGTGTACACAGCACCGGAACTGATTTGCAGTAGCTTGTTCATATTCACGGCGGCGGTAGCGGCAGTAACATCCTCACCAGCCGCTTGCATAATCATCTTGTCTTTTAGTTCTTTGTAATACCTTTCTTGTTGGCGCGTTAACGGTATGTCGCGTGTAACGTAAATCATGTCTGGCAGATCCAGACATTCATCTTTGGTGTAACGTATTGCTGGTTGTAGTGCGTTGAACACTGTCTCAGTAGCGTTGGGTTTAGGCACCCATTTGAAGTTGGTTACTTTGTACATAACCATGTCGCGGAAAGAACCAAAAAATCGTGGCACACCTTTCGGATTGACTAGCTTGGCTAGCCCATAAGCATCCACAGGGCTTTGTGCAGCGGGTGTGCCTGTAAGTAACCAGAGCCACATATCTGTGGTGAGTAGTTTGTTGAGCGTTTTCCATCGCTTTGTCTGTGCATTCTTATAGTGAGTTGCTTCATCTACAATTATCAAATCAAACCCACTGTCCGCTATGGCGTCAGCGACTATTTCCACACCGTCATAATTTATTATGACAAACTCTGCGTCACCCGCGATTACCGCAGCACGTTTTTTGGCCGAGCCGTAAGCAATATCTACTGTGCGGTGCATGGCAAAGGCAAACAGATCCTTACGCCATGCCGAATCCATAATCGACAGAGGACAGATAACTAGGACGCGGTTGATCTTGCCTTGGTTGAATAAAAAGTCTGCCGCCCATATAGCACTGGCGGTCTTACCTGTGCCCTGCTCGTTAAAACAAAACGCACGTTTGTTGAGTGTGAGAAACCCTGATGTGGTTTTTTGGTGGCTGAACGGCTCGTACTTACCTGTCCACTTGTACTTACCCTCAATGGGGGACGGTGCTTGTATGTTTAAGTTCTTGAGTACATGTGTTTCATCCACACCCCAATTAACTACCACTCTGTTTCCTGATAACTCCTTGCTCTTGGGTATTACAGTGGTGACCTTGCCCGGATTTTTAAGGCGTAATAGCAGTGCTTTGTTATCTACAACTTTCAACTTGGTCTCCTTTTTAGTCCCGCCTTCGACTACACGGACGGGAACGTGCTGGATCACGAAGTGGAGGGGGGTGGGTAGTCACTCCGTGCAGTCATTCAAAAAAGTCCCGCCTTCGACCACACTGGCGGGGAGTGCTAAACAGGTAGGATATACCTTGGTCTTATCGCGTCCGCTTTGGTCTCTTACCATTACGGCTTCTATTTTTACTGGCGCTCTCTATGCGGACACCGTGTTTATTAGTGCCCCCTTTACTGAGCATCTTGTTATGGCTAACGTCCTTCCCCTCACGTTTGTCAGCCTTGCCGTTCTTATTAGCATCACGCCCCGCCTTATCCATAGCGCGTCTAGCACGTTGCCGTTCCATACGAGCTTCATGTGCAGCACTACCCACTGGCGGGTTCTTCTGCTTCTTGCGATCTGCTTTGTTCTTATACGGCATTAGTTCTTCCCGTTGTGTGGACACTC
>CAACVD010001317.1_pt1 | contig 11940 bp, 10 predicted proteins | sample 2381771 | NCBI WGS metagenome assembly CAACVD01 (sample SAMEA5211965, study PRJEB30684) | marine metagenome | biome: Marine; feature: Epipelagic; material: Water | collected 2015-10-15 | depth 15 m | reverse complement strand
AAAGTTGCAAATGGTATTTGGGGAGTAAAAACACAATACTCATCTAGAGTGCAAGATATCTGGCCTACGTAATATAGACTTTACACTTATTACAGTGTATAATTATTTTAATGAAAGAATATAATTGTTTTAAAGAAAGTCATATTGGAGGTTGGTATATAGATAAATCAATATGTGATAAACTAATTGATTATTTTAATTTAAACAAACATCAACATGTAAAAGGTATAACTGGAAAAGGTTATAGAACAGATCATAAAGATTCTACTGATCTTGAAATTGGACCAAATAGAGAAGACGTGCCTTTTAATCTATATAGAAAAAGTCTACAAGAATGTTTAGATTTGTATTGTGAAAAATATAGTTTTTTAAAAGGTTTTAAAAGATTTAACATAATAGATAATTATAATTTACAATACTATAAACCAAAACAAGGTTTTAAAGCTTGGCATTCAGAAAGACAAGACCTAGCAACTTCAAGAAGAGTGTTAGTTTTTATGACTTATTTAAACGATGTCCCTGATGGTGGAACTGAATTTTTGTATCAAAAAATAGTTACACCTGCGGAAAAAGGTTTGACATTAATCTGGCCTACTGATTGGACTCACACACATAAAGGACAGATAAGTAAAATAAACGAAAAATATATTATAACAGGTTGGTTTGAGTTTTGTGAGTAAAATTTTATCTTTACATACCTCTCATGATGGAAGTTTAACTTACGTTGTAGATAATGAGATTATATTTCATACACAATTAGATAGGTTTAATAGATTTAAACACACTAGTTTTCCTGTGAAATATTTATTAGATTTAATAAAAAGTTTGGACTTTAATACCTTTATTATTACTAGACATTATAGCAGTAGCTCTCATAATATATGGTCCTCATTTTTTGAAAAAATGAAAGACACTTTTAAACACGTTAATGTTATCCATCACGATATAGACATTCATCACTATTTTCATGCTTGTTGTAGTTTAATTTGGAATAAAAATATATCAGACATTTTAGTATATGATGGTACAGGAGCCTATTTAAATAACTCTATGTATGAAAGAGAAAGTTTATTTAAATACGATAAAGACCTACATTTAATAACTAGATACCACAATCATTTAGGTATTGATTATGAATTAGGTAGTCTTAAAATTATAGGCGAAGACCATGCTGAGGCTAAGACTATGGCATACAGTTTATTTAATAAAGAAGCAAAAGTACTGCAAGAAAACTTTGAAACAAAGTCAATTAATTTTATTAAATCTTTAGGTAAGAAAAACATAATAACAACAGGAGGATGTACACAAAACGTTTTACTTAACAGTAAATTATTAAATGTTATAGAAAATCTTTTTTGTGATCCTTTTAATACGGACTCCGGTATTTCTTTAGGAGCAATCAATCATGAAACAGGTTTTAAAATTAAAAACGATACTATTTATTTAGGTATAAAACAAAATATAAATACAGATTTATTTTTAAAACACACTATTAAAACTGTTGAACCTTATGAGGTAGCACAAATTTTACAAGAAGATCCTGTTGCAATATTTCAATCTAGAAGTGAACAAGGACAAAGAGGTTTAGGAAACAGATCACTGTTGATGAATCCTTCTCATCCACAAGCTCATGATAAATTAAATGCAATTAAAAAAAGAGAATGGTATAGACCCTTTGCTTGTTCTGTTCTTAAAGAAGAAGCATCTAAGTGGTTTGATTTAAAAAAATTAGATGAGTCTCCATACATGATGTATGTTTTTGATTTATTAGATAGTAAAAAAGAAATTATTAAATGTGGCGTGTCTAAAGATTTTAAAAGTAGAATTCAAACTGTTTCTGAAAATAACAACAAGTATTACTATCAACTAATAAAAGCTTTTAATAATCTTACAAATGTTCCTGTTTTAGTTAATACAAGTTTAAATCTTCCTGGAGAAGTTTTAGTTGAAACTATGTATGACCTATACTGTATGTTTACAAAGTCTGATTTAAAGTATATATATTTACCTGAGATTAAAAAGATAATAGTTAAATGAATTTAAAAATGAAATATTGGTATTGGAAAAAAGTTTTTCCAGACCACATGTGTGACCACATCATACAATTAGGTAAAGAAAAAAAGAAAGAATTTGCTGTTGTAGGCCATAATGAAAACAAAGAACTATCAGAAAAAGATATTGAAGATCAGAAAAAAACTATAAGAGATTCAAAGGTTGCTTGGTTTAATGAACCTTGGTTGTTTAATATGTTGGCACCTTATTTCTTAGAGGCTAACGAAAAAGCTGAATGGCATTTTACTTATGATTTTATAGAACCCGTTCAATTTACTGAATACAAACCAGGTCAGTATTATGGTTTTCATCAAGACTCAGATTTTTGGGTAAATAAAGACCCGTTAAGAAAATTAAGTTGTGTGGTTTCTTTGTCAGATCCAAAAGATTATAAAGGTGGTGACTTTAGAATGAATCTTAAAAGTGGTTTACATGGAAGTGATTCTTTTTTAGATGTCACTCATCTAAATGGAAAAGGCAACTTAATTATATTTCCTTCACAACTGTGGCATGAGGTTACTAAAATTACAGAAGGCACTAGATATTCTTTAGTTGCTTGGGCAGGAGGACCTCCTTTCCGTTAATGGACTATGAAATAAAAGATAATTTTTTAGATCAAAAAGAAATTAATTATTTTAGAGAAACTATATTAAGTAATAATTTTCCTTGGTTTTTAACTGGCGTGCAATCTAATGAAGACCCATTGCATAAACAGTTTGTACATATCTTTTATAGAGAAGATAATTTTAACACTGACTATAAAGAACTACTGCGCCCCATATTAAATAAACTTAATCCTACTGCAATTCACAGAATAAAGGTAAATCTTTTAACCAAAACACATAATGTTGTAGAGCCTCCTTTTCATACAGACCATACTTCTAAAGATGTGTCATCATCTATTTTATATATAAATACAAATAATGGGTATACAGGGTTCAAGGATCATAAATCGTTATCTATTGAAAATAGATTAATAACCTTTCCTTCTTGCACACCACATTATGGTAGCACTTGTAGTGATGAGCACTTTAGGATTGTTGTAAACATGGTATATATAAAATGAAATATAGTATTGTTGATAATTTTTTAGACAAAGAAGATTTTTTGCAAATAAAATATTTATTAGAGAACCCTAAATTTAATTGGTTTTACAGAGAATATATGGCAGGTGAAAAAGATGCACCTTATTTTTCTCATGGTTTTTTTAATCACAGTGAAAAAATATCTCCTAGTTTTAAAATTATTCAGCCTCTATTAAATAAATTAAAATATATAGCTTTGGTTCAGGTAAGAGCTAACTTAACTTTAAAAACAGACCAGCCAATTGAAACTGCCTGGCATACGGACTACAATTACTCAAACGGAAAAACAGCGATATATTATTTAACAACCTGTAACGGCCTTACAGTTTTAGATAAAGAAGAGAAGATTAAAGTTAACTCGGTTGAAAATAGGGTGGTTGTTTTTGACAATAACATATCGCATAAATCTGTTACACATACAGATACAAAAAGAAGAATTATATTAAACATAAATTATTTTGATGAACAGTAATAAAATTACAGTTGTTGAAGAAGTACATGTAAAACTGTTTGTAACTTCAGAACTATTTGGATATAATTTTGTTTTAAATTTAACTGCAGTGTCACCTGTTTGTTCAATAAAGTCTGGTATAAATCTACTAATTCTCATTATAAATTCTCCGTCTCCTCTAATGTCTGGCATGCCAACTGTTTGTCCTGTATTGCTTCTACGTTGCGTAATGTCAAAATCTCCAGATTTAATTGACGCAATAATAGCGGTTGTAGCGCCACCTGAAAGAACTTGATTAGTCCCTGTTTCGTGTTCATAGTATATACTAAGTCCGTTTGTATTACCAATAACATCAGTAGATGCATTATCAGAGGGGGTATAATACGTTGCATGAGGCTTATCAAAAAACTGCAGAGTCTTGCCACGCTGCTCTATCTAAAGTTCCAGTTGTCCAAATAGGACGTTGAGAACTTGAGTCTAAATAATTGTAGGTGACTACTCTGTCAATTTGATTTGAACTAGCTGTGCAATAAAACCAGTTTATCTCTCCAAACAAATTATTTAAACCTGCATTAATAAGATCTCTAGAAGTAAAATTAATATCGTCATAAACAAAATCTTCTACAAGACAAGGCATTGATCTTAATTGACCATCGTATTGAAAAAATCCATTTTCCGACATCCAATAAGCAGTACCATCAACTTCAACACATGCATTCTTACCAATCAAACCACAGTTAGTACCGACTTGTTCGAATGAGAAAGTAAAAGGTTGTCCAACAAATTTCATTAAAAATAATGCTGTGTCGGTCCATACATAAATTGCATCCCTACCCTTTAAGGCACCCATAATTTTTGATCCATCTGCAAGTCTTTGAGTACCTGCAGTGTTGTTGGCTTTAACTGTATATGCATCAGTGCCATCAATATTTTCTTGATCAGAAAATCTTATAAACATTTGATCTTGCGAAGTTGTTGTGCCAACAGTTGTCTCTGTTCCAAAAAATACTAAGTGTCTGTCTGGTGTTGATACCACCACGTGACGTGATGCTGTAGGAGCATTTGATATTAAAGTTGCTCTGGTGCTAATAGCTCCAGTTGCAGCTGCGTCCCACTCAAAACATCTACCATTATATACAAGTGCAATTAATTTTGTACCATAATTATCAAGCACCCATAAACCAGGGTCAATAACAAGATCACTATTGTTCGCATCTCCCCAACCAGTGTACGCTGTAATATTTTGTACAGTAACGCCGGCACTGTGAGTTGCGGGCGTGCTTCCAGCAGCACCTCTTGCTCCTCCAGATAAAACTCCTGTTCCTGTATTATTTGCTGTAAATGTAATAAACTCCGTTCCTATCTGCACTGTACCTGAAGATGGGAAAGCTGCAGAGCTAGTTAATGTTATACTTGTGTCTGTGGTGTTTGTTATGTTTGATGCAAGAGTAGTTGTTACAGATCCTGCAGCGGTTCCTGACCAAAGTCCTGTACCCCAACCAAACCCTCCAAGTTGTTGTGCGGGTCCGACAGATTCATAACATAAAACTGATGCTGTCCCTGCGTTTGTTACCGGTGTTCCTGACTCAACCACCGCCATTGTGATAGTAAATGTTTTAGAGTTAGGAACTGAAGACACCATAAATTTAAGATCTTCAAAAGATGCGTTTGTAAAAGTAGATCCTGATAACCCTGACACGCTATCAAATAAAACGATATCGTCAGTTTTTAAACCATGATCAGAAGCAACTGTTACAGTTACAGTTGCACTACCAGCGGTGCTTGTAAAGTTAGCGCCTGTAATTGTAGCTCGTATAGGGTGTATGTCATAGTACGTGCCTGCAGAAAATGCATAAAGAATTCTATTAGTTCCGATTGCCGAGTATTTTATACCAGCATTATCATCCCAATGATGAAGGGCTCTTGCAGCACCTGTTAATTTATTAGAGCCGAGTTGCTGCCAACCACCTATTTTTTCAGGTGATCCATACCTAAAACGTACATTATCACCATCAAACCATTGTCCTTCAGCGCCGGTCTCTGTGACTTGTTTATTAAATCCTGGGGCAAAACCTAATTTTTGTAGCATAATGGCTTATTACCATATATTTTGAGTGTTTTAAATATGTATTTAACCCTCTAGCTATATCACTTTTTAAAAAAAGAGGGAAGACCTAAATGTTCCCGTGTATCAAACTTGTTACTTTCAGAATTTGGATTATTTTTATCGTTATAGTGTAGAAATGCCTGTATGCAAAAGTCCCCATCAAATTTTTTTCGCCAATGTTCTAATTCAATACCTAAGTAAATCAACATATCACCCTTACTTAAATTAACCTCAATTTCTTTTCCGTCTTTTGTCAAAAAAAATGGCCAAGGATCACCCCCTAAATTTAAAGTAGTAGATATTTCACAGCTAAATCTATCTGTGTGTTTATCTAGAACAGCATCTTCTCTATATATTCTTGCATACGAATAGTTTTCATATAGGCTCAACCCTGTTTCCTGTTCCATGAGTGGTTTTATCCTTTGTAATAAAACCTCCATAGCTGTGTCGCTATAATGAGAGTAATGACCCATGGCTTGAGCATCGTTAAACATGCCCCAGCTTTCATCAAAAGGTGGTATTGCTTTGTTCTCTACTAGAGTGCCTGCAACTTTTTCTCTTAATAAAAAATACTCAGATATAAAATCACATAACTGTTCAGGTACAACGTTTCTAATAATCTTGTATTTAATATCTTTTAAAAAATTAGTCATAAGTAATATTTATATTTAATCGTATTTTAGTATCTGTTTGAGACACTGCACTATGTTTAATTGATCCATTAAAAAATAATGCTCTATTGTTAATTGAATCTATCTTTACTTTATCCTCCAACAAAGTGTGTCCGTTATTAGTATTAAGATAATATATTAATACTTTGTGGTCAAAATCTTCATCAACATGTTTTTCTGATTTAAAGTTTTTTGGTTCTTTAACAAAACAATTAGCTTTTACTCTGTATATTTTATTGTAATCTAATTTACTAATAATTGTTTTCTCTATGTCTTTATAAAACTCTGAGTTAATCTGTTCTTCTAACATAAACATATGTGTAAAATAAAATCTTTTATTATCATAAGGTTTTCCAATATAGTCAATATAGAACCAAGGAAAGTAATTGTTAGTTAATGTTTTGTATAAATAGCTATTCTCTTCTTCAGAAAGAAAGTTATCTTTTATTTTATAATCCATCTTTATGTATATTTTCTTTTAAAAATTGTAAAAGTTTTGGTTTGTCCTTACAAACAGTATTCCATTTTGTAACTTCTAAATCTCTTAATTCTATCATTGCTTTTTCTTCGTCGCTTGAAGTATCTGTCAACATATCAAAACCAAAATATCTTAATCCAGTTCCTATACAATGAACGCCAGCGTCTGAGTTTAACCATTGTTTATTATTCATTTTAGCTAATAAATCTAATTTAATAGAATCATCTGTTATTCTGTTTTCATAAAAAGATTTGTTTGAAATGTCTTTCCAATATTCAGTGTCATCTCTATGAGACAATGCGTAATGCATAGCAACAAATTCTGTAAAACCATTAAAAAATCTTTTACACTCTACATTAAAGTTATCCCTATCCCATTGACTAATAGTATCTTGTTCGCCTCGCTTCATTATTTTTACAAGATTAATTAAAAACTCATGTACACTTATAAGACCATTTGATTCTAAAGGTTCTATAAAACCTGCTGATAAACCTATAGCACAAACATTTTTTACAAATAATCTATTATGTATTCCCACTCTCATTTTAATGTTTTTAAATTTACTATTAGAATAATCACTTTGTTTTTTATCTAAGTGTTTTTTAAATTGATTTAAAGCTTCTTCGTCACTAACGTATTTGTCAGAATACACATATCCTGTACCTATTCTTTCCCAGCTAGGTATATTCCACACCCACCCATTTTCAATAGCTGTACAATTAGTATATGGAACTAATTCGTTTTCTTTATCGTTGTAAGGAATTCTTGTAGCCCAAGCTTTGTTATTAGGTAATAAATTTAAATAACTATTAAAAGGTTCTTGCATTGCATTGCCAAGTAGTAATGATTTAAAACCTGTGCAATCAATATACATGTCTGCCGTATATGTATTATTTAAAGATGTTACACCTTCATCATTTGTTTCAACTGTTTGTATGTTATCTAATATATGTTTTACACCTTTAGGTTTACAATACTTTTCTTTTAACCATAAACCAAACTTAATAGCATCAAAGTGATAAGCAACATCGTTTTTAAAACTAAACGTATCTAACTCTCTAGATTCATTTTTAAATAAAACGTTATTATTTACAAGTGCCATGTTTTGATACAACATATTTGCATAATCAGTAATAGGTGTTTCGGGGTGTAATAATTTTTTTAAATACCATATTTGTTTTAAACCTAATCTAGGGTTTTCAATTACAGGACCAAAAGGATAGTGAAAACCACCATCACCTCTTTTATAAAAATCTTCAAACCTAATGCTTAGTTTATAACTTGCATCTGTATATGGCATAAAGTCCTCATCTTTTATACCTAGTAAATCCAACCAATTGTTTATTTGACCTAAAGTGCTTTCTCCAACACCCACTGTTGGTATGTCTGAAGATTCAATTACAGTAATATCTTTATTAGGAAACTGAGATATTAAAGTAGCAGCCGTCATCCAACCTGCACTTCCTCCTCCAACAATTATAATTTTATTACTGTTCATCAAAATAATTTATGTTTAATATAATTCTTCTTTTTGTATCTGTATGTGTAACAGATTTATGCGATATGTTATTGTCAAAAACAACCACCCTATTTTCAACCGAGTTAACTTTAATCTTCTCTTCTTTATCTAAAACTGTAAGGCCGTTACAGGTTGTTAAATAATATATCGCTGTTTTTCCGTTTGAGTAATTGTAGTCCGTATGCCAGGCAGTTTCAATTGGCTGGTCTGTTTTTAAAGTTAAGTTAGCTCTTACCTGAACCAAAGCTATATATTTTAATTTATTTAATAGAGGCTGAATAATTTTAAAACTAGGAGATATTTTTTCACTGTGATTAAAAAAACCATGAGAAAAATAAGGTGCATCTTTTTCACCTGCCATATATTCTCTGTAAAACCAATTAAATTTAGGGTTCTCTAATAAATATTTTATTTGCAAAAAATCTTCTTTGTCTAAAAAATTATCAACAATACTATATTTCATTTTATATATACCATGTTTACAACAATCCTAAAGTGCTCATCACTACAAGTGCTACCATAATGTGGTGTGCAAGAAGGAAAGGTTATTAATCTATTTTCAATAGATAACGATTTATGATCCTTGAACCCTGTATACCCATTATTTGTATTTATATATAAAATAGATGATGACACATCTTTAGAAGTATGGTCTGTATGAAAAGGAGGCTCTACAACATTATGTGTTTTGGTTAAAAGATTTACCTTTATTCTGTGAATTGCAGTAGGATTAAGTTTATTTAATATGGGGCGCAGTAGTTCTTTATAGTCAGTGTTAAAATTATCTTCTCTATAAAAGATATGTACAAACTGTTTATGCAATGGGTCTTCATTAGATTGCACGCCAGTTAAAAACCAAGGAAAATTATTACTTAATATAGTTTCTCTAAAATAATTAATTTCTTTTTGATCTAAAAAATTATCTTTTATTTCATAGTCCATTAACGGAAAGGAGGTCCTCCTGCCCAAGCAACTAAAGAATATCTAGTGCCTTCTGTAATTTTAGTAACCTCATGCCACAGTTGTGAAGGAAATATAATTAAGTTGCCTTTTCCATTTAGATGAGTGACATCTAAAAAAGAATCACTTCCATGTAAACCACTTTTAAGATTCATTCTAAAGTCACCACCTTTATAATCTTTTGGATCTGACAAAGAAACCACACAACTTAATTTTCTTAACGGGTCTTTATTTACCCAAAAATCTGAGTCTTGATGAAAACCATAATACTGACCTGGTTTGTATTCAGTAAATTGAACGGGTTCTATAAAATCATAAGTAAAATGCCATTCAGCTTTTTCGTTAGCCTCTAAGAAATAAGGTGCCAACATATTAAACAACCAAGGTTCATTAAACCAAGCAACCTTTGAATCTCTTATAGTTTTTTTCTGATCTTCAATATCTTTTTCTGATAGTTCTTTGTTTTCATTATGGCCTACAACAGCAAATTCTTTCTTTTTTTCTTTACCTAATTGTATGATGTGGTCACACATGTGGTCTGGAAAAACTTTTTTCCAATACCAATATTTCATTTTTAAATTCATTTAACTATTATCTTTTTAATCTCAGGTAAATATATATACTTTAAATCAGACTTTGTAAACATACAGTATAGGTCATACATAGTTTCAACTAAAACTTCTCCAGGAAGATTTAAACTTGTATTAACTAAAACAGGAACATTTGTAAGATTATTAAAAGCTTTTATTAGTTGATAGTAATACTTGTTGTTATTTTCAGAAACAGTTTGAATTCTACTTTTAAAATCTTTAGACACGCCACATTTAATAATTTCTTTTTTACTATCTAATAAATCAAAAACATACATCATGTATGGAGACTCATCTAATTTTTTTAAATCAAACCACTTAGATGCTTCTTCTTTAAGAACAGAACAAGCAAAGGGTCTATACCATTCTCTTTTTTTAATTGCATTTAATTTATCATGAGCTTGTGGATGAGAAGGATTCATCAACAGTGATCTGTTTCCTAAACCTCTTTGTCCTTGTTCACTTCTAGATTGAAATATTGCAACAGGATCTTCTTGTAAAATTTGTGCTACCTCATAAGGTTCAACAGTTTTAATAGTGTGTTTTAAAAATAAATCTGTATTTATATTTTGTTTTATACCTAAATAAATAGTATCGTTTTTAATTTTAAAACCTGTTTCATGATTGATTGCTCCTAAAGAAATACCGGAGTCCGTATTAAAAGGATCACAAAAAAGATTTTCTATAACATTTAATAATTTACTGTTAAGTAAAACGTTTTGTGTACATCCTCCTGTTGTTATTATGTTTTTCTTACCTAAAGATTTAATAAAATTAATTGACTTTGTTTCAAAGTTTTCTTGCAGTACTTTTGCTTCTTTATTAAATAAACTGTATGCCATAGTCTTAGCCTCAGCATGGTCTTCGCCTATAATTTTAAGACTACCTAATTCATAATCAATACCTAAATGATTGTGGTATCTAGTTATTAAATGTAGGTCTTTATCGTATTTAAATAAACTTTCTCTTTCATACATAGAGTTATTTAAATAGGCTCCTGTACCATCATATACTAAAATGTCTGATATATTTTTATTCCAAATTAAACTACAACAAGCATGAAAATAGTGATGAATGTCTATATCGTGATGGATAACATTAACGTGTTTAAAAGTGTCTTTCATTTTTTCAAAAAATGAGGACCATATATTATGAGAGCTACTGCTATAATGTCTAGTAATAATAAAGGTATTAAAGTCCAAACTTTTTATTAAATCTAATAAATATTTCACAGGAAAACTAGTGTGTTTAAATCTATTAAACCTATCTAATTGTGTATGAAATATAATCTCATTATCTACAACGTAAGTTAAACTTCCATCATGAGAGGTATGTAAAGATAAAATTTTACTCACAAAACTCAAACCAACCTGTTATAATATATTTTTCGTTTATTTTACTTATCTGTCCTTTATGTGTGTGAGTCCAATCAGTAGGCCAGATTAATGTCAAACCTTTTTCCGCAGGTGTAACTATTTTTTGATACAAAAATTCAGTTCCACCATCAGGGACATCGTTTAAATAAGTCATAAAAACTAACACTCTTCTTGAAGTTGCTAGGTCTTGTCTTTCTGAATGCCAAGCTTTAAAACCTTGTTTTGGTTTATAGTATTGTAAATTATAATTATCTATTATGTTAAATCTTTTAAAACCTTTTAAAAAACTATATTTTTCACAATACAAATCTAAACATTCTTGTAGACTTTTTCTATATAGATTAAAAGGCACGTCTTCTCTATTTGGTCCAATTTCAAGATCAGTAGAATCTTTATGATCTGTTCTATAACCTTTTCCAGTTATACCTTTTACATGTTGATGTTTGTTTAAATTAAAATAATCAATTAGTTTATCACATATTGATTTATCTATATACCAACCTCCAATATGACTTTCTTTAAAACAATTATATTCTTTCATTAAAATAATTATACACTGTAATAAGTGTAAAGTCTATATTACGTAGGCCAGATATCTTGCACTCTAGATGAGTATTGTGTTTTTACTCCCCAAATACCATTTGCAACTTT
>CAACVD010001315.1_pt1 | contig 11953 bp, 10 predicted proteins | sample 2381771 | NCBI WGS metagenome assembly CAACVD01 (sample SAMEA5211965, study PRJEB30684) | marine metagenome | biome: Marine; feature: Epipelagic; material: Water | collected 2015-10-15 | depth 15 m | reverse complement strand
GTGTTGCTGGTGGTTTTAAAATGATGGGTACTGCATTAAAAGCTGCTGGTATTGGTTTAGCACTTGCTGCATTTGGTTTATTAAAACAACTATTCGAAGAAAACCAGAAAGTAGTAGATGCATTTAACATAGCATTTGAAAGTTTATCAATAGCATTTAATGACTTCTTTAATTATATATCTAAAAATGTAGAAACAATTTCAGGTTTTTTTAAGAAATTATTTGATGACCCTTTAGAATCTGTAAAGGCATTAGGCAATGCTATAAAAGAAAATATTATTGAAAGAGTTAAATCTGCTTTAGAAGTATTTGGTTACTTAGGTAAGGCAATGCAAAAACTATTTGCTGGTGATTTTAAAGGTGCTATTGATGAAGTTAAAAATGCTGGAACTGAATTTGTAGATGTGTTAACTGGTGTTGATGATTCGGTTGAAAAAGCTACAGAGGTTATTGAAAAAGGTGTAACTGCATTAACTGAATATACTAAATCTACATACGACCAAGCAAAAGCAAACGTTGAACTTAAAAAGAAAGCAGAATTAGCTGCTGTAGCCAATCAAGGTTTAATTGAAAAGTATGATAGACAAGCAGAACAACAAAGACAGATAAGAGATGATGAAAGAAAAAGTATAGAAGATAGAAAAAAAGCTAATGATGAACTTGCTGTAATTCTTGAAAAACAAGAAAAAGCAATGAAGGTTAATGCTAATACACAACTTCAATTAGCAGAAGCAGAACTTAAAAAAGATGCAAAAAATGTAGAAGCTTTAAAAGCTAAAGGAGAAGCATTAAATGAATTAGCTGCTATAGAAGCAACTGTTACAGGTTTTAGAAGTGAACAATTAACTAATGAAGCAGCATTAGAAAAAGAAGGTTTAGAACTTATTAACTCAAGGTTAGAATCAGAAGCAAATTTATCTATTGAACAAAAAAGATTTAATGCAGAACAAATAGAAGATGAATTAGAAAGGTTAGAAGCATTAAAAAAAGTTGATGCAGAAGAAAAAGTTTTACAATTAAAAAGACTTCAAGGTGTAATAGATGCTGCTAAAGATGGTACACAAGCAAAAGTAGATGCAGAGATAGAATACAATGAAACAAAGCAAGAATTAGAACAACAAGAAGTTTTAAGAGCTAAAGAAATTGCAGATGCTAAAGTTAAAATTAATAAAGAACAAAACGACCAAAAACTTCAAGATGATAAAGATGCAGAAGAAGAAATAGCTAAACAAAGACAACAAAATTTAGATGCTTTTGAACAAGCTGCAACAATGACAATGAATGCTTTAATTGCTATCAATGAATTAACACAAGCATTTGCAAAAGAAAACGAAGCAAGCCAAAAGAAAGCATTTAAGGTAAATAAAGCAATAGGAATAGCTAACGCAATAATAAATACTTCTGTAGGTGTTTCTAAAGCATTAGCAAGCGCACCACCACCTTTAAATTTTATAAATGCAGCAATAGTAACTGCAGCAGGTGTTGCAACAGTTAAGAACATACAAAAAACACAATTTGATAGTAGTTCTTTTGATACTACATCACCTTCAACAAGTTCTGGTAGCGGAGGAGCAAATACTTCACCAACACAACCACCAAGTTTTAATGTAGTAGGGCAATCAGGATTTAACCAAGTAGCTGGAGCATTAGGACAACAACAACCAGTACAAGCATTTGTGGTTTCTGGTGATGTTACTACTGCACAACAACTACAAAACAATACAATTACACAAGCAACTTTATAAATAAAAACAATGGATATAATAGAATTAATATTAGATGAAGATAGTGAAGGGTTAACTGGAATAGAAGCTGTTAGCATCGTAGAAATGCCAGCAATAGAATCTGATTTTGTAACACTATCAGAGCAAGAAATAAAATTGGCTAAAGTAGATGATGAAAAGCGTTTACTAATGGGAGCTGCTTTAATACCTAACAAACCAATCTTTAGAAAGAACGGAGAAAATACTTTTTACGTTTACTTTTCTGAGAAAACAGTCAGGAGAGCAAGTGAATTATTCTTTCAAAACAGTATGCAGAACAATGCAACCTTAGAGCACGAAATGGAGATAAACAATTTAACAGTTGTTGAATCGTGGATTGTAGAAGATACTGAAATGGATAAATCTAAGAAGTATGGTTTAAGTGTACCTAAAGGCACGTGGATGATTTCAATGAAAGTAGAAAATGAAGAAGTTTGGAATGATTATATAAAAACTGGAAAAGTTAAAGGTTTTAGTATTGAAGGTTATTTTGCGGATAAAGCACAAGTTAAAGACCCAAGTTTAAAATCACAATGGAGCAAAGAGCTTGAAGCTATTGAAGAAGCTGAGGCTGAATATATGCTTAGTAATATTAAGGCACTAATTAAGAAAGATAAAAGAACTAAATCAGGTAAAAATATAGAATTAGAAAGTTATAATGATTATCCACAAGCAGTTAGTAACAATGCTAAAAGAGGTATTGAATTTAATGAAAAAGTAAATAATAAATGTGCAACACAAGTTGGTAAAATAAGAGCACAACAATTAGCACAAAAAGAAAACATTAGTTTACAAACTTTAAAAAGGATGTATTCATATTTAAGCAGAGCGCAAGAATATTATGATGAAGGAGATAAAGAAGCTTGTGGCACTATTTCTTATTTATTGTGGGGTGGTAAAGCTGGTTTAAGATGGAGTGAAAGCAAGTTAAAAGAATTAGGAGAAATTAATTTAGCTTCTATGGTAGTTGATGAAACTTTTGCAATTATCGATGATAGGTTAGCATATAGCACACAAGAAAAAGCTGAAGAGATGGCTAAAAATATAGATTGTGAGGGTTTTCACATTCACGAGTTTGAAGGCAAAGAATGGTATATGCCTTGTGAAAAACATATAAATAAATAATATGAAAAGTAAAAAATTTAAAACACCAAGTAATACATCACCTAAAAATACCAAGCGTGGTTGTTTGTGTCCTGACGGTAAAAGATATAGTAATAAGTGCTGTGATGGTAGCTTACAAGCGCAAGGTATAGGTAAGATATAAAAAAAGCCACTCTTTTGAAGTGGCTCTGTAGTTTAGTTGTTTGAATTTATATAATAATTTCTTTATTGATTTTATCATTCATTTTTAACAACTCTTTTCCGTGTAATATTATTTCTGAAGAATTGTCTCGTAAGTTTTTTTTGTTTTTACTTGGTAAGTCTAACCACTCAACTAAGGTTCTTAAATCGTGAGTAGAGTGTTTAATATCGTTTTTAAGTACTAAACTCATTCCAGTAGTTTCTAAAGTAAAGTTTAGTTTCTTTTTAGTTACTTCATTTGTTAAAGTAAGATTAAATTCAGCAATATCTACTCCTAAAGATAAAGTTCTTATTTCGTTTAATTTTAAAATTGATTTCATTGTTTTGGTTTTAATTAATAATTTATGTAAATATAATTATAAATATTTAATAAACAAGCATTTTATAAAAAAAACTTTAAAAAAAATATAACAGTAAAGGTTTTCAAACGTTTATAGGTATATACTCAAATTATGAAAGCAAACGAAATACTAAACAAAATAAAAAATATTGTTGGTGAAAAAGTTAATCTTTCTGAAGAAAAAATAGAAATGGCTGAAATTACATTAGAAAACGGTACTGTATTAGTTGCAGAATCTTTTGAAGCTGGAAAATCTGTATTTATTAAAACTGAAGATGAGCAAATTGCTCTACCAGTTGGTGAATATGAATTAGAAGGTGATAAAATTTTAGTTGTATCTGAAGAAGGTTTAATTGACAGTATTAAAGAAGCTGCTAAAGAAGAAGTAGTTGAAGAAGAATTATCTGAAGAATCTGAAGAAGTTAAAGAAACTGAATTAGAGGAAGAAGAAAAAGAAGAAATGAACTATGTAACCAAAGAAGAGTTTACATCTGCTGTTGAAGAAATCAAAGCAATGATTGACGAAAAACTTGGTAACAAAGAAGAAATGAAGGAAGAAGTAATAGAAGATACAAAAGAAGAATTATCTGCTGTTGCTCCTGAACCTGTAAAACATAATCCTGAAGCTGAAGTTGATAATAAAGTGAATTTTCATATTGCAAGCAATAGAACACAAACAACGAAAGACAGGGTTTTTGATAAAATTTTTAACAATAATTAAATAATAAAAAAATGGCGACAACAACAAGTATAACAAGTACTTACGCTGGAGAATTTGCAGGTAAATATATCTCTGCTGCTCTTTTAAGTGCTAACACAATTGATAAAGGCGGTATAGAAGTAATGCCTAATATCAAGTATAAATCTACTATGAAAAAAGTAGCTACTGATGCAAACGTAATTAAGAACGCTTCTTGCGATTTTGATGCAACTGCTACAGTAACATTAACTGAGAGATTACTACAACCAGAAGAATTTCAAGTAAACTTACAATTTTGTAAGCAAGATTTTCAATCTGATTGGGAAGCTGCTCAAATGGGATATTCTGCATTTGATAAAATGCCACCTAAATTTTCAGATTTCATTATTGGCCACGTAGCTGGTTTAGTAGCTGAAAAAACTGAAAAAAACATTTGGGAAGGTGTTAATGCAAACGCTGGCGAATTTGATGGTTTGACAACTTTAGCTTTAGCTGATGCTGACGTTATTGATGTAGCATCTCACGCTGCTGTAACTGCTGCTAACGTAATTGATAAATTAGGTTCTATTGTTGATGCAGTACCTTCTGCTCTTTACAATAAAGAAGATTTACACATTTACGTATCACAAAACATCGCAAGAGCTTATGTTAGAGCTTTAGGTGGTTTTGCTACTTCTATTGGTTCAAATGGTGTTAACGCACAAGGAACACAATGGTACAACGCTGGTGGACAACTATCTTTTGATGGTGTGAAATTATTCGTTGCTAATGGTTTAGCTGATGATACTGCAATGGCTGCTCAAAAAAGTAACTTATACTTTGGTACTGGTTTATTAAATGATATGAACGAAGTTAAAGTATTAGATATGGCTGACCTTGACGGTTCGCAGAATGTCAGAGTAATAATGCGTTACACAAGTGCAGTTAACTACGGAATAGGTTCTGATATAGTTTTATACCACGCCTAAGAATTAATTAATAACAAGGGGGTTGAAATGCTCCCTTAATTTAACCTAACTATCTGAAAGTCAGGTAGTTGTTAAAAAAAAATTTTTATACAATATGGCTTGCGATTTAACAGCTGGTAGAAAAGTACCTTGTAAAGATGTAATTGGTGGTATTGTTAGAGCTTGGTTCATTGATTTTGGTGAATTAGGAACTGTAACAAAAACTGACGATGAAATTACAGATATGACAGGTACAATAACTGCCTTACAATATGATTTAAAAGGAACAAATAGTTTGGAAACTGCTATTACATCCTCAAGAGAGAATGGAACAACATTCTTTGAAGAAACATTAACTTTAACACTACCTAAATTATCTAAAGAAGATAATAAGGAACTGAAACTAATGGCTTACGGAAGACCTCATATCTGCGTAGAAGATAGAAATGGTAATTTCTTATTATGTGGATTAGAGCACGGGATGGAAGTAACTGGTGGAAGTATAGCTACAGGAACTGCATTTGGTGATTTAAGCGGTTACTCACTAACGCTAACAGGACAAGAGCTTGAACCAGCTAATTTTATTGCTGGTGGAACTTCTGCTGACCCTCTGGCTGGAATGAGTTCAGCAACGGTAACCGTTACGGTGGGAACCAATAGTTAAAAAATACGCGATTAATATAATTGTGTGATTCATAATATATAGTTTGATTGGAGGGGAGGAAGTGATTAGCCTCCCCTTTTTTTATTTAAAAATATGCAAATATTAACTACAAGTGGCACACGAATTATTAACTTTATACCAAGAGAAACAATTTTAGGTACTAAAACTTATAAATTAGTGATAAAGTCAGAAGCTCAAAATAAAGTTTTATTTACAGATGTTAATGCAACATTTGCTGAATTAGATTACTATTATCAATATTCAACTACACAAGCATTAATTGAGAATAATTACTATACTATTACAATCACCAATACAACAGACAACGCAATAATTTTTAAAGACAAAATGTATTGTTCAGACCAAACACTTTCAGACTATGAAATTTCAAACGGTGTTTATATAGAACAAAGCACAGGAGACAATCAATTTATATATTATGGATAATCTACATTTAATACAATTAGGCCAATACGAAAGGCCAACAATCACAGAAGAACGCAACAAAGATTGGGTTTCAATAGGCGATAATAACGACTATTACCAAAGTTTGATAGATGCTTATATGGATAGCACCACAAACAATGCAGTAATTAACGGTGTTGTTAATCAAATTTACGGTAAAGGATTAGATGCTACTGATTCAGCACAAAAGCCTGACCAATATGCACAAATGAGGAGTTTAGTAAAACCTCACGATTTAAGAAACGTTTGCCAAGATTTAAAGCTATTAGGTGAAGCAGCTTTTCAAATTACTTACAATGGTAATAAAATATCAGCAATAACACACTTTCCAAGAGAAACGTTAAGAGCTGAAAAGATGAATGATAATGGAGAAGTAAAAAACTATTTTTATTCTGCTGATTGGACAAAAGTTGATAGAAATACAAAACTAAAAAAGTTTCCTGTTTTTGGTAGTGGCGCACAAAATGAAATATTTATTATAAAAAGGTATGTTACTGGTTTTTACTACTATTCGCCAGCAGATTATAATACTGCTTATGCTACACTTGAAAACGAAATTGCTTGTTATTTAATTAACGATACTCAAAATGGCTTTAGTGGTACTAAGGTTGTAAACTTTAACAATGGTGTACCAGATAGAGAAAAGCAATTAGCTATTAAGAATGATGTAATGAATAAGCTCACAGGAAGTTACGGTGAGCGTGTAATTGTCGCATTTAACAATAATGCAGAAAGCAAAACGAGTGTTGAAAATATACCACTTGATAATGCACCTCAGCACTATGAATATTTAAGCACAGAATGTTCTAAAAAAATTATGTTAACTCACAGAGTTACATCACCATTATTACTTGGTTTATCTTCTGCTAACGGTTTTTCAAGCAATGCTGATGAAATAGAGAACGCGTCAAGGCTTTTTAACAACGTAGTAATACAACCATACCAAAATTTATTAATTGATAGCTTAAACACATTGTTATCGGTAAATGATATTAGTTTAAATCTTTACTTCAAAACTATTGAACCACTTGAGTTTATGGATTTAGAGAATGTTGAAGGTGAAGAAGCTGTTGAAGAACAAACTGGAATAAAGGAAGAGGAAGAAAGCACAGAGCTTGAAATAATGGCTTCTAAGAGTGTTTCTAATAAAGATAGTGATAAACTACTAAAAGATGCTTTAGACTCGCTTGTAGGCGTCAAAATGGATACTGAAGAGTTTGAAATAGTTGATATTAGAGATTTAGATGATGAAAATGAAAGTGTTGAGGATTGGGCTAAATCAATGATACAATTAAGTGATGTTGTAGATAGCAAAGAAGATGGTTTTTCTACTTTAGATAAATCAATGTATAAAGTAAGATACAAATATGCAAAAGGTAGTAGTAGAGGTGGAGAAAGCAGAGAGTTTTGCAAAGAGATGATGAGCAGAACTGGAGCTGGTATTGTTTATAGATTAGAAGATATTGATAAAGCAAGCAGAGATATGAACTTTAAAGCTGCTAAATTACCAATGCACAATGACCAAAAGTATGATTTGTTTAAATTTAAAGGTGGTGTTTATTGCAGACACAAATGGCAACAAATTTTATACAAAATTAAAAAAGGAAAAGAAGTTGGTAGTGATGATTTAGATGATTACAAGAAAAGTAAAACTATACCAAAGAGTTACGAACCAAAACCAAGAGGTAGAAAACAAGCAAAAAAAGCTCCAGTAAATATGCCTAATAATGGACATCACCCAAATTATACAGGAAAATGAGTAAAGCATTATTTGTAACAAGACACGATATATCAGTATTTACTGCTGCTAATGGTAACGTTGACAATGACAAACTGTTGCCAAGAATTTTGATTGCGCAAGACATTCATATTCAGAATTATCTTGGTACAGATTTATATAATAAAATACAAGCTGACATAGTTGGTAGTAGTTTGGCTGACCCTTATTTAAGTTTATTAAATGACTATATTAAACCAATGCTTTTACATTGGTCAATGGTTGAATATTTACCTTATGCTGGTGTTAATATTGCTAATGGTGGTATATATACTAAGAATCCTGAAAATAGCACAGCACTAACAAAAGAACACGTTGATAGCTTAGTTGAAAGAAGTAGAACAACAGCACAGTTTTACACAAATAGATTTATAGATTATATGCAAAATAACGCAGCTGGATTAATACCTGAGTACTATTCTAATAGTCAAGAAGATATGTATCCAGATGATGTTGCAGATTTTGGAGGTTGGGTACTTTAAAAATATATTATGCCAGATAATAACATAGAATGGGGACAAGGTGGTGTTAACAACAGCAACGATTGGGGAAAAGCAAAAGCTAATTCTACCAATAACTTTGGTGCTGTTTATGATAGTTCGCCAAGTGGTGATACTAATATTGCTGGTGGGCAACCTGTTGTTTCAATAACTTATTCTGCAAGTGCTTTTTGTGCTGATGCAAGCGACCCTACACCAACTATACAAAATAATGCTGGTGCTGGAACATTTAGTTCTACTACTGGATTAGTATTTATTAGTACATCAACTGGTGAAGTTGATATTGACGCTTCTACTGTAGGAAGTTATTTAATTACATATACAGATACAGATGCTGCAACTGCTACATTTAACTTAACTATTAATGCTTTACCTACTGTTATTGTAAGTGTTTCTGCTGGTACTATTTGTAATGGTGAAAGTACAATACTAACAGCAAGTGGTGCTTCTACTTATGTTTGGAACGATGGTAATACAGATAATCCAAGAACAGTTTCACCTACTACTACAACTACATTTACTGCAACAGGTACAGATTCAAATGGTTGTACTAATACTGGAGCTACTACAATTACTGTAAATGCTTTACCAACTGTTGAAATTACTGGAACTTTAACTTATTGTGCTGGTAGTACAACAACACTAACTGCAACTGCTGGTTTATCTTCTTATTTATGGAGTACTGGAGCAACTACACAAGCTATAAATGTAACTGCTGGTAGTTATACTGTAACTGGAACTGATAGCAATGGTTGTAGTGCTACTTCGGCTGCTTCTACAGTAACAGAATTGCCTTTAGATAGTGCAACAGTAACTTATTCAGCAAGTGCTTATTGTCAAATGCCTACTGGTGCTTTAGCTGTAGATGGTTACTATCCTTTATATTCAACTGAGTCAGCAGCACAGGCCGAAAGCTCAGATGGAACAGCACACTCTCACACATTGAGTGGAACAACTTATTATATGCCAAATGATGGTGTTACAATATATCACGGAACTTATTCTTTAACAACACCAGCTCCAACTATTACAGGTGAAACAGGAACGTTTAGCGAATCAACTGGAAACTTAAGTATAGATAGTTCTACAGGTGTTATTAATGTCAATAGTTCAACTGCTGGAAGCTATACAGTTGTATATACTACAAATGGAAGTTGTCCAAATACAGTAAATAATACTATTACAATAAATGCTTTAGATGGTGCTACATTTGCTTATAGTTCAAATAGCTTACCACAAACAGGAACAGCAAGTTTAACAACTACTCCAACAACTTCAGGTGGTGTTTATAGTGCTTATCCAAGTGGCTTAAGTATTAATTCTTCTACTGGTGAAATAGATTTAGCTGCTTCTACTATACAATCCTATAAAATATTCTATGAAACAAGTGGTGCTGGATGTCCTAATTCATCAACATTTGATTTGGCTGTAACTGCTGCTGGAATTGCTAATAATTACAGTATGAATTTTGATGCTGCCAGTTCAGATTATATAGACGCTGGTAATCCAACAAGTTTACAAATTACACAAAATATAAGTATATCAGCTTGGTTTAAAATAGATAATTCGAGTTCAAATACTTATTTTAATATTATTACTAAATGGATTACAGGTGATGCTGCTTGGAGTTCTTATGTAACAAAATCTACGGGAATACTTTCTTTTTGGATATCAACTAACGGAAGTAACCAACTTCAAATTCATTCTACAACTAATGTAAATGATGGTAATTGGCATCATTTTGTAGGGACAAATGACGGGGTTAATAATAAACTATATATAGATGGAAATCTTGAAGCTACAGGTTCAGGTGGTAATATATATAATTCAACTCAACCTGTTTTAATAGGTAAAACAAATCAAAATAGCTTTTTATTTAGCGGTAATATAGACGAAGTTGCAATCTGGGATACAGCTCTAACAGATGGAACAGGAGGCACAGTTAACCAAATAGCAGAGATATACAACGCAACATCAACTAATTTAACTAAAGACTTAACCACAGTATCAGGTTCAAACCTTGTATATTGGAATCGTATGGGGGACTAAAAAATTAAGATATGAGTAACTACTATAATGACCAATGGCGTTTGCCTAACAATGAGAATAAAGACAAGCAGAGTAACTATTCTATGAGCTTTGATGGGAGTAGTCAGTATATAGATTTAGGAAATACAAATGCTGTTAAGTTAGGTGCTGGAGATTTTACTTTTTCAGCTTGGATAAATCCTGACTCTTGGGGTTCAAGTTTTGAGGCAATTTATGCTAATGCTGGCACTAATGGTGTTTTTATAGGTAAAGATGATGCTGGTAATTTTGTTTTAAGAATATATTATGTTTCAAATATTATAACATATTCAACACTACCAACTATAGGTGCTTGGACTCATATATGCGTAACACGTGATAATGGACAATGTAGTTTATTTTACAATGGTTCTTCTGTTGCAACAGCTACTTCAACACACAATTTTAATGCTTCTGCAAATGTTTTTGTTGGTTCAGATAATGGCAGTGGAGATTTTAATGGCAAAATAGACGCAGTATCTATTTTTAACTACGCTCTTTCTTCAAGCCAAATAACAACTCTTTATGGTTCAAGCTCTACTGGTATAGGTAACCCAATGAGTTTATCTCCAAAGCCAGTTGCTTACTATCCTTTAGGAGACCAAGATGCTTTTAATGGAGCTAATTATTTAGTGCCTAATAGTTCTTTGAAAGATTATGTTTTTGATTTTATACCTAATGACTATATAGATTTAGGTGATTCTGATAGTTTTAGTTTTGGAGATGGTGCAACTGATTCACCTTTTTCTTTATCTGTTTGGGTTAATATGAATGATGCTACAAAATTTAGAATATTAAATAAAGCACAGGGTACAAGTGCTGGAAATACAAAAGAATATTTATTTTCTACTGGTGGTGATGATAAAATTATATTTTATTTATATCAAGATAATATTTCAACAACAAGAATAGGTCAAAAGTATAATGGCGCAGCTTTAACAAGTTATGAAGGGCAATGGGTTCATCTTGTTGGTACTTATGATGGAAGTAGTAGTGCAAATGGGATAAAAATATATTTAAATGGAATACAAGTAGATGATACTCCAGTTACAGGAGCATATACCGCTATGCAAAACACTAATGAACCTTTTGTTATTGGTAGGTTAACAAGTGACTATGCTAATGGAAAGATATCAAATGCTCAAATATTTAACACAGCACTACCAGAAACTGGTTCTAACTCAGTAGAAACTCTTTACAATAATGGTTCTCCTCTTACTTCAATGAGTGGCTTTACTTCTTTACAAGGATGGTGGAAATTAGATGCCTCTGCTACTTATGATTCATCAACTACAACTTGGTCTATCCCTGATGACAGTACAAACTCAAACACAGGCACAAGCTCAGGAATGACACAAGCCAATTTGGTGCAAAGTGATTTAAGTTTTACAAGTGGTTACTCTCCTTATGCTTTAGATTTTGATT
>CAACVD010001202.1_pt1 | contig 11964 bp, 15 predicted proteins | sample 2381771 | NCBI WGS metagenome assembly CAACVD01 (sample SAMEA5211965, study PRJEB30684) | marine metagenome | biome: Marine; feature: Epipelagic; material: Water | collected 2015-10-15 | depth 15 m | reverse complement strand
TAAACATTTTCGAAAACGGTAAAAGTCGGTCTTGTTTGTGCAACAATTCTAAGGATGTGCGGGAAGATGTGGCGAGGGTCTTCTTCGCCTCGCCTTTTCCCTGCGGCTGAGAAGGGCTGACAGGGGTATCCTGCGGTGAGGATTCCAATGGGTTCTGGAATAAATCTTCTTGGCTCATTTGCTATCTCCTTAACATCATCAGCGATAGGTACATTAGGAAAGTTCTGTGCGAGTAACTTTCTGCACCACGGCTCGATGTCACAAAAAAGGACGGGCTTTGATAAACCCGCCCATTTGAAACCGAGGGCAAAGCCCCCGATTCCAGAGCATAAATCAACATGCTTCAACATTATTTGTCCAGCCGATATTCGTGTAGACGCTTGCGCTTGTTATACTCCTTGTCCAGAGCGTAACCAGCTTTACGAATACTCCACATTTCTGTGTAAATAGTTTTCTCTGTCTTGTTTAATTTTTTAGCCAAAGACAGCACGGAAAACTTACCCTTTCTTAAAAGGTTAAAAGTGCCCATAGCATTGTTGGGAATTTTATTTGATGCTTCGTTGTTTTCTAAAATCGCCTCTAGCTCATCTAGTCTATCACGAATATCTTCAATCATTTTCTTTGCATTACGCATTTTATTGCCCTTCCTTTCGTTAAATAAGGTGGGTGGCTTTACGGCACTGGTGCCACCCAAACCAGCTAACGACCAACTAAGGATGCCGTTAGTACGCCTTTAACTTGCTTACTTCTGCGCCCAAGCTGGTGTAGCGCCGCTCTGAGCCTGTTGCGCTGGCATCTGTGCGTTCATCGCTTGTTGTACCTGTGGCGGCATAGCAGACAATGCTGGGGCAGCTGACGCGCTTCCAGAGCCATTTGGCGCAATGAAGTCCCCACTCTCTGGTGACAAGAAAGTTTTGATTCTGTTCTTGTCTGCATATTGTGGGTCATTGCTCTTTTCAATGCCGATTACAAAGCAAACTTCCAAGCCCTGCAATTCTTCAACGCCATTGATTTGACGCTTTGCTTGCGCTTCTGGAGACATGTCATTTGCGTCCAGATTGTGACCACTGTTAAGGATTTTTCTAATGGTATCCAAACCAATCATCCGCGCTTTTGACACGCCAGTAGCTTCGTCAATAGCATCGCCATGAATAAAGATATTCTGCCATACTTTGCGCTTATCATACTGACCGCCAACAATAGTCATTTCGATTGGCATCCACACGGCGCTAGTATGTGCAGACTTTTTAAAGAACATCGCGCTCTGTGAAAACTCTGGCATCATTTGGTCGCCGCCTTGGAACATTAAAACGCCACGCGCAATAGTCCCATCTGGAATGAGTGTTAATGGTTCGTTGCTTCCGCTTGATACGGGTACTTCATTTAGATTAAGCATTGGTTTCGTCCTCTACTTTAACTTCATTAGGATTTACAAAATTCATCTGACGTTCAGCCTGTGGCTTCCCGCCTGACATTTTTTCTAGAAGCTTGCCTAGGTGCGGCTCTTCTAAAAGGTCTAGTCTACCAGACCTGTCCTTGGCAGGGTATCCCCATTGATTCAGGGTCTGGCAAACAAAGGCTCGATAAGGCGTTCCGTTATCGTCAGGCATAATCGCCATCGTAATAACTTCATCGACAATTCCGGGCAATTCGCGGCCTGTCTTTGAGCCTTCAATCTGAAGCTCATAGGTCTGCCGCCCGTAATCATCAACCTTCTCGTCAAGAATGCCCACAAAGATAACATTCTTGTCACGGATATGCTGAAGGTGAGATAGCCACCCCATCATCTCCCTGCCTTGCATACCGTATGCTGAACGAGTGTCTAGCTTGCCAGTACGTTCTGATTTGCACTCAGGTTGGTTCTGACAATGTGTAAAACACAAGCGTCCAGCCACGGTAATAGAGTCAACAAAGATAGTATCATACTTAGATAATGTCTCTGTTGGGTCGCCATATGTCTGACAAACATATTCGTAATGTGCCTGACTATATGTAGCCTCTTCACCCAATGATGGGTTTGGACCGCCTAAGAATACTGCGAAGTCGCGGCACTCTTGCCAAGTTCGCGGACGGATAACGTCAATGGCTACGCCTTCGATAGCCGCATCCCCCGCTTCCAAGTCCATAAACAATGTCTTGGATGGGTCTAGGGTACGGGCAAGAGAAGTCTTGCCCACACCTGATTGACCACAAACAACCATCTTGTGGCCTTTCTTTTCTTTGAGCCTTTGCTCGGCTGTAATGATATTAAGCATTATCATCCCTCTCTAAATCAACACTAACGCCTTGCAAGAATACAGTACGAGCCTCGCTCAGAGCGCCTTTAATCTCTGGCGGTGCCGCATTGAATTTAGCTTCGGGGACAGTGTATTTGACTTGTGCGTAATGACGCGCAGTATCTTCATCCATGCTGTTAAGCACTTTGATGAGCATACCAGGCTCCCATTCTACACGCTTGCGGATATTAACCTTGACCCTGTATTCACCATCGTTAACGGTGACGCTGCCAAAGTCTTTCCCTTCTTGGCGGAGCTTGTCTTGTGCCCTTTCAAGATACCTTGATTCGATTTCGCTTTTGATGAGCTTAACCTTTTCTTGCGCTTCCAAAATTGTCTTCTCAAGCTCTTGCTTAAAGATATCAAGTTCAGACAATGATGAGGAAGACACTGATAACATATCAGTCATTATGACCTCCTTAGTTGTGTATCGTTAAACACAATCTAGGAAATCTTTTTCTGCATTGCAAGTATTATTTTTTAGAAATTTTTATATCAATGCCATTTACTGCCAGCATTAGTTTCTTTTTTAGGCGGAAAACATCGGTTTCTACGCCCTTGGCATCTTCTACAATAAATTCATCTACACCGTCTTTATTTGGCTTGTAGTAGGTGTAGTCAGCTATGTAGGCGCAGATTTTTTGCCCATCAATAACAATGTTAAAGCGCACCTGTCTATCTAAGTCTTTTATCTCGTTATTCTCTTGCATCTTCCACAATTGACCGTAGCGTTCTGCCTCCCACTTGCTGTCAAACTTCATTCCCATGAACTCTGTCTTTTTTGCGCCGAACTTGTTTTTCTGGTAGAATCTCTTATTATATGGCATTATATGGTTCCCTCGGAGGTTGATATGGCGGACACATCTAAATGGAAAAGTGTAGGTATAGACATTAGCACCTACAATAAATTACGCAAGATTTGTGATGCTGAAGATAGAAATATTCGCCAGCAAATAACAAGAATGGTTAACCAAGAATACAAATCAGTAGTCGGTAAAGAATACGATACTATGGGCATTGGCTCAGTTGGACAAAAAAATGCGGTCTAAGCAATTTTGCAAAGACCGCTGCTCCAAATCATCTTTAATAAATTTTGCAGGCGATATGCGTTTTGTAACCTGACCTTTTAGGCACTCTACTGGTTTAAACAAAACACGCTCTGGCTCTACCGCAACAAAGGCTATTATATCGCATTGTTTTTTTGTTAGTGGCTTTTTCTTGCCGCTATGAGATGTGGCGAACTGATAGCCCATATGCGCTTCTTTGGCTCCGCCTCTGCCTTTTAAAATGCTAGATTTAACTTGAACGCGCAGAAAAACATCTTGCCAATTAATAATTATATCAACCGTATCTAAGTTGACTATTTGACAAGAGTAGCCAAGCTTCATCAAGCGAACCATACATATATGTTCGCCTAGCTTGCCAGCCTCGAAAGAATTTAACATCTTCCCCCCGTTGGAAGTGTGAAATTTATTTCTTGACAATATAGATTTAGTATGACCTAAATATTAATACTTGGCAACTTTTTGGGGAGAAAGTCCCATGATACAAGAAGGTGACGGAAATATGGCAAGGTTCATATCATATGGACAGTGCCCAAAGTGTGAAAGCGAAATGGACTTTAAGTCTGACGGTCTTGAAGAGGATTTTATGGTTTGCCCTGTATGCAAGCTGGAGATGCTAACCCCAAGACATAATGAATTGGAAATTTTGGTAGAATTGGAATAGTTATGTATACAGCAGTTATTGTTGTATGCGCTGTTGTTGGTAGTGGCTACGGCAATCATTGTTTTGATTTAAGAGACAATTGGGGGCCGTATATGTTGTTATCGGAATGCAGGGCGCGTACAGTTGAAATGTCAAAGATGAGCCTTGAAATTTTTAGCGACTATAGGTTTCCTTATGAGGCTAAAAGCTGGCGGTGTGATTATGATGCTGACGGCGCGGCCTGACAGGTTTCGCCTTGGCAGCAATCATCTATAATGCAGTCACAATTAACGCACTGCGTATGACCATGCACATACACTGTCTTTAGTGGCTCACTACAACGTGGGCAACGGCGGCAGTGTTTTTTTATTGGCGCAGAGCCTGTGGTTGCACTAACTTTTGGAATCATCTGCTAATGCTCTCATGCGCGTTACCAAACGCCGCGCTCGGTTCGGGACTTGCGTATACCACTTGGAATCTACCATCTGGTCGGCTGCTTCGTTCCAATCCCGTGCATCCACACCAGCCTTCATTCCAACAAATTTAGACAGGCGCGGATATCCTAAATTAAACATCATGTTCGCAATGATAAGTTGACACTCTTCTGGCAAGTCGTTCCAATCTGGATAAAGTCGATGACAATCTTCTAGCGTTACTGCAATGTCCAGCTTGAACACATTATCCACCCGCTCTTGTTCAATGACAGTGCCGACAGGCTTACCGTACTCAGGTTCGTCCTTCTTAATCAAGTGACCAATTCCAAAGGTCGGCAAATTTAGGTGGTCTAAATATATCTCGTACTTACAGCCCTCATCGGAGGCAAGCTCCTGACGCAGCTGGTCTATAGTTGTAGACTTCATTTTAACAGTCCTGCTGTTGCGCCGCGAATGCCTAGAGCCTGCGCTATGCCAGGATTGGTCGCGGCCTGTTGTCTGATGCTAGGCTGAGAAGCCTGCTGTGGAATTCCGTAAAATTGTTCGGGTCCTGGCGCTACGGGGCTAGCCGAAGATAAAGACGAACTTTTGTTCGGCTCTGTTAATTGTGGAGTCTGCATTGTTGGCCTGTCTCTGTTCACAGTCATTGCAGAAGAAACAGACGGGACTAAAACGCCTTGACGAATTCCTGTAGAAGTTATCCGTGCTCCAGTTAAGACTTTATTTGCGGCATTCTCTACTTGTTGGACGACCCTATCGTTTGCCGCTTCTGCGGTGCCCTCCAATCGACCTCTTGTCCTTTTCAAGGTGGCCTTGTAAACCTCTGGGTTTCTGCCAATTTGGTTTAGTATTTTAAACTGAATAAGGTCCTTGTATTTCTTAATGGGGTTGGCAGTATAAGCAGGAGCAGCCACACTACCTTCTTTGGAAACGTCACCAAGAATTTTTATATCTTTTGCAAACTCTTCAAGGGCTTCTGCCCCCTCTTCTCCAAGAACTTTTTCAAGTACGTTGTTGTTTGCTTTGTACTGATTTATTGTTTTTAATAATTGCTCTGCATTTTGCACGCTATCAAACAAGCTAGAATCAACTGTAGACAGTATATCGTCCACAAGAGCGCCTTTTAAAGCTCGCAACGCATCATCATCATTTTCAAAGAATTTTACAATCTTTTCAACTTCAGACCTACTTGAGCCTTTTGATGTAATTCTTTTTATGGCATCTTCTGGGGTTAATGTTCCTTTGTTAAAAGAGTCTATAGTTTTTATTGCATCAACTTTAGCAACAGCTTCCTTCGCTTCTACAAGCTGACGAAGAACATCAACTGGAGCCGCTTCCGAATTAGTCGCTATGATTTTGGCTACAGCATCTCTGTTAAGCTTGTCAGGGCCTGCCATTTCTAATGCCTCAGAAAGACGCTTTACTTCGTCCCAGCTTTCGCCAAACAACTCTTTTCCTGTTGTTCCTAATTTGTTTATCTGGCCTGCAAAAGCCCTGCCACTAAAAGTGCCTTTGGTGAAATCTCCAAACTCGCTTACACCAGTTTTCATCATGGCTTTTTCAAGATAGTCTCTTGCAAGTGCGGCGCGGAAAGGCTCTGCACCATCTCCTAAAGCAGTGTATATTGTTTTAAGTCTTTCTGGAGAATCTGGTCTAACAATTCTGTTTGTTAGCTGGTCAACATCAAACTTACCATCTCTTGACATCATTTGACGCAAATCTCTAACAACGCCAAATTGCTCGACATCTTCCCAAGACTTCATTGTTTCTCTGTAAAAGTCGATAGCGTCTTTTCTTTGTCTTGAAGCCTCTTCAAAAACTTGCCTTTGCTTTGGCGTCATCTTCATGGACGCTATTTCAGACAACTCTCTTCCTGTTGTCGCCTCATCGAGCATGGAGCGAAGAGCGTAAAACTCGTCAGCAAAATCTCTTTTCGCTTGAGAAGAAGCCTCTCTAAACAAGGCGTCATTCATCATTTTTCGCGCTTCTGCAATTTGTCTGAAAGAAGCATTCTCAGGAAGCCCTCTTATGTATTCAGCGGCTCTACCAGTGTTCTCTCCGAAAGTGTCAATCTTTCCACCCAAAGCCTCTTCTATAGAATCTATTTTTGATTTTATAGATTGAGTCGGAATAATTTCTGCTGTTCTTCCAGTACCTAAACCCGGAAGGTTAACACTGTTTAACAGCTCATCAACTGTATTAAATTTATTTTGAGCCATTAACATGGAGCTTCCAAATTCATCTGATATTCTTTGCAAAAGCTCTCTATTAATGTCCAGACCTTCAACAGAAGACTTTTCAATAATGTCTATGCTTTCGCGCAAAGCTTTAGTTGCCGCCTGTGACGCTTTTTGTTCTGCATTTTTTAATGATTTGTATTTTTTGCCAACAACATTTGAAAACACCTCTGGTGCGTCTATTTCATTAGCCATAGCGCCATATGTCGCTCTTAAATTGTCAGCATCAGACAACATAATGTTTAAATTGTTTTGAACTCTATTGTGGTCTTTAAGAACATTTTCTCCAAATTTTTGTTTATATGCGATAAGACCTGGCGCCCCTGCTGCTTCAGCAGAGCCAATTGCTTTTTTCTCTGCTAGCCTTTCTAGTCTTGATATATCGTCAAGTTGAGTAGTGGCTAAAGGCTGATTAACACCACGGGCAACTTTACCCGCTCCGCCAAGAACAGCGCCAGCAGCTTTAAATACCAACCCTCCAGCTAGCTCAAATGTACCAGCCAAAGCCGCCTCCCTTGCAACGTCTTTAGCGACCTCTCTCGCAGACTGCTTCTGCACCCCTAAAGAACTTTCTATCCCCTCTTCAAGAAGCTGACCTATAGCAGCTCCCGCCGCCGCACCTGGTGCGCCAAACATAAATGGAAAAGTTGTTATTGCGCCAGCCACTGAACCAACTGTCTCAGGCAGGATGCCAGCTAAGTCCGCAACATCTCCAAAAGAAAAGCCCTCGTCTTCTATTATAAGATTGCGGTCTTGAGCTTCCATTTCTCTGGCTATTTGCCCTTTTGGTGTGAGCGCAAGCTTACCAGATGAATCTCTTGTAAAGCCATCAGAACCTACAAGCTTGGTAAGTATCGCCTCTTTATCTTCCGCGCTTTCTCCAAAAGATAGCAGTGCACGAAGCCCTGAGTCGGCTCCCGTCTGGTAGTCAAAGTCAGGGTCTTCTTTTTGACCAAACTGAGCAGCTACCTCTTGGATTGTAGGCATTGCAACGCTGCCACCAGTCTGTGGGGACTGCGGGAAGAACCTGTCAATGATACGTTGCTGCTCTTGAGGTGTTGGGTCTGTACCAGATATTTTTACGTCAACTAGGCCTTCAGGAGTATTAACTTGAATGATACCCATTTTTTACTCCACAGTTGCGTCAAATGTACCGCTCTCATTTTTCTTTAAGCTCTTTGGTCTGCTTTGAGGCGTTACACCAGCGTACATATTCAAGGTGCTAAAGCCTTGTTCTACATCTTTGTAACCGCCGATAACAATAGTATCGTAAATGTCATTTAGAGCTTCTTTTAGCTTTTCCGGGTCTTCAGTAAGGCCAAGTGTACCAACAATAGCGTTTACACGCACACGGTCTGCGTCAGAGATGGTTTTTCCAGCCTCACCCAAAATCTCAGGCGCTCTTTCAGCAGATATAACATTGATTATACGCAGAACTTTATCCCTGTCTGTTGCGCCTTCGCCAAACTTAATCCCAAATGCACGACCAAAGCTAGTAACCGCATCACCAATTTGTTTTGGTGTGGTTGTTTCTCCAGCATTTACAATAGAATATGCTTCGGCTAATTTGGTGCCAGTTTTATCTAGTCCAGATTTCATGGAATTTAATCTACCAGCATAAACGTCATATTCGCCAGGATTGAAGTAACCACGAGAAGGTTTGCTTGGCCCTTTATAATTAGCGTTTACTCTTTGCACGCCAATTTGCAAATCATCTGGGGCATCGTTAAACAAAGAAATATCATCATATGAACTGGCGTACATATCACCATATTCAGGTTTTTTTGAAAGCTCTTTGTAAACATCATTATATTCAGATGCAGGAATAATATCAAAATTTTGCCTGAAGTTTGTATTTTCATACAAGGCATCTAATTCAAATGCGTTTAAATCGGCACGCTTGCTGTCTTGTGTGAACGCTTTAATGCGACCAGCTAAACCCGTAGACTTTGGAACTATGTAATATCCACCGCGCTGACGGGCGAGCTTCTCATCTTCTCTTGTGCGACCAAGAGCATACTCACCAGCTTTGGCACGCAGAGCACGCGCTTCAGATTTAGCTTTTTCAAATGCAGGCATAGCTTTCTCGCCTGCTTCACCTACGGCGCCAAGCATTTTACCTACATCAAAGCCTTTACCAGCTTTGTTCTGCATAAGCGCCAAGCCAAAGGTCATAAGCGCTGTACTTTTGTCAGGCTTGCCAGAAACGTCTAAGCCAGTAGCGTCTGCGAATTCTTTAATATATTCTTCTGTTGTTGTGGCTTTTGATTCTTTGCCTGTTGTGGTTAGGTAATCCTGAACACTTGTTCGTATAATATCTTCTGTTGCAGCTTCTGGTGTTGGCGCAGCTTGTGCGCCTGCGGCATCAGCTTCTTGCTCATCATCAATACCGATATCAGTTTGACCAGTTTGCGTTGGGTCAACTTGGTCACGAGTTTCTTCACCGTCCGCAGTTGTAAAAGAGCCTAGACCAGGAGTTGTGGGCATCCCTGCTTGCGCGGCAGATTTTTGTCTGCGTATCTCTTCCCGAAAAGGGGAAAGCTCGCTCTCCACTCTTTTTATTTCGTCTTGTATGGCGCTCTCTGTAGGAGATGACAAAACGTCACCAAGGGTTTTAGTCAATACAGAAGGTGCGCCTGTTATTATTCTAGCCCCTCTTGCGGCGCTTTCCGCAATCCCAGGAACATCAAATAACTGCCCAAGCCTTGTCTGTGGGTCTGGAGCAAAATCAGGGACAGGAAGAAACTCTCCAGCCTTTTCGCCAGTGCCTGACATTAACCCTTCAGTGTAAGAGCCAAGAATATCTAAAATACCTTGCTGTTGGCCTCTAACAACGTCTTCCGCGCTAGGGATACTTACCTGACCTATACCAGTGCCTTTTATTCCAGAAACCGCCATAGTAAGCTCCTTATGCGGATGTCATGCCAGAGCCTTGTAACGCTGTATAAGCGCCAACACCCTGTAAAAACGGATTAGACGCTGGCTCTGTTACACTCTTAAATGTAGAAGAGAGACTGCCTGAAGGTGTGCCTTTTAGCAACTGACTTCCAAGCTCTAAACGAGTAAACGGCTCCATAGTTTGTTGAAGCTGATTTTGGCGTTGCGCGGTAAGCTGTGCTTGTTGCTGTTGCTGCCCAATCTGACCAAGCTGGGAAAGCATACCAATGTCAGCACGCCCTAGCTCGGACTGCAAGCGCCCCACATCAGCGATAGTGCCTGCCGCCTGACCTAAACCACCGAACAACTGTGCGGCTTTCTGAGAGGCGTCTACGGCCTTTCCAAAGCCTGATGAAAGATACTTGCCTATTTCCCCAAGCCTGCGCCCCTCTTGCTCGGCACTTTGCACGCCTGCACGCGAACCGCCAAACGCACCAGAGCCAACTGCTTGTGAAGAAAGCTTTTGTTGGCCTATCGCAGCTTGGCGATTGATTTCGTTAATCACCTCTTGTTTGTATGGGTCCATATATGACTGAATGCCCTGAGAGGGGTCAAGCATACCCATACCTTGAGCAATACCAGAAGTAGCAAGCTGGCCTGCGGTTTGAACCATCGGCTGGAACATGCCAAATTGTTGCTGAGCTTGTTGCGCGGCTTGCTGTTGTAACGGGTCAAGAGCCGCCACTTGATACTGAGGCAAGTTAAGTGGCGCATCCAAAATACCCGGAGAAGTTTGGTTAGACCCACTAAATTGACCAAAGGCAGTGCCAAGCAACCGCTTTTCTAGGCCTTCTAGGTAAGGCGCTAGTCTTTGTACCTGTTCTACGGTTTGAGTAGCCATTATGCCATCCTTTCAAGGTTATCCATCATGCCGTACATGCGGTTTATACCCTTGCGTAAATTGCCATCGCCCATGCCTTTTACAGCATCACGAGTCATAACAAACTCACCAGCCATCAACATGGCGGGCACATCATCTTTTTTTCCTGACCCCTCTGTTGGGTCTATACCGCCATTACGGCGCGGGAAATATGCTTCGCCACCATCTTTATAGTTGATTCCACCTAACTGTCCACCCGGTCCGCCAGCGCCAAACGGTCTGCGCTCAAACTCGCCTTGAGGGGCATCTTCTTCGTCACCAGCAAGTAACTGTGCTATTAGACCAGCAGCCAAGCCTTCCCCAAGTTGACTGTTCATAATCTTAAATAGCATATTTCCTTCTTCATCATCACCAGCCATGCCTAAAGAACTCAGAAGCTCACCAGACATTGTTTTAGCAACAGGCGCAGACGCCGCGCTTGAACCTAACCCCGCCCCAGAAGAGGCCGCTTTTTTTGTCAAACCAGCAGCCTGCTCCATAGCGGATTGATTTAAATTTGCCAGTTTAGAAGACGCTCCCAAACCTTGTTGCATAGTAGCTTGACGACCATCTAAAAACTGACCGCCAAGACCGCCCATAATACCGCTAATAATGGCATCTTTAGGCTTTTGCCCCGTCAGCAGTCCAATACCGCCAGAAGCCAAAGCCCTTTGCACAAAAGGATTTGCCATAATGCCTGTGGCACCTGGAAACAATGAGCCAGCGGCGGGGCCAATAAAAGCCCCTGCAACGGCTGGCAGTGCTGCTTTAACTAATTTTCCTAAATCCATTACGCTACCTTTACAGTACCACTATCATTATACAGAGTCCCCGCCTCAAGTCCAGTAGCCGAAGTTGGCAAGTCTGTCAGCGTTAGTTTAGTTCCTCGCATCTCACCAGGATTCCGCTCTTGCTCAATAAAAGTCTGCAAGGAACGCAGTAAATCCGCCATATACTGCTGTGAGTATTCAGTCGGCGGTTCTGGGAGCCTTGGTGGTGCAACCTGATTACTTGACATTATCTTCTACCATCTTGCCTTATGTCTACACGCGGGCTACCCAGCTTCCACTTAGACCCTAATGCGTTTGATTCTACACGAAGTGCGAAGGAACGTCCACGAACTCTTAAATCTAACTGTTCAGTAAACTCTTCTACTGGCGTGGTTTGTGTGCGAGTTGTTGTGCCGCTTTGCGTATTATCAAAATCTGACCCCGGATTATTACGGGCTTTGACCGTAAACGTAGCCTGCGGCGTGGCTAAGTTCGTTGAGCCGTCAAAGGTTAAATCAGGTATAACTTTTCGCAAATATGTGAATCTGTCGCCGTCACCAATGTCTATTGCGGCTGATTCAATAAACGAATCCATTGCTGCGCCGTCATCATCATAGCCAAACTCGTGGTTGTAAATGTACCCATCTCCAACAGCTATAGGAAATGTTCGGGTTCCACGGTCTAACCATGCTGTTCTTTCAATCGTGCCAAAATACCACACTTTTTCAGAGTAGTTGTACGTTA
>CAACVD010001313.1_pt1 | contig 11965 bp, 17 predicted proteins | sample 2381771 | NCBI WGS metagenome assembly CAACVD01 (sample SAMEA5211965, study PRJEB30684) | marine metagenome | biome: Marine; feature: Epipelagic; material: Water | collected 2015-10-15 | depth 15 m | reverse complement strand
GGTCGAGGAGCCGACCTCTTCATCATCGACGATCCCCACTCAGAGCAAGATGCTCTTAGTGAAGGAGCGTTTGACAACGCTTACGAGTGGTATACGTCAGGTCCTCGCCAACGCTTACAGCCGGGTGGCGCGATTATTCTCGTAATGACGCGCTGGGGGACGAAGGATCTCACCGGAAAACTGATGAAAGCCCAAGCCAACGACGTGATGTCCGACGAATGGGAGGTTGTGGAGTTTCCTGCAATCATGCCTTCGGACAAACCACTGTGGCCTGAGTTCTGGAACAAGGATGACTTGTTAAAAGTCAAGGCTGCACTGCCTGTTGCCAAGTGGAATGCACAATGGCAACAGCAACCTACCGCCACAGAGGGTGCAATTGTTAAACGTGAGTGGTGGCAAACATGGGAGAAAGACGATGTCCCTCCGGTCAAATATATTATGCAGTCATATGACACGGCGTTCTCAAAAAAGGAGACAGCGGATTACTCAGCAATTACAACGTGGGGTGTATTTCAACCAGAAGAGGGAGGAGCAGACCACATCATCCTGCTCGATGCCCAACGAGGCCGATATAACTTCCCGGAATTAAAAGAAGCCGCTTTAGAAGAGTACGATTATTGGGAACCTGACATGGTTATTATCGAAGCCAAGGCAACTGGTACCCCGCTAACCGACGAATTACGCAGAACCGGCATACCCGTGTTAAATTATACTCCTGCTAAAGGTCGTGATAAAGTGACCCGCATGCACACCGTTGCACCAATCTTTGAAGCTGGAATGGTTTGGGCTCCAGAAAAAAAGTTTGCAGACGAAGTGATTGAAGAATGTGCCGCTTTTCCCAATGGCGACCATGATGACTTCGTAGACAGTATGACTATGGCTCTAATTCGTTTTCGCCAAGGCGGTTTTATCGCACTAGAAGGTGAAGAGGAGGAAGAAATGTATGCACCAAGAAATAGAGAGTATTACTGATGTCTGTGCCTCCGAATCAAATGCAAGGCATGATCGACCCAGCACTTGAGGCAGTGCCAGGTGTCGAGGTTGAAATACCACAAGTCGAAGACTTTGCCGGTGGAGCAGAAATTATAGAAGGACCAGAGGGTGCCATCGTTCAGGCAATACAAGAACAGATGATGACCCAAGTGCAGGAGTACGATCACAATGCAAATCTGGCAGAAACTCTCGACGATTCTATCTTGGGTGAACTTTCGTCGGAACTTAGAGAGCAGTATGAGACTGATCAAGAGTCAAGGTCAGAGTGGGAAGAAGGGTACACAAAAGGACTCGATCTCTTGGGAGTCCAGTATCAGGAGCGGACACAGCCCTTCCAAGGAGCGTCAGGAGTCACGCACCCGATCATCGCAGAGTCAGTAACGCAGTTTCAGGCACAGGCATACAAAGAATTATTACCTGCCGGTGGGCCAGTACGTACAAACGTATTAGGCGCACAGGATTCAGAGAAAGAAGCACAAGCCGTTCGCGTCAAAGATTTCATGAACTACATGCTGATGGAGGTAATGGAGGAGTTCGATCCAGACACCGATCAGATGCTGTTCTATCTACCTTTATCAGGCTCAACGTTCAAGAAGGTTTACTTTGATGAAGCGAAACAACGACCCGTTTCTAAATTCATACCAGCGGAGGACTTGGTCGTCTCTTATGCGGCGAGTGATCTCGCGACCGCGTCGCGGATTACGCACGTTCTTCGCATGGACGAAAATGAAATTCGCAAGTTACAGGTTGTTGGTTTCTACAGAGATATTGATATTTCGGCTGACTATGAAGCAGATTCTGACCCGGTCAAATCGAAGGTAAACGAACTGGACGGCGTTGAGAAAAGCGCAACCGACGATCTTTACACAGTGCTTGAAATGCACGTCAATCTGGATATTGAAGGGTTTGAAGATCTTGATCAGATGGGGGAACCCACAGGAATCAAACTACCGTACATTGTCACGCTTGATCAGGGTAGCGGAGAAGTTTTAGCGATCCGCAGAAACTACGAGGAAAATGACGCACTAAAACAGAAGGTGTCGTACTTCGTGCACTACAAGTTTTTGCCCGGTCTTGGTTTCTATGGCTTTGGTCTGATTCACATGATCGGTGGATTAGGCAAAGCAGCCACTTCAATACTAAGACAGTTAATTGATGCCGGTACATTAGCGAACCTTCCGTCAGGTTTCAAAGCTCGTGGTATCAGAGTCCGTAATGATGACGAGCCAATAGCACCAGGCGAGTTCCGTGATATTGATGCACCAGGCGGTGACATCCGAAACAGCATTATACCTCTACCGTACAAAGAGCCTTCCGGCACGTTAGCACAGTTGCTGGGTGTTTTGATTGAGTCTGGCCGTCGGTTTGTTTCGATAGCAGATCAACAAACTGGATCACCTGGGTCGCAACAACAACCGGTCGGTACAACCGTTGCGTTGCTTGAGCGTGGCATGAAAGTCATGTCGGCTATACACAAGCGGTTGCATTACGCACAGAAAACAGAGTTTAGGATTCTTGCTCGACTGATTCGTGACAACATGCCACCGTCGTATCCATACGCGACAGGTGTTGATGCAGGGATCAAGCAATCTGATTTTGATGACCGTGTTGATATTCTTCCGGTCTCTGACCCCAATATTTTTTCAATGGCACAGCGGATAACGCTGGCACAGACACAATTGCAGTTGGCACAATCTAATCCACAACTGCACAACTTACAGGCAGCATACAAAAGAATGTATCAAGCCTTGGAAGTGCAAAACATTGACGAAATCTTACCACCCGCGCCAGAACCACAACCAACCGATCCTAGCATTGAGAATGCCAGAGCTTTAGCAGGTCAGTTACTGACGGCTTTTCCAGAACAAGAACACGATGCACACATTGCAACACACATTGCTTTAATGGTTACACCCTTGGTTCAGGCATCGCCAAGTGTGTTTGGGATGTTGGTATCTCACTGTATGGAACATATAGCATTTAAAGCCAGAACGATTGCACAGCAAGAAATACAAAATGCTATGGCAAACATGGATCAGGGGCTTGTTCAGATGGCTCCACCCATCCCAGTAGAACAAACAGAATCACGAGTCGCTCAGATAGAGGCTCAGTTAGTCACAGACTTCTTACAAACCATTCAACCACAACAGGGTGAACAGCCAGATCCTTTAGTCGATATAAGACAAAAAGAACTTGCTATTCGAGCGGCTGAGTCTGAGCGTCGTGCTCAGTTAGATGCTAGTAACCTGCAACTCGAAAGAGAAAAACTACAGCAACGAGCCGCTACGGACTCTGCTCGATTAGAGCTACAAGAGGATATCGCAGATCAACGTGCTGAAGTTAACCTTACAAGGATACAGGCACAACAGAACAGAAATTAAGGAAAGGTTATGATCTTTGAAGCCATAGCCGTCGTTCAGACCGCAAACACCGCGATTGGAGCCGTCAAAGAACTATTAAAAAATGGCAAAGACATAACCGACTGTGCCGAACAGCTTGGAAAGTATTTTGATGCAAAAGCAGAAATACAGAAAAAATCAGGTAGTTCGCAGTCAACTGGCTCTGATCTTGAAAACTTTCTTCACCTCGAAAAATTAAGACAACGAGAAGAAGAACTGAAGACCATGCTAATTTACCAGGGCAGGGCAAATCTATATCAAGACTTTCTAAAGTACGCGGCAGAGGCGAAACGCAACCGTGATGAAGCTTTGGAAGCGCAAAAGAAAGCAAAAATCGCGAAGCGTAAGAGAAACCTTGCTTTGCTACGGACTATGGTCGTTGTATTTGTTTGTCTGTTGGGATTGGTTGCGCTCGGTGGTTTTATATATTGGCTCGCTAATATGAGGCCAGTATGACGCAGAAGAAATTACAAAAAGAATCGATTTACGCTGAGTATGACAAAGATGGTGATGGTGTCATTAGTGATGAGGAGATGTCCCGCATTACGTCCATCAAAGAAACTGAGACAGCGTTACGAAAAAACTTGGCTCAGTTACGCATGGCAAGATACACCTTGGTTGCTATGGGGGTGTTCACTGGTGCTATGTTTTTTGTGCCAATAGAGCGGGTGCAAGCTTTGTCTGATATCAGCAACCTTTTCTACATATCAGGCGCGGGTATCGTTGGCGCATACATGGGGACAACCGCTTGGCTAAATAAAAAATGATCTATGTGTTTGCTTTAATTATTATGACTGCTGAAGGCACTGTGATTCCTGATAAGAAGGCGTACTTTTATTCGATCAACCGGTGCAACTACTTTGCAGATCGCGTGAGCCGTACACGATACAACTATTGGACTAAACGTAAGGTGCAAGCATATTGTATCCCAGAGTGGGTTAATCCGAAAAACACTAAGATACTGAGGTGATTATGATATTAGGTGCATTAGGAAAAATACTTGGCAGTGAGACAGTTATCAAAAAAGGCATGGACTTGATTGATGACATGCATACTTCTGAAACTGAGTCGATTGAAGCGAAGACACAAGCCAAGGTAGCTTTGATGAACTCGTATGCTCCCTTTAAGGTAGCCCAGCGGTACCTTGCGCTGATGTTCGGTTTGACTTATGTATCGTGTTTCATCATAGTCCTCGCTATGACACTGACCGGAAAAGGCGATCCTTCCTCTGTGTCTCAGGTGATGGAGCAGTTTCAAATCAACTACGCCATGCTTCTAATCTTGGGCTTTTATTTTGGCGGAGGCGCAATAGAGTCTTTTCAAAGGAAAAAGGATAAATAATCATGCCTTTAAATAAAAAAGGTAAAAAGATTATGAAGGCCATGAAAAAGCAGTACGGTGCCGATGAGGGCGAGGCTGTATTTTATGCGTCAAAAAACAAAGGTGTTATTGATGAGGTTGAGCGAAAAGCTCTGGGAGGTAAAGTGGCTAAAAAATTTCCAGATCTAACTGGTGATGGCAAAGTAACTCAAGCCGATATCTTAAAAGGTCGAGGCGTTAAGGGTTTTAAAGAAGGCAAAACAGTTAAGGCTAGTAATAGACAAAAAGCACAGAAACAAAGGGATAAACAAGCCAGAAAATTAGCCTTAGAGGAAATGGAGGGAAGAACAACTAGGTCAAAAGATAGATCCGCGCTTGATAGGTTCTACGATGATGTTGTGCCAGATGTAGTAAAAGCTCCAGCAGTAGTAAAAGCTAAACGTGCTAGGGCTGAGAAAAAAGTGCAAGAGGAGATGGGCTCTTTTGAATCAGGTGGAGTGGTAAAAGCAGCCATATTAATTATGGACAGTGGCCCACAGCCAGAAAAAGCACAGGTTAAAGGAACAAAATTTAGCGGAAATTATTAATGTCATATTTGATTAGCAACATCCCGTATTTTAAATGCTGGGTGCGGAAAGAGTTTACTTGCAATCACGATGACTACCATGGGGAATATCTCCATGCTCTAGCCATTGCAGTCAATACGATCCCGGACAGGTCGCTGAGTTTCCAAGTTGTTTTTACCGGCCAGGAAAGACACTTAGAAGATAGTGATGAGAATCGTCATGGTGGTGCGATGTGGGCACGAATGCCCATACAGGCACTGGTTGCTGATGTAGAAACAGAAAGCGACGAATGGCCTGAACGCATGGAAGACTACATTTGTCAGCCGTGGGACTGTGAGTCCAGAAACCACGAAGTCATTGTCTTAGATCGAGTCAGTTCAAGTCCTTGGATCGCCAAGGTTAATCACGAGTTCTACGAAGCGCGGTATATGTTCACAGTAGATTACACTGAGTACGAAATTGCTGACGCGCCAGATCAACACAAACAAAGCCATGTTTTATATCTAACCGAAGGTCCTTGGGAAGGTAATATTGTTGCTTTACCAAACAACAGAGTCAGGGCAACATCACCTGCACTTTGGGACACAGGCGAAGGTGCCCCTGATTTTAAACCAAGTCAGTACACGCATTCAGCAGAAGGTCACTCTAGTTATACCGATCCGAACATAACGTTTGATAACTTGTATTCTGACGGCATAGAAGACTGATGGATATTGTGCAATTTGCGACAGCATTGTATAAAGTGATGGATGATCGTGAAGAGGATCTAAAAGAGTTTTTAGCAAACGGTAGTATTCAGTCGATGGAAGACTACCGCAGTGTGACAGGAGAGATTCAGGGTGTCTGTCTTGTTCGACAAGAAATGAGAACCCTGCTGGAAAGGTATGAAGATAATGACTGAGATTCCGTTTCCCCAACCGACCGGTTGGAGAATATTAGTACGTCCCTACGAAGGTAAAAAAACAACGCAAGGTGGAATTGTTCTGCCTGAAGACGTTCGCAAAAAAGAAGCAGTTGGAACCGTTGTTGCCAAAGTAATGAAGATAGGGCCGCTAGCATACAAAGATTCATCTAAGTTCGGTAATCAGGCTTGGTGCAGTGAGGGTGATTGGGTTTGTATTGGACGATATGCCGGTGCTCGTTTTCGAGATAAAGAGGAAAAAGAGCTTCGTATCATCAATGACGATGAAGTTATTGCAGTAATTAACGACCCAGAGGATGTTAACAATGTCTGATGAAGATATTAAGCAAACAGAAGAGACCTCACAATCTGAAGAAATCGAGGTTCAAATAGACTTAGAACAGGAGACGGCTGAACAGCCCGTTTCAGTAGCGCAACCAGAGCCAGAGTCAGAGTCAGAGTTTGAACCTGAATCAGATGAGGAGCTTGATAACTACTCAAAGGGCGTCAAGAAAAGGATTAACAAACTCACTGAAAAGTATAGACGTGCTGAAAGAGATGGTCAGGAAGCGTTTGAACTGGCTAAGAAACTAAGAGAAGAAAACGAAAAACTAAGAAAACAAATGACATCTTCTCAAGAGGCGCATCTGTCAGAGTTTGGTCAACGCCTAGAAAACGATGTTAATCTTGCTAAACAAGCATACAAACAAGCACATGATGAGGGCGATGTTGATCGTATGTTTGAGGCACAACAAGCGTTGTCTCGAATATCAATTGATCAAGAACGTCATCGTCTAGGAGTTAAAAGACAAGAAGCGCAACTGCAACAACCACAGGCTGAACCAAGTCCAGAGCCGCAGCCAGAGGTTCAACCTGATCCTAAAGCAGTTGCTTGGGCAGAAAAGAATAAATGGTTTGGCGATGATGAACGCATGACCAGAGAGGCAATGAGGATTAATGAAGATCTTACTCAGTATGAGGGATTTGACGCTTCTTCAGATGAGTACTATGATGAGATTAATAGAAGGATTCAGGAAAGATTTCCTGACTACTTTAAAAAAACCGGGAGAAGTACAAAGGTCGCCCCTGCGGATACTTCAGCTTCCCGCAAACCATCAGGGCGCAGTTCGGTCAAATTAACTCCGTCAGAGGTTGAGACAGCGAAAAAATTAAACGTCACTTTGGAACAATACGCCAAAGAAAAAGCACGACTAATGGCTAGGGATAACTAATATGACTGAAACTAGAGAAAAGCGCACATCTCGTGCAACAAAGGATCGCTCCTCAGAAGAGCGCAGAAAACCGTGGGCACCACCAAGTAGGTTGGAAGCACCACCAGCCCCTGATGGGTATGTTCATCGTTGGATTAGAACCTCTGTTAGAGGTGAAGACGACTCCATGAATGTTCACTCTCGTTTTCGAGAGGGATGGGAGCCGGTCAGAGCCGAAGAGTATCCAGGATATCAGTACCCAGTTATCGATGAGGGCAAACACGCTGGAGTTATAGGTCAGGGTGGCTTAATGCTTTGTAGACTTCCAGCGGAGACAGCACAAGAAAGAAACGAGTACTTCGGGGGCCGAACCCGCGACCAGATGACGGCTGTTGACCAGGACCTAATGAAAGAGCAGCACCCTTCAATGCCGATTCATAATGAAAGGCAGAGCAGGGTAAGTTTCGGTGGAGGAAGAAATTCTGATACCGATTAAGACAACTTAAAAGGTAACTGAAAATGGCAAATACAAACGGAGCCTTCGGTTTAAGGCCGTATGGTATGCTGGGGTCAGCACCGGCTTCCACTGGTACAACGGAGTACCGCATTGCCTCAGATAACGCTAACGCCCTTTATCAAGGGATGGCTGTCATACCGATTGCAGCAGGAGTGATTGACGATCTCCAAGCAGCAGCAGGTGGTACAGTATCTATTGTTGGTGTTTTCAACGGATGCGAGTATGTTCGGTCTTCAGATGGAAAAACGGTCTTCTCCAATTTTTGGCCGGGTTCTTCAGCAGCGGGAGCAGATTCAAACTTCCCTGTGAAAGCCTTCCTATACGACAATCCAGCACAACTGTTTACGATTGCAACATCGAATGTGCAGACAGGCAATGATACAGAAGCAGAGCTTCGCACGGCTGTCTTCTCAAACATTCAGTTTGCGAATGGAAACAGTGGATCCAGCACAACAGGTATTTCATCTGCTACGGCAGATCTGAATACTGTAGCAACCACCAACTCACACGCGCTTCGTATTATGGGCATCTTAGATGAACCAGAAAACGATGACTTTAGTGCTGCTGGTGTTCCGCTGATTGTTCGTATCAACAATCACTTTAATGCTCCGACCGGTTCTATCGCTCAGGGCACACCAAGTACAACTGGCGTATAAGGGGATTAAGAAATGGCAATTTCTCGCGCACAACTAGCGAAAGAACTGGAGCCAGGACTCAATGCCCTTTTCGGCATGGAGTATGGCAGGTACGAAAACCAACACGCAGAGATTTACACTACAGAGTCTTCAGACCGGGCGTTTGAAGAAGAAGTAATGTTATCTGGCTTCGGTGCTGCACCAACAAAATCTGAAGGTTCTGCCATCAGTTTTGATAATGCAAACGAAGCATTCACTGCACGTTATAACCACGAGACAGTGGCCTTGGCTTTCTCTATCACAGAAGAAGCCATTGAGGACAATCTTTATGATCGTCTGGGCTCTCGTTACACTCGTGCTTTGGCTCGTTCAATGGCACACACTAAGCAGGTAAAAGCAGCAGACGTTTTGAACAACGCCTTTACTGCTGGAGCATCTGCTGGCGGTGACGGTGTATCACTGTGCTCTACAGCACACCCGCTGACTAACGGTGGCACTTTTGCCAACCGTCCATCAACTGATGCGGATCTTAACGAAACTTCTCTGGAAGATGCGTTGATCTCTATCGCAGGTTTTGTCGATGAGCGTGGTCTTAGGATCGCCCTTCGTGGAACTAAGTTGATTATTCCACGTCAGCTACAGTTTGTTGCAGAGCGACTGATGGTGTCTAACCTCCGCGTAGGAACAGCAGACAATGATATTAATGCTATCCGGTCTATGGGTATGTTGCCTAGCGGCTATGCCGTTAACGACTTCCTTGTAGATACAGATGCATTCTTCATCTTGACTGATACACCTCGTGGATTCCTGCACTTTGAGCGTTCTCCTTTGAACACTCAAATGGAAGCAGATTTTGACACGGGCAATATGCGCTTTAAGGCTAGGGAACGTTATAGTTTCGGATTCTCCGATCCACGTTGCATTTTTGGCACAACTGGTGCTTAATAATAATGCTCATTGAGATTCCCTCAAATCTCAATCTAAGGGGTGCTCTATGCACCCCTTTCTTTTATGAGTATACTTTTCATACTTCTGACGATTACATCCTGTAATCGACACTAGCCAAGACAGGAGATTGACATGGCTAATACAACTTTTAGCGGTCCAGTGCGTTCAGAGGGCGGTTTTACGTCTGTTAGCAAGAACGCTACAACTGGAGCATTTACTACACTTTCCAGTATTAGTTCAACGGGTGTGACATCTTTTGATGCCAACACTTTAGCAACAGAAGCTGGAACAGGTATTACCACAGGTTCTGGGACTATTTATCGTAGTTCAGTTCAACGTGTTGGTGGGATTATCACCACGCGTATTCTGATTGATCTGACAGGTCTGCGTTCAACAGGCTCTGGTGACATCATTGGTGTTAATGGCACATCATTGGTCTGTCACATTGGTCAAATTACAGCAGCACAAAACGGCACGATTTTGACCGGAAGTATGGAATGTTTTGAAGCTCCTGCTGGTGGTGACCCAGATATCAATATCCACTCCGCTACAGAAGGAACAGGTGTTGAGGATGGTGCTATTGCTGACCTGACAGAGACTTTGTTAGTTAACGCAGGTGATGCAACACTGGGCAGTAAGGTGTTCTTTTCTGCGGTGCCAGCAGCGGATCAATTTCTTTACCTGACAACAGGTGCGGCGACAGACGCGGACTATACAGCGGGTAAACTCTTCATTGAGATGATGGGTTACGCATAAGGAGTTTTAGATGTCTGGTTCAGATGTAAAGGCAAAGTTTATCAGTGACGAAAATGCATCTGATGATGATCGCATTGTCACTGCTGCTAGACCCAACACAACGGCAACACTGGCTAATACCACGTTTGCCGGTGGTGGGGCTAGAAACATAATTGTCACCACAACAGGCACAGGCGATAACGAGAAAACAACGACCATTACTGGCACGGATGTTTTCGGAGATACGTTGACTGAAACCATCACTTCTACAGGTAGTGCAGAAGCGGTTGCAGGAACAAAGCTTTTTCTTACGGTATCGTCTGTAGTTTGTTCAGCCCAGTATGCTGCGAATATCAAGGTGGGATCGGGGACGCTGTGCGCGGAGGCAATTCTAGGTTCGGAAAGAATAAGGTTGAAAGGCTTTTCTGTTGTTTCAGGAGGAACGGCGGGAGTTATCCAATATTTTAATGGAACACCGGAGTCTGGAACAGCCTTATTCAAGTCAAGGACAATAGGTACTGATAACACTACTCTTGATCGAACAATACCAGAACAAGGTATTTTGTTTGATAACGGTATGTCAGTTCAGTATACCGTTGGAACCATTGACATGATGACCTTTTTCCATGCCTAGAAAGAGGGATAAGCAGCCCCCTAAAACGAAGAAATACTTTCGTTCTACAAAGTCTGGTGCGGGTATGACCAAGGCGGGGGTTGCTAAATACCGACGGGATAACCCTGGTAGTAAGCTTAAAACTGCTGTCACTAAGAAAAAGAACTTAACAGCAAAAGAAAAAGCCAGAAGAAAATCTTTCTGCGCTCGATCCGCAGGGCAGATGAAGAAGTTTCCAAAAGCAGCAAAAAATCCTAACAGTCGTTTACGTCAAGCTCGAAGAAGATGGAGATGCTAACGTGAAAGCAGAAGAAGTTTTAGCAAAGCTTGAGCAACACGGTGCAGAGTGCAACATGCGTTATGAACGTATTGAAGAGCAGTTGCAAGAACAAAGAGTAACCTTGGATAAATTAGACAAACGCTTGTGGGGATTAGCCGTGTTGATAGTTGCGGCGGCAGTAGCGGAGCAACTAGTCTAATGGCTATGGGGCGTAGCAGTATGTCCAAGCAGATTTCAAAGCCTCCGCAAAAGAAAAAGTGGAGTGCTAAAAGAAAGCGGTCTGTAAACTGTGCCAGACCAAAAGGTTTTTCCGAAAAAGCGTATTGTGCAGGGAGAAAGAAGCGTGGCAAAAAAGGCTAAGAAAAAAGGCGGTAAGATTTGTCCAGAGGGCAAGGCTTGGGCTAAACGAACTTTTGATACCTATCCGTCAGCGTATGCAAACCTTGCTGCATCTAAATACTGCAAAGATCCTAACTATGCCAAGAAAGCCAAAGGTGGCAAACGTAAAGGCAGGAAGGACGGTGGTTTAATAAGTACTTCTGTTAAAGCTATGAAAAATGGCGGGATGATTGCCACTGGTTGTGGAGCAGTTATGCCTGACCGTAAGAAACGAACAGTTAGCGTGTAGGTTTTAAGATGGTTGCTAAACGTACCAAGGGTAAAGTAAAGAAAGTCATTAGTGCCTTGAAGAAAGCATCAAGAACTCATGCTGGACAGGCTAAAACATTGCACTCTTTCAGGCGCACGTTTTAGGGCCAGATAGTAAGCCAGACCAGCAACCATGCAAGGTAGAAAACGATACGGCAAATCTGTTGTGTTAACCAAAGTGTCGGCATCTTCTATCCTA
>CAACVD010001312.1_pt1 | contig 11969 bp, 7 predicted proteins | sample 2381771 | NCBI WGS metagenome assembly CAACVD01 (sample SAMEA5211965, study PRJEB30684) | marine metagenome | biome: Marine; feature: Epipelagic; material: Water | collected 2015-10-15 | depth 15 m | reverse complement strand
TCCTGATGGTGCTGTAAGAGTTGGACAGACTATTTTAATATCTGACAACGCTACTGGACTTATTGTACAGAAAGCATTAGTACAAAGTATAGCTAGTTCTTCTGGAACAAAAGAAGATATACTTTCTATAAAACTATATGGTACTACAACTGTTAATGCCGCTACTGATGGTGTTGCTGGTGGAGTTAACCTATTTGTTTATGGATCTGATTTTGGTAAAGGTACTACTGGTATGGAAGGTTCTATTGAGCCACAATTTACTCAGTATAACAATTCACCAATCATCATGAAAGATAACTTTAAAATCAATGGTTCTGACACTGCTCAGATCGGTTGGGTTGAAGTTGCTACAGAAGATGGTCAATCAGGTTACTTATGGTACTTAAAATCTGAGTCTGAAACAAGACTAAGATTTGAAGATCAATTAGAAATGGCTATGGTTGAAGCTGAATATATGAATCCATCTGATCCTTATAACTCAGGTAAATTCTTTGATTTTCCATCTGCTTCTACTACTCAGAAGATAGTTGGTTCAGAAGGTTTATTTGCTGCTATAGAATCAAGAGGTAATGTATACTCTGGTTTTGCTGGAGCTGCTGCTCCTGGTTCAGGTGCTTTAGGTGATTTTGATGAAATCCTTAAAAACTTAGACAAGCAAGGTGCTATTGAAGAAAACATGTTATTCTTATCTAGAGCTACTGCTCTTGATTTTGACGATATGATTGCTGCTGTAAATGGAGCTTATGCTTCTACACAAGCTGCTTCTTATGGTTTATTTGAGAATGACGGCGATATGGCTATGAACTTTGGTTTCTCAGGATTTAGAAGAGGTTCTTATGACTTCTATAAAACTGACTGGAAATATCTTAACGATGCTTCATTAAGAGGTTTATCAAAAGAGATTGACGGGGTTTTAATTCCTGCTGGAACTACTACAGTTTATGATCAAATGCTAGGATCAAACATCAGACGTCCTTTCTTACACGTAAGATATAGAGCTTCTGAAACTGAAGATCGAAGAATGAAGTCTTGGATTACTGGATCTGTTGGTGGAGCTTTCACTGACACTCTAGATGCTATGACTGTAAGTTTCTTATCTGAAAGATGTTTAGTAACTCAAGCTGCTAATAACTTCGTGTTATTCAAAGGAGCTTAATTATTGTTTAACATTTAAAAGAATAGAAATTATGGGATATATAAAATTTGATAGAGTCCAAGCTAACGAAGGTGATACATTATTGTTACCTCTTGAAGGCATCATAACAGTTAAATCTGCAAGTGCAACTGCTGTAGAATTAAAATACAACAGTGTTGTACATGACAGTGCTACTGCACCTGAAGTTTTGTCACACAGTTTAACAGTGGCTGCTAAAACCGGTGTTACACTTACTAGAGATAGTATAGTTAACAACGTTATAGCTGCAATTGAAAAAGCTGGATTAAGTGGTAAAAGTGCAGCTGTTGCTGAAATGAACGTTACAGCACAGACAATAGCTGGAGCTACCTTATAATAGGTAACTTTACAAAATTAAGATCCCGCTTCGGCGGGGTCTTTATTAATTATTATATTATATTATATTATGGAAAAAACAAAAAAAGCTCCTGCTCCCAAGCAAGAGGTTAAACAAGAAACTTGGGAATATAAAGATAGAAACTATTATTTGTTAAATGAAAAAGCTCCTTTAACTCACACTTTACCTAGTAGACATTCTGCTAGATACCCGTTAGTTTGGTTTGATCCTGATACTGGTTACGAGAGAGAGTTAAGATATGCGTCTAATCACAAAAGTGTTTTTGTAGACGAGCAGAAAGGTGCTGTTACTTTAAAACACATTGTTTTTGAAAAAGGACATTTAATGGTTCCAAAAGAAAAAAGAAATTTACAAGAGTTTTTAATTAAACATCCTCATCGAGATTTAGTCTTTACAGAGTTTGATGCTGTAGTAGTAGCTGAAGATCAATATGATACTTTAGAGTTAGAAATTGCAGCAATGAACATGGCTTATGACATGGATGTAGATAAATCAGAGGCTATACTAAGAGTTGAATCAGGTTCTAACGTATCTAAGATGAGTTCTAAGGAGCTTAAAAGAGATATATTATTATTTGCTAAGAAAAATCCTTCTTTGTTCTTAGAATTAGCACAAGATGAAAATGTAGAATTAAGAAACTTTGCTATAAAAGCTGTTGAAGCTAGAGTAATAAATTTATCTAGTGATCAAAGATCTTTTAGTTGGGCTTCTAATAATAGAAAATTAATGAACGTTCCTTTTGATGAAAACCCATACTCAGCTATGGCTGCATGGTTTAAAACTGATGAAGGTGTAGAAGTTTATAAGTCTATACAGAAAAAACTAAAATAACAAGTGATTATAAATAAGGGTGGTTTACGCCACCCTTTTTTTTAAATATATACAATATGGATATAAATGTAAATACTGTTTATACAACGGTGTTAAATATTCTTAATAAAGAACAAAGAGGATATATGACGCCAGCTGAATTTAACAAAGTAGCAACACAAGTTCAACTAGAATTGTTTGAAAAATTCTTTGATGATTATAACCAGTATCTACGTATGCCTAAAACAAATGAAGAATTTGCTAGTAAAGTAGACCATTTAAGAGATGCTATGCAAGTTTTTGAAGAATTTAAAGATGCCTCTAGTCACACTAGTGGTGTGTATGGGTTTCCACAAGACTCAAATAATAATAACGAAGTATACAGATTAGGATCTGTTTATTTTAATGCTGTTAACGATACACCTGAAGTAGAGTTAGTAAACAGAAAAGAATACAAACAGCAATTATTATCTCCCTTAACTCAACCAAACAAACAATTTCCTATAGGTTTGGTAAATCAAGACACAGTTACAATATACCCTAAAGTTACAGATATTAATTATTTTAATCCAGTAAGATCTACAGCTGTTTCTGACGTAAAATTTAGTTATATTAGAAAACCTAAAGACGTTAGATGGGGCTATACAATAGGCAGCCTAGGTCAATATGTTTATGATAGTACTGTTTTTAATGAAACAAGTATATTAGTAAATTCTCAAATTTTTGCAGCTGTTGCAACTGGAACTGCTACAGGTGGTACTTATACTAATATAGCTACTACTAGTAGTGGTAGCGGAACTGGAGCTGTAGTAACAGTTGCTATGTCTGGCTCTGGAAGTCAATCTATATCAACTACAAATCCTACTATAACTATAACAAGTGGAGGTACTGGATACGCTGTAGGTGATACACTAACTATTGCTGCTGGAGCTTTTGGTAGTAGTTCAGCTCCTATTACTACAACTGCACTTTCCTCTACAGAAGTTCCCGGTTTTAATACAACTCAAGGTTCTATTAATTTTGAAATTGACGCTTCACAACAAACTGAAGTAATATTAGAAATATTAAAATATGCTGGTATAATTATAAGAGATCCACAGATAATACAAGCTGCTTCTCAAGAAATTATGCAAAACGAAGCAAATGAAAAAAGATAAAATATGTCAAATGTAACTAATTACGAAGCACCGGGTTTAATAAAGCAAAACAACTCAGAATATTACACTGGTGAATTTACTCAAGCTGGAAGTGGAACTACAACACAAACTGTTAATTGGCCTAGTAATTTAACTCCTTTAATATGGACAGATGGATCTACTCAACAAGCTGTAGATAATTACGATGTGTACATAGATAATGTATTACAATATGGGCAATCTCCTTATGTTCTTACAGATAGTCTAGCTACCACTTTAGCAAATACAAATGATCCTGCAAGCACAAGTCAAGTGCTTACTATAACTACATCTACACTTGTTGCAACAGGTTCTTTAGTTACTGTTAGATTAAAAAATACTTCTATATGGGATAACTATAAAAATTATCAATATGTAACTTTAAAAGACATTGTTAATAATTTTATGTTAGCTTATGTAGGAACAGATATGATAATAACACGAGCTAAAAGATCTGATGTTATATTTCATGCTAAAAGAGGATTACAAGAATTTAATTACGATACTTTAAGATCTGTTAATATACAAGAACTTACTATACCAGCAAACTTATCTTTACCATTGCCTCAAGATTATGTTAATTATGTGCAATTAGCTTATACAGATGATATGGGCGTAAGACATATAATATATAATACTAAATTAACTGTAAACCCTACGGCTCCATTAATACAAGATGATCAAGGAATACCTACTCAAGATCAATACGGTAACAATATAGAGTCTCAACAAGCTATTATAAATGATAGATGGAGAAATGCAAATCAAAATAACTTAACAGGACAAGCAGCTACTCAAGAAATGACTAATGCTAGTGTATATGATTGGTATTGGTGGAAAAATGTATATGGCCAAAGATACGGATTACAACCAGAAAATTCACAGAAAAATGGTTGGTTTACTGTAGACAACAGAAGAGGTGTATTTGCTTTTAGCGGAAATTTATCAGGAAGATTAATTACATTAGAATACATATCTGATGGCTTAGCTTATAATATAGATAGTAGAGTACCTAAAATGGCAGAGGATGCTTTATATGCTCATATAATGTATTCTATGATAGCTAATAGACCTGCAGTTCCAGAATATTTAGTTCAAAGATACAAAAGAGACAGATATGCAAAACTTAGAAATGCTAAAATAAGATTAAGTAATATTAAAATGGAAGACTTTACTCAAGTAATGAGGGGTAAATCAAAATGGATTAAACATTAAATATGGCTGAAGCTAAAAATACTTTTATTAAGTCTAGAATGAACAGAGATCTAGACGCTAGATTAATACCTAATGGTGAATATAGGGAAGCATTTAATGTAACTATAAGCAAATCAGAGGGTGAAGGCGTTGGTTCTTTAGAAAATATATTAGGTAATATATATAAAACAAATTTTGGTTTTGATATTGGAAATTCTACTCCTCAACCTATGGAGTGTATTGGTGATTTTTCAGATGAAACTAATAATAGAATTATATTGTTTTTAACAGCTTATGAAGATTGTTCATTTAATAATCTTTCTAACAACATAAACGACAGATTAAATATTACAACAAATTATAGCGCTATTGTTTGTTTTAATTTAAATTTAAACACTTATAATGTATTAACTCAAGGAAATTATTTAAATTTTTCTACAACTCACCCAATAATAGGTGTTAATATGGTAGAAGATTTATTGTTTTTTACTGACAATAGAAATCAACCTAGAAAAATAAATGTTAATACAGCTATTGCAGACCCTACTTACTATACTAATGAAGATCATGTTTCTGTAGCTAAATACTATCCCTATAATCCTATTTGTTTATTAGAAAACGTATATGCTAATACTTTTTTACAAGATGCTAATCACCCAGCTTATAATTCTGGTATGAAAGATGTAGTTAGTAAATATTTACCTATTCATACTTCTGGACTAGTAACAAATGTTCCTGCTTCTACTACTTTTTCGATTGAAGGTGAGCATTTTAATATACAACCCGAGCAAGCAACTAGTTTGAGAGATGGTGATTTAATTACTAGTGATAGGATAGATTCAGTTGTTACTGTAGATGGCATAACTATAGGTACAGGTACTACTTCTTTCACATTTCACAGTGAATCGGCTTTATCTGCTAACGTTTTGTTTGCAACAGATGATATAGTTTATTTTCAAAGACAAAATCCTTTATATAACGTAAATTGGCCGGGTGATCCTGAGTATAGTAAAAGAAAGTTTTTAAGATTTAGTTATAGATTTAAATTTGACGATGGTGAGTATTCTTTAATGGCACCTTTTACTCAAATAGCTTTTGTACCTGAACAAGATGGTTATTTTGTAGGTGATAAAGCTATAAATAAAACTTCTTCTGTAGATGGATCAGTTCAAGTTGGTCAAGAATCTAGAGCATATGAAACTACTATTGTAGAGTTTATGGAGAATAAAATAAATGACTACAATTTAATGATTGAAGCGCCTGCTAAATTGCAACGTGATGGAGCTTTAATGAATTTTAGTGAAATAAATTCATTATTGAAAATAACAGAAATAGATATACTTTTAAAACCTTCAGACAGTCAAAATGTTACTGTTGTAGATACATTAGAAATAGAAGATTTTGGTAGTCTTGCTCAAACATATTACAATTATAATTATCAAAGTAAAAAACCTTGGAGAGTATTACCTGAAAACGAAATAACAAGAGTAAGCGATGCTGTACCTATTAAAGCGTTGGCTCAAGAAATAGCAGGCAATAGAGTTATATATGCAAACTTTGTAGATAAGCATGCTTCACCTGTGAATCTTGATTATACAATGGCTGTTTCTGATAAATTTGATCAGCCTTTTTGGAATCAAGGTATGGGTAGTACTAAACCTACAGGTTATTTTGACAAAGATTACTATATAAGAAAAGAATATCAAAACCATACTTTAAAACAAAATAGAACTTACCAAGTTGGAATAGTATTATCTGATAGATATGGTAGACAATCAAACGTAATATTATCTAAGCTAAAATCAAATACTGATGCATCGGCAAAAGGTGATACTATATATCATAGATATAAATCCGTAGAGCAAAACTTAATAACAGATAATACATCTGCTTATTCCGGTAATTTAAGAGATACCTGGCCGGGTGATGCTCTGCAAGCTACATTTTATGCGCCAATACCAGAACAAGTAAATGGCGGTTATCCAGGTACTTTTGATGTTTCTAATGGAGCTATAATAGAAATAACAAATATAGTTAACAATGTTACTTTTGGATCAGTAATGAGTCTTTCAAATGTGCCTATAACAGGTGGTGGTGGAAGTGGTGCTACATGTAGTTTTACAACAGTGTTAGATCCAGCTGGAAGTGGAAAATATATAATTGATTTATCTACACTCGTTTTAAATAGCGCAGGTTCAGGTTATGTAAAAGATAGCGTTGTTACTATAGCTGCTTCAGGATCTGGCGGAGTTGATGTAGGTGCTTCTTGCATTACTAGTAGTACAAATCTTTTAGGCTGGCACAGCTACAAGTTTGTGGTCAAACAACAAGAGCAAGAATATTATAATACTTATTTACCAGGCGCTATGGCTGGTTATCCAAAAGATCAAACAGGTGTAAACCCAAGTGCTACTGCTTTACCAACTCCAGAATTTAATTATCCTGTAGGTAGAGAAAAAATGACTTCTCACATTGTATTAATAAATGATAATATAAACAAAATACCTAGAGATTTAACAGAAGTAGGCCCTGATCAATTAAAATTTAGATCATCTGAAAGAGTATTTCAAAGAGTTAGAAATATAATAACAAATCCAACTGGAAGTCTTTATAATTATTCTAGCACTCAAGTTGATCCTGACACAAAATTTGATACTGTAGTTGCCATTGGAACAATGCAAGATTTAGAACTTGGTGATACTGTAATAAATTCTGTCACTAAGACTATACCGAGTATGTTTTTAGAAGGGCAAACTAATCCTTTAATAGGTAGAGTTGAAACTAATTCTATATTTGGAGTTAGTCAAGTTGAAGTTGAAACATCTTTTTCTACTGGAAATGCTCAAGGACCTACTTTAGCGGTATATGAAACTGCTCCAGTAGAATCAAACTTAGAGTTATTTTATGAAACTACAACCTCTGGTTTAGTTAGAGATTTAAACTTTAATATAAATAATACTGACAATACAATACCAGTAGGTATAAGCTTAAGTGAAATATCATGGAGTGAGGCTGATGCACCTGCTACTGTTATTACTACTGATTTTAGAGGGATAGGTCCTGGTGGTGCTTTTTTAGATGGAACAGCTACAATAGAATTAATTGATGTAACAACTGCAGATGGTGTAAGCGTAAAGAGTAGATTTGTTTTTAATACAGTATCAGCTGGGGTATATAATATTAGCTTAGCTACTTTTGATTCTAATTTTAGAGGTTGGATATTTGTAGAAAATTCAGCAAAAAATAATTTTATTTTTCAATTTAAAATTACTAGAACTACTGACAATGTATCTGCTAATTTTAATGTACAAGGTCAATTATTTAATAGAGCAGCTAATCAAGTTTTATTAACAGATCCACCAGAATTAACTAGAGATGAAATGACAGCTGGCGTAGCCATACAGGCTGGCAGTTCAGGTTCTGCTGTATTTACATCTAGATATGGATCTCCAGTAGTAGGTAGTCGAATGTCTCAAGGTAGTGGCGGTATAATAAACTTTGGACCTATAGGTATGTATAAGTCAGATAGTGTAGGAGTCTCTTCTTCTGCTACTGGCGCTACAAATGGATATGCTAATACTACAACAACTTTAGTACCTAGTAGTTATCCTAATGTAGTATTATCTACTTTTGATCTAAACCAAACAGCTCCTTGGCCTACTAATGCTAGCACAGAAATAATGTATTTAAATGCTACTAATGGTATGTACGGTTCTCACGCTAGTAATCCTCCTTTTAACCCTACTGAAACTAATCCTAGTGGTGCTATAACAGCTTTACCTGTTAACAAACAAGTAGTGTGGAGTATACCTAGGATGTATCAAGTAAGCTCTTTTACTTATAGAGATTCAGGAGAGTCTAGTCCTTTTGTATTAAGAGAATTAATATTTGGAACACCATCTGCTATTGGCTTTGGTGCTGCAGCTGGGCCTATATACTGGGCTAATGATGCGGCTCAGTTAAATACGAATTTAGGTGGCGAAGCTACAGTTGGTCAATTATATAATGGTGGTGCTCACTATTGGCCTGATTTAGTTACTTTAAGTAGTTCTTTTCCAGATATAATGACGCTAGTAAATGGGTACAACAGTTTCTATGATTTTGCTTTAAGTAATAAAGCAAGTGGACCTGGCAACGTACCTAACAAATCTGGAGGATTTGTTCAAAATAACGCTGGATCACTTATAAGATATTTAGGTGGTATTGATTCTAATGGATTAGGACCTTCAGATGGTGATATGAGATTCTTTATATATGAAAAACCAGGTGCTTCATCTTCAGGACCTTCTCAATACTACATACATGCTGGAGCTTTAGGCTCTGATATAACATACGCTAGTGGCTCTTCAGCTGCTGGTGGTGCTAAATATTACAATAGTCAAGGTCCTTCTAACGCTATAAATGGTAATGGTGTTCCAGGTGGTAGATTTGTAGTAACTGTAAGAGCTACTGATGCTAATGGAACTGGAAGTTATTTTGAGTGGGATGTACCTATAACGCTATGTCCTTGGAACTTAAGTCCAGAATTTCCAACAGCGACCCCGCTATATTTCTAGTAATTAATTAAAAAAACAAGTAATTATAAATTATGCCATACGCTTTACAAGTAAAATATTTTAACTCTTTTTGGTTAAAGAAGGTAAATGGAGATTTAACACTGCAGCCAACTAATTCAACTACTGGTGCTTCAACAGTCACTACAAGTGTAAATGCAGCTACTAGTACTAGTGTAGGTGCTGCAGCGCCAGCTTATTATTTACCCACATGGCCAAGCTTACCTTGGGCTACTGATTTATTTAGAACTAATCCAAGCGATAGTTCTATTTATCAAGTACCACCTATATTTCCATGGGGTGGTAGAGCAGCTATTAATTCAACAGCTTCTAATTGGAACGGTGTTCAAAATATAGTTGATGGTAAAGGTAGTGAGTTAAATACTACTCCTACAGCTGAAGTTGGTAGAGAACGTAATTGGTTTGTAGAAGAAGCAAGAATTGATGGAGGATATAATAATACTTCTGTAGATTTTGGTGTTAAAGCTTATTTAGTAGAAGAAAATAATAATCAAGAGCTTAGATTTAACGCCTTAATACACTCAGGTGTTTATAATTCTAGAACAGGTATAAATGAAACTAATGTATTTTCAACAGCTACTCCTATAACTAGAGCTCTAGATCCTGCTAACAACTCAATACAAAAGCTATATGCTTCTGATACTAACTTAATAGTATTTCAAGAGAACAAAGTCAGTCAAGCGCTAATAGATAAAGATGTTACTTATACAGCAGAAGGTGGTACTCAGACGTTACCTCCTGGTATAGTATTAGGACAAATCACGCCTTACTTAGGAAAATACGGTATTGGAACTAATCCTGAAAGTTTTGGTATCTTTGGATATAGAAAATATTTTGCAGATGTAAGTAGAAACTCTATAATGAGATTATCAAGAGACGGTTTAACTGAAATATCTCAATATGGTATGAGTGACTTTTTTAGAGATGAGTTATCAAGTATAAATAATGAATTAGTTCAACGACAATATAGTGTTGAATTGTTTTCTGCTGTAAACTATAATACTAGTATAATTGAAGTAAGTCCTAAAAATCAATCAGGCACAACTAACTTAGACTTACAAGAACTAAGACCTGGTATGTTGCTACAAATAAATGGTCAAGTTTTGCAGGATGTTTATATATCACTACTTAAAGACATGGCTGGGCAACAACCTGCAGCTACAGTATTTTTAAGTAGATCAGTGACTGGAGAAGATTATGGACTTAGCAGTGGAACTTTTAGCGAAGTAAAATTTGTTGGTTTTGTAAAAGATAAAATAATAGGATCTTATGATAATAGAAATAAAAACTATGTTATATCTATACAAAAAAATAATCTTATAACTACTGCTACTCAAGCTGCAACTACTTTTAAAACTTTAGCTTTTGAAGAAGACGTAAAAGGTTGGGTTAGTTTTTATAACTACGAACCTACAGCAATGTTTAGTTTACAAAATAAATTTTTTACAGTAGATACAGGAAGTTTATATCAACACTATGATGAATCTACAACTGATAATAGAGGTAGTTTTTATGGTGTTAAATACCCTGCAACAGTTCAATTTGTTTTTAATGATAATCCTCAAGTACAGAAAAATTTTCAAACTATAAATTACGAAGGAAACAGTGGTTGGGAAGTTACATCAATGATTTCAGATGGTGATGGACAAATAAGATATACTTCTACTGATCCTTGGTTTATTTCAAGAGACGAAATAAATGCTGTATACAGCTACGAAGAAGGTAAATATACAGATGATTTAACTGGTCAAACTCACTATGCTGGATTTGGTAAAAAAGAAAATAAATATTATGCAAACCTAATTAATAACTCAGGCGCAGCACCTAATGAAATTATATTTGGTAATGCTATGAGTGGTATAAAAGGGTTTTTCTCAACAGTAACTATGTCTACAGATGATGCAACTAATCCAGGTGGAGAGAAACAGTTGTTTTCTGTTGGTACTAAATATGTTGTTTCATCTTATTAAAATTAAAATATGTTATTAGAAATTATAGAATTAGTAAATTACAATTATGAACCACAGTTAGCTATGCCTTTTCCATTAATAGCTATTGGACTAGCTGCTCAAGGTGTAGCAGGTGCTGTAGCTTTACACAAAGCTAATAAAGCTAAAAAAGAGGCTAAAGGCTTGAAAGATCAATTGGAAAACTTAGAAAATAGTAGACAAGAAGTTTTCAATGCTAAAGATGATTTATTAGCATTAAAAGATAATGTTGCTAATCCATATGATAATTTACCTGTAGCAGTTAATGCTGCTAAAATGGCAGTTGATGAAGCTGACGCATCGTTAGCTAATACTCTAGATGCCATGAGATCTGGAGGTTTTGGATCAGGTGGCGCTACTGCTTTAGCTAGAGCTGCTGCTCAAAGTAAAAGAGGTATCACTGCTGATATTGAAAAACAAGAAGCTAACAACGCTCAGTTAAAAGCTCAAGGAGAACAAGCCAAACAACAGCAATTATTACAATTAGATCAAGCAGCTATACAAGCAGATGCTAATGCTTGGCAACAACAAGAAAATAGAGAATTAATGGCTCTTGATAGAGCACAATCAGAGTTAGACAACTCAAGGGCTCAACAAATGCAGTTTCAATCAGATGCTATGGGTGCTTTTACAGGTATGGCAAGTAGCATGGTTACAGCTGGTATGGGGCCGGGAAAGTAAATACCGGGAGCGGTT
>CAACVD010001309.1_pt1 | contig 11973 bp, 20 predicted proteins | sample 2381771 | NCBI WGS metagenome assembly CAACVD01 (sample SAMEA5211965, study PRJEB30684) | marine metagenome | biome: Marine; feature: Epipelagic; material: Water | collected 2015-10-15 | depth 15 m | reverse complement strand
CATCACACACCCCCCGTAGATTGATCTAAAAATCTTCTTGGCCTCTTCAACTGTTCTTTCTTTCTCGCCATAAATCTTTCTTTCTCTGTTATTCCAACGTAACCACTTTTCAAAGTTTTGTTCGTATCCAACATCAACATTGTATTCAAACACTTCGTCTTGTTCAATGATTGTTTCGCTCATACAAAAAACCCATAGTAGCTCAAGTTCAATATCACCATAGAAACACAGAACGAGATTAGTAAACACATTAAGACTATTGCTTTCATTGACTGTCCTCCAAATATTGATCTATGTCCTCGTAGATACTGTAAAGACTTTCATCTGATACATCAAAGTTATCCAACTCCTTGCCTTTGTAAGTAACAATGACATGGACTTCTAATTTGTCGTAGTCTAAATCTTCTTTATTCATCAGACGTCTCCTCTTGCACAAGTTGTCCATTATCGAAGCCCTGTTTTATACACTCTGCGATATGCTCTAAGTCAATATCGTTGGGTTGATAATTAGGGTAGTCGTGTATTTTTAAACTCCACCAACTAGTTTTCATTGTACTGTGTGTCCTTTCTGTAATTCAAAACTTATCACGGCTTCTATTTCTTCTTTGTCAAAAAAGTTTATAACTTTTTTACTAGCCAACAAAATATCGACAGCTTCATTAAAAGTTAAAACACGATTAACCACATACTCTGCGTAACGATCTAAAATTGTTTCTGCCTCGTCATACAATGTGTGTTTAGTTTTACCCATCATGAAAATAACCCCTCATAAATCCAATCGTCTGGCATATCTTTATCAAAGTCCTCTTCAGTTACTGTGTCCATCTCAAAAACTTTTAAGTCATCAAGATTATCTTTCCAACCCTCGTGGACAACGTCATCTTCTGAAATAACTGAACTATCTTTTGTCCAACCACTTTTTATATCCCACATTTTTTCTTCAGCTTCATGTTCGCTAGAGGCCAGAACAGTAAAATATTCTTTCATGTACTCACACAACTCAATCTTGTAGATTTTTTTGCCTATATCATTTTTTGTTATTCTTAATTTATCTTGCATAGTCTAAGTCCTCCACTAAACAATGATCATACCAACCATCACATTCACGCACACCAAGCAAGAAAGCTTTTCGTTCTTCAATAGAATTAAAAGCATAAGTTTTTTTAGTGTACCCTTCTTCTGGTTTCTCAACACCTTTAACGGCTTCTGTTCCCCAGATCATAGTAATTTTTTCCATGTTTCTCTCTTTCTTTTAAAGTATTTCGAATCATAATCTGATTTGAATCCCATAGTCAATAGCATTTTATAACTTTTTTACAAAAATATTGATTTTTTTTGGAACATACTACATATTGTGGTATTAAACGAACAGCATACTATATGTCGAGACGCAAACACCTTACACCACAACAAATAAAATTTGTAAATGTCCTTGTATACAACGAAGGACGCAAGACAGCTACAGACTGTGCTATCGAAGCAGGGTACGCAAAAGACAGAGCGAGAAGCACCGCCTCAGAATTACAAAACCCAAACTATTATCCTCTTGTCGTACAGGAAATCACAAAACTAAGAAAAGAAATCAACGAGAAATATCGTGTTTCTTTTGAAACCCACATGCGAGACCTTGAACAAATAAAACAACAGGCGTTGGAGAATGGTTCGTATGCAAGTGCTGTTCAAGCGGAAGTTGCCAGAGGAAAGGCAGGCGGATTGTACATAGACCAGAAAATTATCAAGCACGGAAAGATAGATCAACTTACACCAGAGGAAGTACGCAAAGAGCTACAGGCGATAGCCGATCAGCTCAACCCTAAGATTGTCGAAGGAGAAGTGGTCGAAGAAACCGTAACCTCCCGCAAGCGTAAAAAAACTAAGTCTCATTAAGATATTTTTTAAGCATATCAAGCAGCCATGGGTTGTCTCTGTACACACCCATCATTGCATTGGATATTGTATTTACTACTAATTCTTCTGCGTCATCTTCTTTAAGTGGGCCGTTTGCTTGGTTAAGAGAAAATATATACACCACCGAATGTAAAATTTCGTGCCACGTAGTGTTGCACCTTTCCTGGGGCACTAGCGCGTCTTGAATATAAATAACACCCTCTCTCGCCCGGAACTCACCATAGCTTTCTGTCATGTCGTCTAAGATAAAACTAGGATTGACATATTTTATTTTAATTGTTCTATAACCTACCTTGACCTCCGTAGGTCTGCCGTTTGCAGGCACCTCATTCGCCTCTGATAGCTTTGTCTTTCTTTTTGTGGCCATACTAATTTATACCTCTATAGAGTATTTTTGCTAGGATGTTTTTTCAAAACTACTAAAATACGCGCACGACAGAAAGGAACACCTAAAAATTACGTGAAGATTACTCCATAATTACGTCATGTAAGTAACTTTTTCTTTGTTATATTTCAATAGTTTAGTTCAATATTTCCTTAAAATTACTTAATTACGTGAGAAAACTCACTCATCACCTAAAAATATAAAGCCAGCGAAAAAACCCTTATAGACGTAATTATCTCTTCTTCCCTTGGCCGTTGTACGTTTTCCTTGAATATCGCTTATTCGGTCGCTTCGCATGTCTCCCAGGCCGTCGTATACGCTTCTTCGTTATATGTTCGCTGTTGTAAAATTTGCTTGTTTTAGCCATTAATTAAATTTTTTGCGTCTTTTCTTGGTTTCTTCTTCCATAAATTCTTCGTGCAGTTCCTGATGTTCAGGGTCATCTACCATCCCATCCCAGTCTGCTCTCTTACAAAAGCACACAAAACATTCGTGCTTTTTTGGTAAAGGTATAGCTATTTTTACCTTGTTTTTCTCTTCCCACATTAAAGGCATGAGCGTAGGACTCCTGTTTTCAGGTAGTTCATCCTCCAATAAGGGTGTTTTGCATGTATCGCAAAGAAGTTGTTTATCCATTTTAGTTCTCCATTATTTGATTGTGAATATCGGACACCTGCTGACGGAGTACTTCGATCTCGTCCGAGCACCAGTCTGCCTCTAAATACCTTGTCTGCTGTATACAGATCGTGGTCAACAGCGCAATAATCGTAACACTAACAAACATTTTCCACGTCATACAAGAAATAATACCAAGTGTTTCTTGTCCTTGGCTCCAATAATAGGGTTATCCATCAACTTGATCTCTGCAATATGGAAGTTATCTTGATCATGCGCGCGCCCTCGTGGCAAAGCCACAGTGATCTTAGCGTCTGCGGCCGACTCGTCCTTGCAAAAATTTTTGAGGATCTGCATCATCTCTTTCGCATTCCAACGATGAATGTCCTTGCCCTTAACAACAGGGGCTTGGTTACGTTGTTCGAGTTCCTTATTCATTAAAATATTTCTCGCATCTTTTTAACCACTTGTACTTATAATCATCCAACCGTTGGCCGTCGATCGTGAACAATTGATACTCTAGCGCTCTTGACACCATAAGGATCACGCCCACTTCAATCTTTGTCCCAAACAACGCATCGTGCGCCATGGAGTACGCGGCCAACTGAGTAAAATAATCTTCGATCCACTCTGCCTTCTTTGGCTTGTTCGTCTGCTTGAAGTCCATGATCGCCGGTCGACCGTTCCACAAACCAACACAGTCTGTTGTACCACCATAGAACGTTGGATAATATAAAGCAACCTCTGTCCCCCAGAACTCATTAATCGAAGGAAAAGCGCGCTCAATAATCACCTTGGCCATACGCTTGCCGATAACCCCATCATTGGTCGCGTCGTCGTAGCCTATTCCTCTGATCGTGCACTCGAGGAACTTGTGGACGGCTGTTCCGATCGAGGCGGCTTGATTCCGTATCGCCTCTGCCTTCTCTTCGCCAACTCTATTGCGCCACGCTTGGAGGCCTTTCTCGTCTTCTTCTGACTTACTAGCTGAGAGTATAGTCGTAACTGAGGGAAGAAGCTTATTCTGTCCTTCATAGTAACGCTTTCCATTAACTTTTTTACGACGAACTTCAGCATAGGGATACCTTTCTGTAATTAAAGATTTAAGATTCTGAATGGCCATTCAACTTTAACTGTTTTGCTTTTTGTGTAGCGAGATGTTCTATTGTTTTAGAAATAGACATGTCTATACCAAGTTTGTCCGTCAAAGCTTCAGCCACAGCCACGAGCTCCTTGTATGTCTTTTTATTCACAGAGACAGAACTGTACTTCCGAATGTCGGGCATTCTTTTACCTTTCTATTTTTTATACTTTACAATGCGTGTTGATAGCGGACGGGGCCAATAGCTTGTTCCAAAGAAACCTCAAGTTCTTTTACTTGATTTCGGAGATACTTATTCTGTTTCTCCAAAAGATTAACTTTGTTTTGCAACTCTGCTGTTGCACCCGCCAGTACGATATCTTGCACTGGAAAATCATCCTCTAAAATCATGGAAACCCTCCATATTTTGTTGTAATGTACCCCAAGATATAGTAGATTCTAATAAATTGTCAACAAGAAAGGTACAATATGCGGAAAGAATTAGAAAACCATAGACCTTGTTATAAAGAAACCATAAGAGACGCAAACGGCATGCCGTATGTAATCACCATGTCGTTCTCAGATAACAAGATAAAAGAAGTTTGGATTAATGGTGGGGGCAAGTCTGGCACGGAACGCTTTGATATTCTTACAGAAATAGGCCGCCTTGTATCTGTTGCTTTGCAACACGGAACACCTCTTGAAGAGTTGGTTTCTTGCGCAACGTATCATTCAGATGGAAGACCCTCAACTGTTGTAGGTCAGATGCTTGATCGCATAAAAGATATTAAGTAGTCTCGTCCGGGTCAAAATCTATATCAGGCTCAAAATCTATTGAAAAATTTAACTCTGCTTCTGGCTCTGCATCTGGGTTGTTCTTATAATGATCTTTGATTGTTTGCTCTAATAGATCAGCAACATGCAAAGGTATGTACACAATCTTGCCGTTGATGTGTTGTTTGTATTGTGTCTTACAATGCTGACAGTAAAAAATATTTTTCTTTTTACCAAAAGGTTTCATCGTCGTCATTTTATTGCACCCTGGACACAACGAAAAGTATATGATGTTGTCGTCGGTCACGAACCTTTTGCATCACCCCAGTTGTCTGCGATCTCACAATCAACTTTACTTGGTACGTTGAGTTCAATGCAGTTTTCCATAACCTTAATGATCCTTTCAGCTTGTTCTTTACCTTCAATAGATATGTTAAGTTCATCATGAACTTGTATGTGAGGTATGATACCATCTTGTTCGTACAAGTCTACCATTGCTTTCTTTGTTTGATCAGCGGCGGAACCTTGAATTAATTTGTTTAATGCTTTGTAGGTGTACGCCTTTTTATAGTTACCTTCTTTTAATATGGCTTTCGCCTCCTGTTCTGTTTTGTAAAAACCAGAGACACCCCACTTTATAGGCACATAACCAAATGAACGGCACCGTCGGCCGTAGATCGTGGTCACGTAACCCTTGCCTTCCATTGACTCCATGGCGCGCCTTGATAGCTTTTTAACGAACGGAACTTTATCATTGTAATCGTTGATTAATATCTGAGCTGTGTCATCGTCGACGCCCAAGGTCTCTTTTAATTTGCCCTGGCCCATGCCATAAAACAGTCCAAGGTTAATCGTTTTAGCCGTGTCTCGCTCTATGTCAGCCATCTCCGCTACCATTTTGTGAAAGTCCGCCTCGCCCTTTCTATAGCCCTCAATAAAACGTTTTGTGTCCATGGTTGCACGTTTTGATTCATATGAAAAACCATCTACTTCATTTATTCTTTCTGCAAAGTGCACAACCATTCGTGGTTCCTGTTGAGAGTAGTCGAAACTTCCCCACTTCTTTCCTTCCTCTGGTATAAACAAAGAACGTATTTTGTTCTTGATCTTTTTGTTCCTGGCAGGAATTTGTTGTAGGTTTGGATTGCTGTAACTAAATCGTCCAGTCACCGTGCCTTTGTCATCACTTCTCATTTGATGTATCTCAGAGTGTAGCCGTCCGTTGTGCTGGTGACGCATGATACTATCAATAAACGTTGTGTGCGCTTTGTTTGATTCTCTGGCTTTCACAACCAATTGTGCAAGATCCGACTTGTGTTTTGACAAAAAGTTTTTTGTAAAGCTCGGCTTGCCAGTCGGTGTTCTGCTATAGGATATATGCATGTTATCAAATGCTTTGGCCACAGAAGCGGCCGCCCAAACATTTACATCAACCCCCGATAATTTTTTTATTTGAAACAGTGCCGCTTCCTCATCGGTAATCAAAGCCTTCTTTGCCTCTTCTGCCGCCTGTAGATCAACGCGAACACCGTGTGCTCGCATGTCAATCAAACAAGGTTGCAACCGTGTTTCGAGATCATATATCTGTTGAAGTTTCTGCTCTTCTATTTCTTTTTGATTATAAAAGAACAAATCGTACGTGAGCCGTGCATCTTGTTCCGCGTAATGTCCTACATACATTGCCGGTATTTTGTACATTTCTTTCTTTGGATTGATCCCTGCGTCCTGAGCGTACTTTACAAGCTCGTCTTCATTCTTTGTGGCACCTAATTTATCTTTAGCTAAACTATTCAAAGTAAACGAAAATCTATTTTCATCTATTAAAGCACTTGAAATCATGGTGTCGTGTATAGTACCATTGACGGTTATGCCCATGTGTCTGAGCCAACCTATATCATAGGAGGCATTGTGAAATATTTTAGGCATGTTGTAGGACAGTGTCTTTTTGATCCAAGGAATAACTTTGTCCGGATCCATGTTTGGCCCTTTCTCGTGAGCTATCGGGTAGTACGCCTGCCAGTCTTTTGTGGCAAGGGCGAAGCCTGTAACATATCCGTTCCCTGTTGCCCAACCTGAGCCATGCGTTAATAGTTTTAAGTCACAAGTTTCTAAGTCAACCGCGAGATATTTTTCTTGTGATAAATCTGGAAAATTTTCTTCAAACATCCACTCAATCCACGGCTTTAATTTGGTATTGTTCTCCATACTCATCCTCCAAAATCATTAAAGCGAAATGTATTATCTTTCTAACGTCTTTTGCTTTTCCTTTTTCAGAGTGACGAGTTATGTATTTTACAATGTTGCCTTCTCTCCAGCCTAATTTGTTTTTCACAATATAGTCTGTGGGCTGTACGCTCAAAGCTTTATAGTGAGCGCCGTCAACTTGTGTATCTCTCCATCCCATTATGCTACTTCCTTTCTCTCTTTGTATGTTCTGTACATTTTGTCGAAATCAAAACGAAACTTTAAATTAGGACACATGTAAATATACATCCTTTGTTTTGCTCTTGTGCACGCAACATAAAACATTCTCTTAATTGTGTCTTTCTCAACATGATCAAAACTTTTATACTTTTTATAAAAAGGCATTTCCATGTTGCCAACAACGACTGTGTTTTCGTCTTCTCCACCCTTCATGCTGTGTATTGTGCAAAGTTTTATCTTAGGCTTTTTATCAAAAATATCAACACCTTGATCTATGCAATCCATTATATATTTTTTCTTCCTGTTCCATTCTGGGTTGTTTACGTTTGCAAACGCCTCTTTCCAATCAACAGAAAAATCTAGACCAAACATATCTTTTAAATCCTGTGCTTTGTACAATTGATCTGGATCAAGTTCTTCTAGTTGTTTTGGTTTAAAGTTTTTTGGTTTAACTAATGTTCTATAATTTAAAAGTTCCGATCGTGTTACATACTTGTCTTGATGCAAAGTAAAAAAACATTTCAATGCGGCTATGATCTTTGCGCCAACAGGATAATGAACGTAACCCTTGGCCGTTGTCTGTACAAACCAAGCCCTTTGCCGTATCAAAAGATCTTTTAACTCTGACATGACAGAAGAACCGGTCACCATGATTGTCCAGCTCTGTCCGTCCTTGATAGGAATTTGTGAAAATCTATCTGTGTAATGAATTTCACCAGAGTGTTCATGATCAGAATGATATTCTTTCTCTTGTCTGTATTTTATGTCAGAACTTATTTGTTCTGCAAAATGTATGTGCTGGTTCGTTAGTCTGTATGACTTCTCTAAAACTTTTGATTTACAAACAGAAGTGTACGCATTTAAAAAATATTTAACTTCGCCACCATTCCAATCAAAGATTGCCTGATCGTCGTCGCCTGCGATGTACAAATATTCAACAGAGCCTTTGTCCATAATCTTTTTAATTACTTGCCACTGACACCAGGAAGAATCCTGAGCTTCATCTAGGAACACAGCTTTGTATTCTTTGAACCTGTCCACGTCCAAAGCGTTAAGTATCTGATCAGTAAAATCATGTAACTTATTGTTTTGTTTGAAAAATTCCCAACTCTTTATGTACCCCTCAAGCCTGTTCCATTTATAATTTCTTTCGTTCAATTTTGTAAATGCTTCACGCAAAGAAATGTTTGCTACACGATAAAGATTATAAACTTGTATAACAAAATTATTATCTAGATCACCACCAAATTCTTTTTTAAGATCGCCGTCTTCTTTCTTAGCCCAATACTCAAAGTCTCCTTCCGAGACTAAACGAGATTCTTTGCCTTTTAAAAATCCGTTACATAGTCCGTGGATCGTTGCAAATGATTCGTAACCATCAGTCTTTTTTGTCACCTTTAATCGTTCACGAACTTCGTCTATGCCTTTGTTTGTAAATGTTATGTAACAAATATCCTCCGGATCTATTTTCTTTTCATTGATCAGCCAACTAACTTTAGTAATCAATCGTCTTGTTTTCCCTGTTCCTGGCGGGCCAAATATTTTCTCCGCCTCTTTTATTTTTACACTCATAATGGATCCTCCTTAATTATTTCTTTTGGTTCTAGTTCTGCTTGCTCTAAGTTTAAATTTTCTTCTTTGATGGCCCAAGCAAACTTTGTTTTGCCTCCAATATTTAATCTAGCCTGTGTTGCACCAAGGCCTGGATTGTCTCCCTCTGCTGGTCTTTTTAAAAAGTCCATGAGTGTTGAAGATTCTTTCGGAGTTTCTCGTATAGCTTTGACAGAAACTAGAGCGCTATACAAATCAGAATACTTAAAATAAATTACTTTCTTTTTTTCATCATACCATGAAGACCCTTTTAATAAACTTGTGTTGTCGTCTCCTGCCCCTGTTCCAGTAAACCAATCGTTTATAGATTGTTTAATTCTATCGTATCGACCGACACCTTCTGGCAATTGAACGTGTGTCATGCGATCTCTCATTTGAGTGCGCATCCAATCGTCAAAGTTAGCTGCACCAAGTCCTGGGGGCTTTGCATCTAAAATAAGTCCAACTTTTTTTCTCCAATTCTTTTCTTCAAATATATCGTCCGCCTCCATCCGAGCCACAACACCGTTCTCAAAAGTTATGTAATAAAATATTGGCTCATCATAGACTTTGTCTATGGATGCAATCACTGGGTAACCATCGCCCTCTTCCGTTGTCCGTTGAACGCCAAACTTTCTTGACATACAAGTGACCCTGTCGCAAAAACTACTCATAGGTTCTTGCTTACACAAATAGTGGTAGTTAGAATTGTCCGCCTCTTCTAGCTCTACGTTGTCTCCCAACACCTGTCTATTTTCGTGCTCCATGTGCCCTGTCACTGACGCATATATTCTAGACAACTCTACTTCGTTAAGTGGCGTATCGATATATTTTTGGTTGATGTTTCTAAGTTCCATCAACCAGTCCTCTTTACTCTCCTCATGCATTCTTTTCAACATGACTGCACAATTAAACAAAAAATTATTTCTGCCCCCTTCACTACATCCATTAAGGGCTATACAATTATTACAAGGAGGGCCTTTTGGAAATATTATGTCTGTCTGTACATTTAAATCGTCTATCTTTGTGAGAGCCTTCTCTTCATATTCAGCGTAAAATTCTTCTAAAGACAGTATTTTTAAGCCGCTGTCCTCTAGTTTTAGTGCGTACCTCTGACAATTCTTTTCATTAAAATACGGAGCGTTGACATAGTTTCCTGTTTGTCCTCTCAGTAGTTTATTTTGTTTTGGAAAAATCTCTACATCTTTATAACCAAGAAGAGCACTCGCTTGTTTTAATTTTTTCTGCAAGTCTTTTGCTTTGACTGCATTCTTAAAGAAACAATAGACGTGAGCTCCGCCACTCTTTGACCTACAAACCACAAAGGGAAGTTTCGCCCTTGTTATGCTTTTAATTAAATGCACATGATTAAAATTTTTGTAGGTGTCTATGTCTATGCAACCCCAATGGCACTCTCCTTCATGATCCACGGGCACTGTGCCTATGCTTTGTGTGCCCTCTAGATGCCCTTTCCAAACTTCTGTGTCCGTGGACAGTTGTTCAGTGTGGCCCCAACCTTGACCGCCTTGTTCTTTTCCGCGTTCATCTTTTTCGTTCGCGGGTCTAAAGACGCCGTAGGCTACTTCGTTACCTTTAAATATTTTACCTATGAGAAATCTGTCTTGCATGAATCACCACAAAAAAAGGGCGGCAAAAATGCCGCCCTTTAGTTTAAAAAGCTTCCGCTTTTTTTGTGACGTTCACCTCTTCTTGATGCTCGACTTTCACGGAGTTTTTACTCACGCCAAGTGCAAAAAGTTTTGCAGTTTCGTACACATTTGCATCTTGAACAGGACCAACTTTAAATACGTCCCAACCAAACCAAGTCCCTTTTGCATTGGACTGTGGTACAGTTTTCAATCTGTAAACATGACTGTACGATGGCGGTGTGAATGAACCATTCTTACCTTGCATGGTAAGACTTTTCATCATTGAGTTCCACTTTCGCGACACCTTTCTCTGAGTTGACTTCATTGTAATTAAAGCCTGCTCAGAACTTTTTCCGTCCAATACCAGAACGAAATGGTTTGCTGTCTCCTCAACAATATTACCATTTGGTAATCTGTTTTGAAAACCTGCATCCCTTGGAGCCTGTGAGATGTCATAGTTTGCATCGTGTATGGCAATAGGCGCTCCACTGCCTTTGCCTCTTTCTCCCCATTCGATATACTCTCTTTTGTAAAAAGATGGCACAATATCTATGCCCTCTTCTCCATCATAAAGTTTACCGCTAACAGTGTTGTAGATCATTCCGGGTTCTGCCCCTTCTACAAACGAGTTGCTAGTCTTATTGCATTGCGGGGATAACTGACTCAGTACCTTTAAAAAAGGTAGCGCCAGATCATCTGGGCTATTAGCATTTTCTAGCCCACTAATTGACTCAGCATCAGCTTGCACTAAGTCTAAACTAACCGCCGGCATCACTTGTCCGTTGGCCTTTGTCTTTGTTACTTTATTTGTCATTATTTTTTCCTTGTTACTTTTGCTTGTCTGCCCACAAACGTTTTAAATGTCTCTTCAGGTGGCAGAGCCACACCTTTTTGGTGTAGTTCCTTCAGAGTTGCTTTTAAGGTCTGAGGTTCAACTTTTAAAGTTTGTTCAACCTCATAACCATTTGCGGTGGCTAACTTGGCAAAATCCAACGCCTTCCCGTCCTCGTTACGACCGAACCTTGCAGCTATTTCATTTTTGATAATATCTCCAAGGTTATTGTCACGAAGCCATTGATACGCATTAGCCCTGGCATCAGGATCTTTTGGTATCGAAATTCCGTAAAAATTACTGACCTCTATAGAACTGCCATCATTTAATTTTAATTGCGACAAGTTTTTCTCTTGCATCCATGCAGGAATTTTAACTTGTTTAAGTTCTAAGACGTCTTCTTGTTTTTGTTTGAGTAAGTCTTTGAGAGCTGTGACTTCAGCTTCCATGTCGACTAATTCTTGACACAAATCTCCAATTGAAGTTGCATCGTTATTTGAGACCGCTTCTATTTGGTCCTGTTCAAAATCTATCTTGCTCATAATTATTTTCTTTCTGATATAAATTAACTTCTAAAGGATAGTACTTAGCAGATTCACGATCCCATTTCAACATTTTAAATTTACCTTGGTTGACATCTGCAACTACAGCACCAGGGCCAACGGCCAACGTTCCTCCTATCGGTGCAGCACCTCCCGGTAGCAATCAACTGGCG
>CAACVD010001308.1_pt1 | contig 11973 bp, 12 predicted proteins | sample 2381771 | NCBI WGS metagenome assembly CAACVD01 (sample SAMEA5211965, study PRJEB30684) | marine metagenome | biome: Marine; feature: Epipelagic; material: Water | collected 2015-10-15 | depth 15 m | reverse complement strand
TTTTGTAGAAAAACAAATATCTAACACTCTTAATAAGCCTAGAACATTAAAGGCTGAAGCGAAGGTGACTAGACTTGGATAGAAACGCAATACTTAGCGGTTATGTGACTAGCTTTAGTAGTTATTCATCTACTGATTCAAGACCTACTGTTGAAAAGGTATTGAAATTTAGTGGTGCAAATCTCGATATTAGAAAACGTGCAGATATTAAAAGAGAAGTTGTGATGTTTAGGTTATTAAGCGGATCAACTGATTATTTAGTAGATGCAGATAAACCAAAAGAATTAAATCAGAATTTTGAAGCTATTGTGTATGTAGAGCAAGCGAATACTCATAGCGGAAAAGATACTGCTTATGATAGAATGTTAGAACTTACAGACCAGCTTATTGATTGGGCAGATACAACAGTAGCGACCACAATAACATCTGATGTATATACCATTACAATAACTGGGGTTGATAGTGTTGACGAAGAAGATGGGTATCTATCAACAAACGTGAATTTTCAAAGTATAATTAAAATATCCTAAACCAAACACAAAACAATGGCAAAATTTATATTAGAAAAAGTAGAATTACTTAGCGGCAGTATTGGAGGCTCAGCTATAGGTGATATACACTCAGTTATTTTAGAGGCTTCTCTACCAACTGTAGAACCAAACACAGTAGTGGTTGATGATGGTCAAACCATTAATGAATCATATACTGTAAACGTAGAAATGAGAACCAAGCATACTAAATTTGGCGCTACAGATGGTGGTGGTGCAATTTTATCAAATGCTGCTATATCTACTGATGGCACTCTACCTGCAAAAACGTTTATTAGATTTCATGGTCAGCCAAATTCTTTCAACATAGATACTGGAGGAATATTTTTAAATGGCTATGAAGATTTCGCTAATGGTCGTAAAGAAACTGTATTAACTGGAACATTGGAAGTAATAAGTGCATCTACTGGATTAACTTCTTCCGCAGTATAATTAGGAGGATAATCTAATGAGCAGAAGTCAATTAGAGAAACTAAGTATTTCTCAAATACCAACCAGTGGTACTTCATTTACTTACTACAACACATTTTCAGTAGTACAAGAGGGTTCTGATGAAGCCTCTAGGCAAGTTTTAATGATTGAGCCAGCATCATCCCCTATAATAGAGGATGGTCAAACCTTGATTACAAGTAAAAACTTTGACTTAACTGTTAGTGGTTTGTTTAAGGCAAGTACAATCTCTGGTCTGCAAACCTTAGCTGATGCTAGAACATCTGTTGTATTTGGTGGTATTGGTTTAGGCGGTCAAATACTACAGGCAGAGGGTTCTATAAATGTGAATCAGGTATTCTCTGAGACAGCTTCTTTTAGGTTTAATAGTCCAAGAGAGGCTACTGGTGGTTATGACTCAGCTACAGGAAAGCATACATCTAGGTTAGCGTACAGTACTAATGGATTATGTTTATATAAGTGGGGCGCAGCAGCAGCTACAGGCACTAATGCTTTAGCTTATGGATGGACTAAATCAGCAGGTACGGTTTCGTTTGCGTCATCAAATGATGGTGTTCAAACATTTAGTCATAGCGGAGCTGCAACATTACATAGAGACTTATACCTTCCATCAGATGGAAGTAATACTTTTTACTTTAATATTGCTGTTACAGCAATAACAGATGGAGGCTCTGGAAATACTATCAAAATAAAATTACAATCATTTAGTGATTTTGGCTCAACCGCAGATGTAACAGCAACAGAAACGGTTATAACAACTACTGGTAATAAACAGGTTAGTATAACACCATCGTCTGATTCAAAGATGATAAGAGCATCTATTGTGATTGCAGCTAGTGATAGTATATCCTTTAAGCAGCCAACAGTACAACTGGATAGCACTTATAGCTTTGTAGAGTTTAACACATAACCCTAAAATATAGCGAGCAATTTATGGGACGTATTACAAAAGTAACTGGCGAATTTATGGGGGTTCGGTTTGAGGTCAAGCCGACCCCTATTCGTTTTGATAAGATAGTACAAGAGCGTAGAGATATGCTTATGAATTGGTATAAAGAAAATCACCCTAAAACTCATAAAAAGTTAATTGATGATAAGGTGAGTAACGATGAATATACCATGCAAGACGTAGAGGCTTTAAACTCTTGGCGTTTAGATGAGGAGTTTCGTGCTAAGTATTGTGAATATACTGCAACACACTGCATGAAATTAGATAAACCTATTGATAGTAAAACTTGGAAGTCTGACGAATTAGAGTTAGGAACGCTTGAGGAAGCGTGGGATTTTTTTACGAACAGGCGACAAGTACCTACCAATGGAGTCGGAGTACTTTAGAGTCATTAGACTTGCTCGCGCCTAATGACCTAGTGATTGAAGTTGGCGGTGCATACACATATTATTGTTATGTACTTGCCGACTTTGATCCATTGCGAGCTAAGGAACTTGAAGCCGAATGTTCGGTTGAACAGATAACAAAATGTATGATGGCTCGTGAAGCGTATCATAGACCTAAAGACCAGTAAATTGTCATGCCAAACCTGATATATAATGTAGAATTTAAAATAGACAAGTCACAGTTATCTGGCTTAAAAGATATTGTAGATGCTAGCACTACGGCAGAGGTATCTAGTCTTACGGAAAAAGTAGAGAAACTAGAGGGTCAACTAAAAAAATTAAAGAACGCTCAAGATAATGTCAGCAAAACTGATAAGGAACTAATAAACTCATCTAAGTCTAGACGAGCAGAGTTAAATAGAGATATTCAGTTAGGAAAGACAAAAGGAAAGCTAGATAAGGACGAAATTGCTAGAATGAGAGAGAATATATCTGTTCTAGATGAAAGTTCTCAGCAAATTTTTCAGAATTCACTGATGGATGAAAAATCAGTGATGTCTAAAGAAAAACTATCTAATGAATATAGAACTAGCTCAGTAGCTATAGAAAATGCTACTGAATTATTAGAGCAATATGAAAATCAACAAGAACAAACGAATAAAGCCGTTAAAGGCGGGGCTAAGTCTTTCTCGATAGCGAACCAAACGTTATTTGGCTTTGGTGATTTAGCTCAGGATGCCTCTCAATTTAGTCAAGGCTTTGCTCAAGGTATGCGAGCAATTGGTAACAACATTGCTTTTAACTCTGAGATGTTCGGAACCTTAGTGCAGAAAACAGGTGGAGCTAAAGCAGCATTTAGAGCTTTGGGTTCTCAGTTACTTGGTACTGGAGGTATTATACTCGGTATAAACGTGGCAGTTATGGCTGTTACTACTATAATGACTCAACTTGGTAAAAAAACCAAAGAAACTCAGGATTCTTTTGAGGAATTTATAGGAGCAGTATCTGGACTCAGACAAGTATCCGATCAAGATTTTCTTGGCATAAAAGGGTTAGAGCGTGAAAGAGAGGAATTAGAAAAACTTAGACAGACTGTATCTGACACAGAAGAAGAAGAAAGAAGATTACTAAACATTTCTAAAGCGTATTCCTCGTATTTAAAGGTAGGGGCAAAAGATTTAGAGGATTATAGAGAAGAAAACAAAGCATTATTAGATATAGGACTAGACCCTTTAGATGAAAGGCTAGAAGAGGTTAATAAAAAAATACAATTAAACAGCGCTCTTTTAGATCAAAGCCCATTAGGAATATTTACTAATGAAGTAAAACAATCTGCTGACTCTTTAATTAATCAGTTTAGTGCTGGATTATTTGATAGCTCTGATTCCCTAGAGTTTTTAGCAGATAGTATAAAAGATACTATATCTCAATTACAAGAAGGAGACACTGATTTATTAAAAGAATTTGGATTGGATAGTCCAGATGAGATAGCTGTTGTTATAAACGATTTAAAAGATGAGCTATCAGCGTTAGAAGATTTATTTCCTCCTGAAAAACCTGTAGTAGAAAATATTATACCTCCAGATGATATAATATTAGATGATTTGGACTCTTTAGAGTCTATGATTTCTGACAGTATGACCCAGATAAAAGCTGACATGGATGCTTTATTTACTGAGCCATTCTCTGGATCAATAGCTGCCGAACAAGAGGAACTTAAAAAACTTCAGCAAGCATTTAATCAGGTAACTAACCAGCAAGAAAGAGACCGTCTAAGAGTTCAAATAGAGAATCAGCAGGCTAGAGTAGACGCTATGAGGGATGGACTACAAGACCTTGATACGAATGAGTTGATTGGTGATTTTGACCCTGATAATTTACCTATAATAGGCGAGGATAATATCTTTGAACAGGAGGCGAAGGAGCAACAAACAAGACTAAAAAAAATAAATAAAGATGGCGTTGCCTCTAGAGTAAAAGATGCAAAAGATGAGATGAATGCTACTATTATTGCTGAAAAAGGTAAACAGGCTGCTCGTGAATTAGGAGTTGAAGGGGCGCAAGCTGTTTCTCAAGCTATACAGGGATTATTTGGTGAAAGTAAAGAGATAGCTATAGCCGAAACGATAATATCTACTTACTTCGCTGCTCAAAAAGCCTTTGAATCTCAGATGTTGATACCATCTCCAGATGCACCCATACGAGCGAATATTGCTGCAGCCATAGCAGTAGCTCAAGGTCTTGCTCGTGTAGCTGCTATTAGAAAAACAAACTCAAAAGGTGGCGGTGGTAGTGGTGGAGGAGCTGGCGGAGGAGCTGGCGGAGGGGCTAGAGGTGGCGGTGGCGGAGCAAGTCAACAGACTCCTCAGTTCACTCAAAGCGTTAGTTTTCTGCCTAGTTCACCCATAACGAATCAGGCTGCACCAACAGTAGATGTAAACATAGACAGGGCTGGGTTAGCGGTTGCAGTTAATAGGGGTCAACAGGATTTATTAAATAATTCAACCTCGATATAATGGGTACGTTTGTAGCTTCAACAGGTAATGTGACTAGAAGGTTTGGCACATTTTCTGCCGAAGTGCAGATAGTGGGTAGCGGTGTATCTGCGGCTACCACTACAATGCTCATGGCTAATATGCCAAAAATATCTCAAGACTTTGATGTTCAAGAAAGTTCAGAGGATATATCCAAGTTTAGAGTAAATCTGTCAAAAATATCTATATCTATATTTGATAAGCTGGGTAATGGTAATCTTCTTTTTACTACCATAAATCAAATGGGTAATAATGATACTATTCAGATAAAGGTTACAACCCCAACAGGTAGTGACTTCTTTATAGGGACTAAGGCAGGTTGTAAGTATGATAGGGTATCAAGAAAAGTAACTATAGAGGCGCAGGCAGCCCTGCGATACGATGTTCAAATAACAAACTATGGTACAGGAACTGGGAAAACATTAGATGGTTTAGTTACTAGTGCAACATCTGGTACAGATGCCAACTTAATAACATCATCAGATGCAATAAAAGGGTTTTTATTATCTCAAGGGTCATCACCTACCATAAAAATTCTTGGTCATAAATTTACAGAAACTTTTTCAAGTTTTAGCACTGCGCCTGTGGATGGAACTAAAATTTTGGGATATGACGTATCTTTAATTAGTACATATGCAAATGCACAAACAAATATATTAACAAATTCAATTATAGAAGGTGCATTTGTAGGATCAATGATGGGTTTTGCGTTTTATGTTAGAAGAAATTTTAATGTAGAGGATAGTGGTGGAGATAATTTTTCAACGTTATCAGCATCTAATCTTCAGGATTTTGGCACTTCCTTCAATAGGAGAAACGTTAAAAACTTTAATACTATACTAGCATTAAGAGATAATGGTTTATCCTCTAATAGTGTTTTTAGTAAAGCTGTAAATGAGATTGTAAGTCCAGTTGGTACACAGGATATAATCTTGACGGTTCAAAACAACAATTTAAACACAATAAAATATTCATCAAGTAAATGGCAGCTTTTAAGTGGCTCATCAAGTACTGGAGACTCAGCCCTTAGTAATGCTATCATTCAGGACATATCGGATCAGGCTAGGGACTCCTACAAAAAATCATTGGGTATAGCTACTGACAGTGAAGTTAATAGAACCCCATTCTTAATAACACTTAAAATATTTGGTATTGGAACACTCAAGCCATATCAGTTTATTAAGTTTGGTAGTGACATACACCCTAGTGTGAATGGACTCAAGGCTAGGCCATCCATGTTAGAGTATGACCTAGAAAATAATGTAATAAATTGTGAAGCGTATTTAATATAAATTAAATTGGCTAAGGTTAGCAACATAGTAATCATTACAGATGCAGGCGGAACACAAACGCTAACCATCCAAAATTACTCTGAGTCGGACGAACTAGAGTTTTTTAACGTACCATTCGATGAAGCCATAGACGGAACGTTACGTGGCAATTTCAGGGACTTCAGGAGAAAGATAGGACTCACCTACAATTTGTGTACGACTCCTGATACGTACCGATCTATTTGCAATAACATAGCCACAGACCTTTTGAACGGTGCAGAGTTTATTTATATCGGTATTGATACTAATAACGTAATTAGGGTAGTTTTAGATGATGGATTCGCAAGTCGTGTTCAATACGCAAATCAACATGGCTTGTTTGTCCCAAAGATTAACTTTACAGCTTTTGAACTTGGCATTGATATTGCGTTACAATTTGAGGATTTTCGTTTTATAAATGAAAGTTCAGCAGGTGACCAACGTGATTATAGGTTTATATATGAAACTGTTACAACTCAATTAGATTATGGCTTTATCGAGTAAATTAGAAACTATAAATATACGAGTAGACGTAGGTAATGGTTTTGTTAGTGGTGATTGGGAATATAAGTTCACCATAAACAGCATGGTATCTGACATTGGTCAGGTAAACTTTAACTCACCATTTGATGAGGCTATAGATGGAACTTTAAGGCATAACTTTAGAGGGTTTAGATTAAACCTAGAGTTGAACTGGGAGAAGTTGTTATCGTCTACAGCCCAGAAGAGAGTGTACACCTCTAGTTGGCCAACTAGCTTCTCATCTAGTACGGTTGGTGCGTTCCTTACCGATTTAGTGATTGCTTTAGTAACTAATGGTGACAGTCACGTAGAGATTTCTTTTGATGGCACGTTTAACACGATATATAATATATCTACACCTAATTTATCGACTGCCGATCATTTTCGTTTTGTGTTAGATAGCTCTACATTTAAGACGGTATACACAAATCAAATAGGTAGAAGTTCTGCTAACTTGAAGTTTGTAGGTAAACAAATATTAACTGGTATTCCAGCAGCATTGGAAGCCCCTAGCGTATAAGGTTACATGGCAACAGAAGTAAAACGTAGAAGAGGTACGACAGCTCAACACGTAGGTTTTATAGGATCTGAAGCAGAGATAACGGTAGATACTGATAAGTATACGTTGCTTGTGCATGATGATTCAGGGTCTGCTCCTACTGGTCATGAACTTCTAAGGGCTGACTTTAGTAATGCTGTATTTACTGTGCCTGATGGACGATACTTAAACCAAAGCAGTAACTTATCTGACCTCTCAAACACGTCTACAGCTAGAACCAATTTAGGTGTAGCTATTGGAACGGACGTACAAGCGTATAACGCTGGTCTCGCTGATATAGCTGGACTAACGCCAACGAATAGTAACTTCATCGTAGGGAACGGAACGAATTGGGTAGCTGAGTCTGGGGCTACAGCACTAGCGAGTTTAGGCGCACAGGCACAAGACCCACAGTTAGATGACATAGCTGCTCTAACACCTGCAGACGGAAACTTTATTGTTGGTAACGGAAGTAACTTTGTAGCGGAGTCAGGTAACACTGCTAGAACAAGTTTGGGGTTAGGTACAGGAGACTCGCCAACGTTTAATGGTCTTACAAGCACAGGCGTAATTATTACGGATGAGATAGATACTACGAGTATCACTTGGAACGTATCAACTCAAGTGTGGAACGCAACACCTTCAGAAAAGTTTAACAATCCAGTTTATATAAGCACCAGTTTAGACGTTGATAACGGTATCAATGCAGACCAACACGTTCACGCAGGAACATATCTAAAAGCAGATACCTATCTAGAAGTAGGAACAAGCGCAACGATAGGCACTACGCTAAATGTAACTGGAGCAACTACATTAAATAGCACTCTCTCAGTAACAGGTAACACCACCATTTCAGGCACGTTAGATGCCCCGACACTGAACACTGGTCAGGGCGATAATGAGCTGTATGCAATGAACCAAAACGTGCGTACCTCTGATAGTGTTACGTTTGGAGCGCTAACAGTAAGTGGAGCTACAATCCTTAGCTCAACACTACAGGTTGATGGAACGGTAACCGTTAATAACGATATAAAGACAGCTGATTTTAGTTCTTGGTTTACTACTACGCCAAGTGGCTTCCAAATATCTCAGGCAGGTGTTGGTGATTTCAGAACACTGTATATAGATGAGTTAGTAGCTAAGGCATTTACGGCAGACGTGGCACAGGCACTAGCAGGCTCTGATATACTAACGAAGTCAGTGGCTAAGTTAAACGCATCATTCATAGTTCCTAGTGTTGGTGCTTCTGTAAGCATTACAGTGGAAGACCTAGAGGGATTAAGTGGGCTACAGGTGTTTGAGGCTGGTGACCATGTAAGAGCTAGGGTTGTTGATTCTACAAGCGGATTGACTATACTTGATGTATATGGTACTGTATCAAACTATGCTAGAGTCGCAGGCGGTACGCAGACTACGCAGACTTGGGATTATACTATAACGTATGCAGGCGCATCAAATGGAGCTGTAGGGAAAACGGTAAACAAAGGGAATATACTATTAGACTACGGAACATCAGGTAGTTTCTATATAGAGCGAACAGTATTAGATAGGAGTTCTGGTTCTGACTTTACTAAGGTTCCTTACAATAGAATCGTAAAATGGACTAACACAGTAAGCGGCTCGCCAAGAGCAGGAGACCCTAATACGGTTATAACGGTAATCACGCAAAGTGGTAACCTTGCTAACTTAACTAGCACGTATTCCAATGTAAGTGGGTTTGGATTCTTTGGAGATAATACGTTCCTGACTGGCGCTTTACTTGTTGGTGACCTGTCTAAGGCTGGTAACTACTTAGAATACACAGGCTCAACTATGAACGTTGTTACTAATACGTTTGCGTTGACCGCTGGTAGCATGACCATTGATAGCAACAATGGAGTTGTTGTTGATACTAATAACTTTTTTAAACAGGATAGTACCTTTTCTTTTGGTGGGGGTTTGTTATCTGGAACTTCTAGTACGCTTGCTATATCTGGGTCTGGAGCCTCTATTAATGTATCAACATTTGACTTAGATGCCACTGACCTAGACATCACTAATAGTAATGGCGGTCTAATACAGATTGCACATGACACCACTACGATACCTATAAAGTTTGGTAAAACAAATATTGGTAGCGCACCTAATTATGATGGTAAGTATGGTTTAGAAATAGGCAGTAACAACTACTGGAAAGTAGTAGATGGATTTACTACAGCCGCTGATTACGTAGAATTTAGGGTTGGTACAGGCACAAACTTTATTGATTTTAATGGGAGTCTGATTGATATACAGACTACTTCGTTTAATTTAAATACGGCAAACCTAGACATTAGCAGTGCTAATCAAAACATAGTCATTGGTACAGGTACAGCGCTAATAACTTTAGGTAGGATTGATTCTAATAATAAGGGTATTAAAATTGACTCTGATACAATAAGTAATGAGAACTATTGGAAATTAACTCAAGATAATGTTCTTTTTAAGGTAGGCGATGGTACTAACTTCTTATCATTTAATGAGGGTGCAGGCACATTTGAAATAAATACCGATACCTTTGATTTAACGGCTGGTAATCTCAGAATAAAATCAGCAGGCACTACATACCCAAGTGCAAACACTGGTAATACTTCTAATGACGCAGGAGGTAGATTAGATAATGGAGGAAGTACTGGGGGGACATTCACTAAATTAGATTTAACGATAAACGACAGTAAATATATAAAATTTCAGTTTGATTATTCATTTAGCAGAAGCGGTGGTTCTTTTACGCCCAACTTAGAAGTTGAAATACTAGAAAAAGTTTCTGGTTCTTTTAGAAGCATAAGTTTATTTAATTATGATAATAGTTATTTCTTAAATAGTAATTATATTAAAGTGGTGGCATCAACTGGTCTAGCGTTAAATGTAACAAACCTAAGCGATAACAATAAATTAGCACTTAGATTTACCAATACAAATACTTCTAACTTTGTAGGTGTTATAACTTTTTATGTTCAAGTCACAACCAAAGGAACGGCTACAGCATTAGCCTTAAAATTTACGGACAACACTGCTGATACTAGTGGTCAGGTAAATATAACCGATATTGATGGGGTAGAATACAATGCAGTAACAGAACTAAACCCAAATGGTATTTTTACTAGACTATCAGATTCTTTAATATTATCAAATGGAACAACAATATTTAACCCAAATCTTGTAATAAACGTATAATGACAACAACAGAACTATTAGAAGCATTAAACCAAGACCTTAGAAAACTCAACGTTAATTACGAGGCGCACGCTATGATTCAGCAAATCATACAAAACTATAAACTTCGTATTGAAAATAACCAGCAAAACTAATTATTTTAAAACTCAAACTTAATTGACCTATGGCAAAACTAGAAGTAACAACCATCGCAGCTGGAGCAGCTACGTCTTCAGCAATAGATTTTCAACGGTCAGGTGACCAATTTGAGGTGGGTTCCCTCATCTTAGAAGGAACGTACACGAATACGTCTTTTGACGTACAAGTGCAAATTGAGGACACTTGGTTCGATATATACGACACATTCGGAAACAAGTATAGTGTAACGGTAGCAACTGGTAAGCATTCGTTACCTGCTGATGTGTTTAAAGACGTGAACAAAGTTAGGCTCAAGGGAGCGCAAAACGAAGCGAGCGCAAGAACGGCTAAATTTCTTTTAATAGATATACTAGATTGAGATTATTAGTCTATATATCGCATATTTATTGGGGTGTACTTTCACGCTCCAATCAAGTTTGGAATCAATCAACAATGTATTTTGACAAGCACTAAATTATGGCAACACTAACAAGTCAGCAATTAAAAGATTCATACCAAAGCCTAGTAACGATTGGCGATAGTATTACGAGCAACCCTACAAGTGGGCAACTAGAAAATGGTTTAGGTAATCCAATTACTGCATTAGGGATTGGTACGGATTCTCCTTTAAATGCCGTTCATATTGAAAGTAGTATTTCTCAAAAGGCTTTATTTACAAACACAGATTTCGTAAACGGTAGTGCTGGAACTAGCTTAGATATAAATTTTGGAGCAACAAGTGGAAACACTTACGCTGAAATTAGGTCGTTAATTAACGGTAGAAGTGCATGGGGTGATTTTCTTCTTGCTCGTGGTGGCGGTAACGTGGGGATTGGTATTAACCCAAGTTATAAATTAGATGTAAACAGTGGTGGTGCAAATGTTGTCGCAAATTTTGCTAGTACTGATGCTTTTGCTCAAATATATTTAGCTGATAATAGTACTACAAATGCAGAAGTCATAAGAAGAGCAGGTGATGTTACAAGTTTGTATTCGGGTGGTAATAATGCTCTAACAATAGATAGTTCAGCTAACGTAGGTATTGGTCAGACTTCGCCAACTAATTACACAAATGGAACAACCTTAGAAATAAAGGGTAAAACAGGTACTGGAGCAGGTCTTTTAAAGGTTACAAATGCAAATGGTACAACAAGTGGCGCTCTTTATGCATCTTCTTCATCAATAATTCTTAATGCACAAACTAATCACGATTTAGTATTTCATACTAACAATACCATTAAGATGCTCATAAAATCAAGTGGTAACGTGGGGATTGGTGCGACATCAGTTACTGCTGTTGGTTCAAGAAAAACATTGCACATTGATGACTCATCGGGTAGTGCCATTCGTTTAAGTGAATCTAGTACTAACCTTGCATTTTTAAGTTATGATTCAACTAGTTTTTTTCGCTTAAGTAGTAGTGA
>CAACVD010001307.1_pt1 | contig 11987 bp, 15 predicted proteins | sample 2381771 | NCBI WGS metagenome assembly CAACVD01 (sample SAMEA5211965, study PRJEB30684) | marine metagenome | biome: Marine; feature: Epipelagic; material: Water | collected 2015-10-15 | depth 15 m | reverse complement strand
CGAAGCTCAGGATTTCGATCATATTTCTAATTACTTTCAGGAAATTAAAACTGCCACCCAGCAAAACACCAGATTATGGAACAAAGACCTGTATGGTGGAATTCTATTGGTAGAACCTAAAACCAGGCAATTATACAGCAACGAAGAAGATGCTAAAAACAGTTTAACAAAACAGGGCAACATATACGTTGGCAAATTACCCGACAATATTAATATGGCCAATACTTCCCTAATGTGGAATGGTAAAAACTGGGCTATGATCATGCTGCCATTGTCCGAAAATAAAAACGACCGGATAAACCTACTGGCGCACGAACTTTTCCACAAAGCTCAATCTGCATTAGGTTTCACCCAAAGTAATAAAGAAAGCAATCATTTAGATCAGAAAGACGGGAGAATATACCTTCGTTTAGAACTGGAAGCTCTTACAAAAGCTGTTCTTTCCGATTCAAAAAAGGAACAAAAAGAACATCTGACCAATGCGCTTATATTCAGAAAATACAGACATACTCTTTTCCCGGAATCTTCCACTACTGAAAATCAACTGGAACTGAATGAAGGACTTGCAGAGTACACCGGATTTATGATAAGCGGAAGAAACAAAGTGCAAACAAAAGAACATTTTGTAAAGACAACCAACGCTTTTCTTAAAAATCCGACCTATGTTCGTTCATTCGCCTACAGTACCATTCCGGTTTATGGTTATTTACTCAGTCAGAAGGATAAATACTGGAATCAAAAAATTAAAGGTAACACCAATCTTACAGATTTCTTTATTCAGGATTTCGGAATAAAAATACCCGCTCATTTAAAAGCCAGTGTTGACAAAATTGCCAACAATTATAATGGAGCAACTATTTTTTCGGAAGAAGAAATAAGAGATGAAAAAATAAAAAAACTGATCGCTGAATATAAAAGCAAATTGATTGAACAGCCACATCTTGAAATAAAATTTGAGAAAATGAATGTTTCTTTTGACCCAAGGAATATAATCCCGATTGAAGATAAAGGAACTGTTTATCCAACAATTCGGGTTACAGACAACTGGGGTATTCTGGAAGTGACTAAAGGAGCATTAATGAGCCCTAACTGGGATAAAATATCGGTAAGTTCACCTGTAAAAATAAATGATGAGCTGATTGAAGGAGAAGGCTGGACAATCAAAATCAATAAAGCTTACACCGTAAAAAAAGACGAAAAAAGCAACAATTACAATCTCACAAAAAAATAAGCTGAATAAAATACAAACAACTATTTAACAGAAAATGAAAATAATTGACAAACTAGCCTGGATCGAACTAAAAGACAAATCCATTTTGTCTACCAAAAGCTTCGGAAAAGACAAATATTATCTGCCAGGTGGTAAAAGAGAAGCCGGAGAAACAGATGAGCAAGCGCTTATCCGCGAAATAAATGAAGAACTGAGTGTAACAATAGACAACAAAACGCTTAATTATATCGGGACCTTCGAAGCTCAGGCACATAGACATGAAGAAGGTACAATTGTGAAAATGACTTGCTACGCTGCAGAATATTCCGGAGAATTAAAAGTAAGCTCTGAAATCGAAGAAATGAAATGGCTGAAATATTCGGACAAAGACAAGATATCTGAAGTTGACAAATTAATTTTCGATAACCTGAAGGATAAAGGTTTACTGGATTAACATAGTTTTGGATACTGAAATTGATTGGATTTCGACGCTCCTTTCTTTCAGAAAAGCTTAATCTGACTTCAATTTTCTTATTCCACCCTTGTCTTCGATACGATTTCTTCCAAAAATCACTCTGACTGACAATATAGTCTTAAGAGTTTGTTTAACTTAAACTCAGAGGAGATTAACACAATATTCAACATATGGAAAACAAAAAAGTAACAACTATTATTTTTGCCACTATAGCTATTATTCTTGGTTTTACACTCTATAAACAATTTGATTTTCAGACTTTCAAATTTGAAAAACCGGCATTAGCACCTGTTTATGCTACAACCTTTTTTGCCAGCCTTTTCTTTCTGGCAAGAAACGCGAAAAAGAAATAGCAACAATTACATTGACATAAAAACCGCTCTAATCTAAGAGCGGTTTTTATATTTTTTCTATCCAACAATATATTTTATATTCTCTTTTTTCATTAATTTCGACAGGCAATCATTCATTTAGCTTTCAATCTTTACACCAGATCAACTTAATAATATGAAATATCCTGTTATTTATATTTTTATCCTCCTCTTTTCAGCATTTGCTTTGGGGCAGACAAAACAAGACACATTAGCAATAAAGCAAGCCACTCTTGATTATATAGAATCACAGCATTCACCAAATCCTGTCAGAATGGAACGTGCCTTACATCCCAGAATGGTAAAGCGTACTTTCTGGAAAGACAAAGCTACAGGCAAAGACTATGTTCGGGAAACCAATACAGAATCTATGGTATTGCTTGCTGAGAGCTATAACAAAAACGGAGATAAATTTCCAGCCTCCCCACGAAAAGACATAAAACTACTTGATGTTTCTGACAGAACAGCTTCTGTTAAACTCTTTGCAGATGAATGGATAGATTATATGCATCTTGTTAAACTCAATGGCACATGGAAAATCATCAACGTTCTATGGCAATACAACGATTCCAAACGTCAAACCAATTAATTCTATCACCATGCCCAACTTCATTATAGATTGCTCACAGGATATTATTCAGCAGGTATCGCCCGACAAGATTATGGATACTGTTTATGAAACTGCTGAAGCAATCGGATTATTTGCACCCAATGACATAAAAGTAAGAATACAGCCTTTCCAATATTATAAACTGGCTGAAGGCAAGAAAAACTTTATCCACATTTTCGGCTATATCATGGAAGGACGGACTACGGAACAAAAGGCTGATCTTTCAAAACAGATTATTACAAAACTTGCGGTTTTATTTCCCGACATTTCATTTTTATCCATCAGTATCAACGATTTCGAAACAGCTACTTATTGCAACAAATCATTGATTAATCCGGAGAATACAAATCATAACAGACATTTTGAATTATAAACAATACACTTACTAACAATGGAGCCTCAGTTTTTCAGTACACCATCCGATTTCCGAACGTGGTTAGAAAATAACCATCAGGCGGAGGCTGAGCTTCTGGTAGGCTTTTATAAAGTAAGTAGTGGCAAACCTTCTATGAGCTGGTCGGAATCTGTGGATCAGGCCATCTGTTTCGGCTGGATCGACGGGGTAAGAAGATCTGTAGATGACGAAAGCTATACCATCCGATTCACACCCCGAAAGAAAGACAGCATCTGGAGCGCTATCAACATTAAAAAAGTTGAAGAACTCTCCGAACAAGGATTAATGAAAGAAGCGGGTCTAAAAGCTTTTAGTCTTCGTACGGAAAATAAATCCAGGATATATTCTCACGAGAAAGAACCTGTCCCACTCCATCAGGATTTCGAGAAGCAATTTCAGAAAAATAAAACTGCATGGAGTTTTTTCACAACCCAAGCTCCTTCTTATAAAAAAGTAATGATACACTGGATTATGAGTGCCAAGCAGGAAAAAACACAACTATCCCGTCTGGAAAAAGTAATACAGGAAAGTGAACAGCAAAAAAGACTGAGATAACACATACTACAAATGAAACCAAAAGAGCAACATAACTTTACGGCAAAACTCGAAATTATCGGAATCAACCCTTTTGTATTTCTACCTCCGACCATACTGGAAGCCATGCTAAAACATTATGAAAAGTACAAAGGTAAAATTCCCATAAAGGGTGTAGTAAATGGTGTAGACTATATACAAACTCTTGTAAAATACAGCGGTGAATGGCGACTGTACATCAATACTACCATGTTGAAAAATTCACCCAAAAGAATTGGTGAAATACTGGACATCAGCATAGAGGTAGATCATGAAGAAAGGAAAATTGAGGCACATCCAAAATTGCTGACAGCACTGGAAGAAAATCCGGAAGCACTGCATATTTTTAATCAGCTCCGCCCTTCATCCAGAAATGAAATTATAAAATACATCTCCTACCTGAAAACAGAGCAAAGCATTGATAACAATGTAACTAAAGCCATTAACTTCCTTCTTGGAAAAGGACGCTTTGTAGGACGTGATAAGCCTGATCTAAAACTAACTAAAAATCCATAGTCATGAGCCTAAAAACCTTAATCTCAAAATCTGTTCAGTACAACAATTGGGTAGTTGATAAATACCTGGACTGGCTATCGTCCAAATCCGATGAACAGTTGAATCAGGAAACGCCATCCAGCTTCCCTACTATTCTTAAAACATTACACCATATATGGCAGACCCAGGAATATTGGTGGAGCCATATCTCTGAAAACAATGAATTCGATTTTGCAGCTACCGCTGCACTATCCGGCAGAGAAGAAATATTCAGTGCTATTAGAAATAACTCTCAAAAACTGACAGATTATGTAGATGGTCTTACAGAAGAAGACCTAATTAAAAATGTAAAGATTGAGTCCCAGTGGTTTCAGTGCGATTTTTCTAAATACGAATATATACAACATGTTATTATCCACGGAACCTACCACCGCGGACAAATTGTAACAATGGGACGCTGCATTGGCATTACCGATGCACCAATGACCGATTACAACTTCTGGAATATTTATAAAGACAAATAAAACACACCCCTATCACCCTATTAACATGAAGAAAACAATGCGAACTTTTATCCTGCTATTCATCGCTGCATTTATAGTATCCTGCAAGCAAAAAGAATCAACAACTGCTGGTGTTTCTACTGCCGATTATTTCAATTATAAAGATTCTGTAGAAGCCGGCGGTGTAAAGATGATTCCCATTACCACTCCTGTTGGTAACTTTAAAGTATGGACCAAGCGCTTCGGAACCAATCCAAAAATAAAAATTTTACTGTTACATGGCGGTCCGGCAATGACACATGAATACATGGAATGCTTCGAAACTTTTTTTCAGCGTGAAGGATTCGAGTTTTATGAATACGATCAGCTGGGCTCCTATTACAGCGATCAGCCTACAGACAACCGCCTATGGAATATCGACCGTTTTGTAGATGAGGTTGAACAGGTACGCAAAGCCATTCATGCTGATAAAGATAACTTCTACGTTCTGGGAAATTCGTGGGGTGGAATTCTGGCAATGGAATACGCCTTAAAATATCAGAAAAACCTGAAAGGCCTGCTTGTAGCCAATATGATGGCCAGCGCTCCGGAATATGTAAAATATGCTGAGGTTTTAGCCAAACAAATGAAACCTGAAATTCTGGCAGAAATCCGTGCTATTGAAGCTAAAAAGGATTATGCTAACCCCCGTTATACAGAATTATTATTCCCCAATTATTATTCACAACACATCTGCCGTCTTCCGGAGTGGCCGGACGCGTTAAACCGTTCTCTTAAACATGTGAACAGTACTGTATATACACTTATGCAGGGGCCTAGTGAACTTGGAATGAGCAGCGATGCAAAACTCGCTAAATGGGATATAAAAAACAGGCTTCATGAGATTGCCACACCAACACTGATGATTGGCGCAAAATATGATACAATGGATCCAAAGGCCATGGAAGAGCAAAGCAAGCTGGTACAGAAAGGAAGCTATTTGTACTGCCCCAATGGCAGTCACCTTGCGATGTGGGACGATCAGAAAGTATTTATGAACGGCGTTATCAAATTTATTAAAGATGTTGATTCCGGAAAGTTGTAGCAATTACCGGTAATGTTAAGGATTGGCATAAATTTGACTAGTACACACGAATAAAAAACAAAAAAATGGAAGTCTTTATCAGACATCAGGATAAAAATAAAAGGAAAGAGGAAGCTGTTAATTTCTTTATTGAACACAAAACCAACAGCTATATTTCGCATTCCGAAATTATGTCCGGTCGTGCCAAATCTACAACAGAATGGAGTGAGAACTTTGCTGATATCTTATCTGCAGAACTGGATGAAGACGACTGCAATCTGATTACCATAGAAGATATCCACAATAAAATTATTGGAATTGCTATTCTACGAATTTACAGGAAATACCTTATTATAGAAGATATGATTGTAGATGGTAGCCTGCGAGGAATGTCCTTAGGAAAAAAACTTATGGATTTTATCCACAATTTCGCAGCCGAACAAAAAATTAAAGCTTTGTTTCTGGAAAGTGGAATTAACAACGATAAAGCACATTCATTTTTTGAAAAGAACGGCTTCGAGAAAGTCTCCGTTACCTATATTAAAACATTATCCGAATAACTACATTCTACACATAGTTTTTAAAAGCACTTTAAAAATCTTTTTCTAAATTATCTTAATCTCTAAATGATTTAATTTATCATTTAGGGATTGAGATAATTAAACATTATATTAACTCTACAACTATAATTTTAACAATTAAATCTGTAACATTTTAAGTTGTTAATCAACTGATTGTCATATAACAATTAAATAATATCTGTATGAAGTCAGTTAGATTTTTAATTCCGGCAATCCTGTTATTATTTACCGCTTCCGGTTTCAGCGCGCAGGAAAAAACTCAGTCCCCAAAACACAATGATGTGAATTCTGCTCTTATCAAAAATGAAGAGACAGAAATGAACTGGTATGCTGTAAAGGATACCACGAAGATTGAAATAGGAAAAGTGATAACCAAAATAGCACGTACTCCAAATACTGTAAATATTACAACTACTGTAAAGATGAAGGGAGCACCCTCAGACTGGACAGATGAAACTTCGGCAAAATTGCCAAACCTGGCTCCTGTAAAGCATTCTTCTTTTAATATGCAAAGGGATATGGTCTTGAATTTCGGAAAAGAAATAACTGGCTATTATCTGGATAAAGCAGCAAATAAAAAAACTGAGATTAATGAGAAAACCCAGGAAGATTTTTTCGACAGCAATATTTATCCACAACTAATTCGTTGGCTTCCGTTGAAAGAAAACTACAAAACCGATATTGCTATTTACGACTACAATCCTAAAAAAAGTGGTGTATTAAAAGTGAATATACAAAGTACTGAAAAGGGAATGTATAAAAATACACCTGTATGGATTGTAAAAACAACCGATGGTATTACCGACCACAAAGCCGTTACAAGCTTTTATATTGATATCAAAACACGCCAGCTTCTGAAACAGGAAATGGATATGGGATCAAGAAAAATGCTGATGGAAAGAGTGAAATAAGATAAGTTATTTAAAATTTGAAATAAGCAGAGCTCGGTTAGTTCTGCTTTTATTTTTTCACAATTACATGATATAATTCTTTTTTATTAGTTTAGTAAAATATAAACTGATTAAACACCATTTTTCAAACAACACTATGAACGAAAATTTAAAAATTATCTCAACCATTACCAGAAAATCATTGTGGGCCTGGATAAAAGTTATTCTTATCGGAAGCTTATTTGTTCTGGCAGATCTTATCATAGGTTTTTATTTAATTATCAGTAGTCCGCAAAGTGGTATGGCAGCCGGCCATGTTAACGGTGCCGCCGCCATTTTGGTTCTATTCATCGTGATTATTAACTATTTTACGACCCATTTCTTTCCAACACTATTAATACTGATTGGCTTTTTAAAGATTCCTTTATTTATTATTTTAGCCAATAAACAGGCGATGAGCAGTGCAATGTATAATGCCTATACCTATAAACTAACGGATTATATAGAGCCTAAAGTTCAGATGCTGATTAATAAGATTATTGCCAAACAACCTAATTTCGTAAAACAAATTCCGAATTGGAAGATCTTTAGTGTAAAGCTTATCCAGGAAAATAAACAAGACAATACAACTTCGTGGTTTTTCAGAAAGATAACCGGATACTGTCTGAAAAAAGTTAAAATGGATGATGTTAACTTCTCCGATCCCAATCTGAATTATGGAGAGGTAATTTCTTCCAAACTAAAGCAGTTTGTACAGGAATCATTGGAACCATCGATGCTGTTGGTATGGATTGCCTGTGGAATAGATCTTTTATTGATTATTCTGGCTATTGTATTGAGAAATTAAAAAAAATCATTAATCTGCGCACTCTGTCATTAATTAGCCAACTGGTATAATTACAGAAAACAGAATTCAATGGATTTGGCTGTACAGGTGATAACCAGTCTCCACAACTACAGTGGGCGAATGCTCCTGAAGGGACAAAAAGCTTTGCTGTTACAATGTATGATCCGGACGCACCTACAGGAAGCGGCTTTTGGCACTGGCTAATATTTGATATCCCTTCAAATACTACAGAATTAGCAGCCAATGCAGGGAATATAAAACTCAGTATAGCACCAAAAGGAGCAATACAAAGCATTACAGATTATGGGATAAAAGGTTTTGGAGGACCATGTCCACCCGAAGGTCACGGATTTCACCAGTATATTATAACCGTTTATGCGCTCAAATCTGAAAAATTAGGTCTTAATGAAAATACAAATCCTGCAATTGTAGGTTTTAACCTATGGAACAATGTGCTAGCCAAGTCAAGTATAGTCACTTATTACAAACGTTAAAATCATATAGTCTGCTTATGTTTCCGAACCTGTAATCAATTAAACATTCATATTTATTGATAAATTATATCAGAAGGCTATTTCCGGATTGAAAAAACTTTCGGAAATTAGCGGTCTGTACGTTAAATAGTAATCAATGAAATAAAAAATTTAATTAGAACATACAGTAAAACTTAGTATAAGTTTTCTTCGGGGCAGGGCGCAATTCCCTACCGGCGGTTACAGTCCGCGACTCCTTTTATTTTAAAGGACTGATTTGGTGAAACTCCAAAACCGACAGTTAAAGTCTGGATGAGAGAAGAAAATGGAACAATCGGTAAGGCTATTGTTATAGACTTATTGTATTGTATTTCATTTCCATGTACCGAAGACCTATTTTAACTTTTAAAAGTAAAATACATGGAAACATTATTAGAAAAATTCGGAGTAAACTCCAAAGAGCGTGTAGAAAATGCGCTTCTGAAATTACAACAAGGAAAAGGCATCCTGCTAGTGGATGATGAAAACCGTGAAAACGAAGGCGACATCATCTTTCCTGCCTCTACTATCACAGAAAAAGACATGGCACTTCTGATCCGCGAATGCAGCGGAATCGTTTGTCTGTGCATTTCCGAAGAGAAAAGTAAGCACTTGAATCTTCGTCCGATGGTGGAAACCAACAACAGCAAAAATCAGACAGCATTCACCATTACGATTGAAGCCAGGGAAGGTGTAGAATCCGGCGTATCGGCTAAAGACCGTGTAACAACCATTAGAACAGCTGTAGCAGAAAATGCGCAGGCCGAGCATATCGCCAGCCCGGGACACGTATTTCCACTTATTGCCAGAAAAGATGGTGTATTCGAAAGACGTGGCCATACCGAAGGAAGTGTAGATCTTGTAAAACTGGCAAACCTTGGTGAAGATGCTGTATTATGTGAATTAACCAATGAAGATGGTTCTATGGCAAGACTTCCGGAAATTGTAGATTTTGCGATTCAGAGAGAAATGACCGTAGTAACTATTGAAGATATTTACACCTACCGTAAAGATCTGATCAGCCAGAATTAATTGTGGCTTTCTTTACAACTTGAAAATAGTAGTGAATATGTCACTTCGAGTGAAATTCTGAAAGAATTTTGTATCGAGAAGTATGTTCATAATATTTAAATGTAAAGTGAGTTAACCCAAACCTATTACTTTAACGTACAGAAAAAATCCGTTGTGAAAATTCACAACGGATTTTTATATAACATATATTTCAATTGTTTTTTAATTATATTTGAATAAATTAACATTATATCAATCATTAATATATTTATTAGCAACAAAATATTATTTTATGAAAAACTACTTTACCATGATCTCTGCAGGATTACTCTTATGTGTATTTTCCTGCCAGCAAAAAGAATCAACAACCAAAGCCGATATATTAGACGGTACCTACCGACTTATAGGTTCTGAGACAGTAAAAGGAACCGATACCATCCGCACTACAATAGATCCGGCCAAAACTGAAATGATTAAAATGTTTAATGACAGCCATTTCGCCTTCCTGAACCATGACAAATCAAAAGGAAAGGACAGCCTGAAATCATTTTCCAGCGGTGCCGGAACTTACCAGTTAAAGGGAAAGGAGTATACCGAAAACCTGGAGTACTGCAGTTACAGAGAATGGGAAGGCAGACAGTTTCATTTTACACTGGAAAAACGTGCTGATACATTAATCCAGACAGGAGAAGAAGATATTCCGGAATTGGGGATAAAACAAAAGATAAAAGAGGTTTACGTGAAAGTAAAATAACTCATACTTATTCAAAAACATAAAAATGGGCGGAAATATTTCCGCCCATTTTTATCATAAGTATTTATGTATTATTCTTCGTCTTCTACATTCTTCAGTGCCATTAAAAGATTATAAGCACCTTTTGTTACCCATTTTTTAGAAGCTTGTTCAGAGGTCAATCCAGTAATCTCTGTAAAACCATGTTCGGAATTACCTGTTTTCACCGGAACCATTTTATATGTTTTAGGCTTGACTTCCTCAAAAATATATTGTTTACCTCCGAATGCCACTACCCCGCTATCCGGAATTGCAAGAGAAGCACGGCTATTGGTCTCAATCTCTGCATTCATAAATGTACCTGGTAATAAATGTGGTTCATAATTCTGGAAGTGACAATGAATCAGTACACTTCGGTCTGCTGCAAAATCTTTGCTGATCAGCACAATACGTGCTGTATATTTCTTTTCCGGATTCTGATTGGTATACGCAATTACCTGCTGATCCATAGAAATCTTATCCAGATCTTTTTCAAAAACTTTTAGCACTAAGTGAATATCACTGGTATTAACGATCTCGAATAGTTTATCTGCCGGTGATACATATTGTCCGATATTAACATTCACCGAAGAAATATAACCATCGATAGGGGAAACTACCGAAGTAACTCTTTTGATGTTATTTGCTGTTAATGCTTCCGGATTAATTCCTGCAATCCTTAGTTTTTCCCCCAGCGCCCGCATATTAATCATATGATTATTGCGCTGGTTAAGTGCCTGCTGCATTACTTTATCACTGCTTGCCTGGCTCTGGTTAAGATCCCGCTGACGCAGATAGTCTTTTTGTGAATATTCCAGATTGGATTTTGCCAGTAGATAATCCTGTTGTATCTGTACCAGTTCGGGATTTTCAATGCTTGCTAATACCTGTCCTTTACCAATATGCTCACCTGGCATCCATTTGGTGTATTTAATATAGCCGCCGAATGGAGCGCTGACACTGGCTACAGACTGTGGCGGAATATCGATAGAACCGGTTACCATAATACCGGAAGCTGTTTCTTTTCCTTCCAGTGCTCCTGTTTCTATTCCTGCATTTTTATATTGTGTATCGTTTAAAACGACTTGGTTTTCCGTGGTATGGACAGCTTTTTTCTCCGCCGGTGCTTCTTTGGAGCATGAAGAAATAACAGCTGTTGTAAGTATAATTAAAAATATCTTGTTCATGATTAGTCAATTTTTGTTTGTTGAAGAGCATTCATTTCAGTAACAGCATCATTAAGTTTCTTTACGCTGTCGATACTTCTGTTTCGGATATCCAGTGCCTGATTAACCAACAAGACATAATCCAGATAATTAATCTCTCCATTATAGAATTGCAGATTGGCGGTCTTTAGAATAGTCTCTGCATTTTTCAGCCCGTCATTTTGAAAATAGTCCGTTTCTTTCAGCGCATTCTGATACTGAATTGTATACTGCTTATACTGCATATTCAGATTATTCAGCGCCAGTTGGTAATTATTCGCGGCTATTTTCTCATTCACTCTTTGTGCTTCTATTGCCAACTTCTGTGCTTTGTTGAATAAAGGAATACCTACACCTATTACAGCCGAATGAAACCTTTTGCTGCCATCATTATAACTTCCGTTTTCCTGATTTCCGATCATGGAAGTATTATTGTATCCCAGGTTAATGCTTGGGGATAATCGTGCTTTAGCTT
>CAACVD010001306.1_pt1 | contig 11992 bp, 14 predicted proteins | sample 2381771 | NCBI WGS metagenome assembly CAACVD01 (sample SAMEA5211965, study PRJEB30684) | marine metagenome | biome: Marine; feature: Epipelagic; material: Water | collected 2015-10-15 | depth 15 m | reverse complement strand
ATATGCGTGTAGATGGTTCAACTACAAGTCAAGATGAAGTATTCAATAATTCATACGAAGGGAGAACAATAAAAGATTTACTACAATATTCAATAGATAATGATGTTATGGTTGTTCCTGTCTGGCTCGACTCAACTGCGGGTGAATATTCAAAGTTCAATAACAGACCTTACATCGCTTTCGTATCAGCTCTAACAACAAATACAGACACAAGTAAAGTGTATGATAAATTCACTAATACTAACTGGAACATAGATGCGGGTAATTGTAAGTATGGCGTACCGATGGGATTAGATTGTAGTTTCATTAGAAACAATGCTGTTATGATGCTCAATAATAACTTTGTAAAAGATCTAACAACAATAGCATCAGCAGCAGGAACTTCATATTATCAATCTTATTTGAATCTTGGTTCTTATGATTTCAATATTGATTTTGATGGCAGTTTATCACGTTTCTTTATTTCAAATATGAATACACCCGTACGAGATGGCAACGGGCAACCATATGATAATGCTTCTCTGAGAGAGTTTCTTGGACTAGTAAGTCCACTACCTGACACTCAAGTTGTTAATATAAACAAGTCTTCAGCATCGTTCAATTATCTATCAGGTAATAAGAATATAACTACAAGAGACTTTCTTCCAGACTTTTCTATAGAACAAGATCCTCAAAGTGTTATAGATTCACTAACAGGTGTATCATTACACAGAATGTTCTTATATGATAAGAATGACACTGTTGTGGATGAAAAGTTCTATTTCGATAATAGTCAAAGTATTAACTTAACTGATACTTTGTTGGGTAAAATGGGTTTTGGAGAAATTCAATTCTTCCCTCAGATCGGCAGTCCTCAAACATTATTCAATGCTGACACTTTCAATATAACAGAAAATGGATTACAAAGTTATTTCTCTCAGTTCTCAGGTTTCGTCAGACCTTTAACAACGGGTGCTGAATTTAGTTCAGCTGAGTTTCAATCTACTCAGACAAACATAGGTGACCAGCCACTTTTCTTATTAGGAGGTGTTGTTCCATCTAATAATGTTCGCCCTCAAACTACTCAAGCACAATTGAACGCTTTGAATGAACCGACACAACTGTCATATCCTTATCTATGTGTATATAGTTCAATCATACAAGGTGGTACAAGTTCTAAATGGTATGGTGGTATAGATAGTAAAAGTCAAATACCTTGTGTTGCTTTCGTTCCAAGATTTGATAATGCTGGTTCATTCTTCTACAAAGGATTAGAATCGTCATTCTCATTCACAGCAACAAAAACATTCAGTATAAGTGAAATTGAAACAGATGTTAGATTACCTGACGGATCGAGACCACGCTTACTTCGTCATAGCTCTGTGATCTACAAAATTACGAAGCCTCTTGTTCTTCCTTTATTACCTCCATTGACTTTGAAGGAGGTGGAAGACGAAGAAGTCGTCTGAATAACTTAATTATCTCGCTTTTGAAACAATCATTAAATTCACTTAAGTCATACATAATTTATATCTTTATTATATAAATTATTTTGTTTAATCTTTCTTATCTATTTCTTATATTGTTCCATAATCTTTTTAATCTCTTTGCTTAATCGAGGGAAGTGATAGACACCTCTCTCTTGCCACGATTTAGTATCTACTATTATATCCAGATATTTACTTAAAGCTTGTAGAACATCGTCGTGTGGATATTGATATGTATCCTTACCATCAGTAAAGGTTATGTGGACATTATTACCCAAATAATCCGTTTTGAACATCAGTCGTGTGGTGGTAATCATCTTCTTCTCTTTACCCTCTGTATTCTTTTCTAATATCTTTTTCAATATCAATTCTAACTTATCGCCGAAGTTTTCAAAAGAATATTCTAATGGTTCAAGTCTATTTTCTAATTCTTCAAGTCGAGCGTTATATATACCATCCAACTCTTCATATATCTCTTCTTTCAACTCCTTTTTGATCTGTGCGATTGTTTGAGTATCCATAGTTGTATCTTTTATTCTGTCTAATTTAATTAAAAATTCAGTTTCAAAGTCGTTCCATCAAATACGCTATTAAGTCTTTAATATCTTGTTTATCCAAGTTTTCATTTTCTATATCAATCAGTTCTTTAAATAAACTCATAAAGTCGCTTTCAACTTCTGGTACGACAACAGGATTATAAGGTTTAATAGTTATACATTCGTGTTCGGAGAACATATGTTCTGTCGACGCAGGAGAATAAGTTATGATGCCTTCAGGACAGATCGTATAATCGTTTTTAAGAAGAGGTATAAGGTTTAATATCATACCACAACGAACAGATGTCCCATCATCAAGACAAATCTTTTCTGCCATCTCCTTAACAGCGTTAAATCCACGTTTCTTTGTATCCTTTAGTCGAGGATAATAACTATTGTTCTGTTTTAGTAAAACTTCGTCAGTGTGTTCTTTAAACCAGCTGACTATCGTTCTGACTTCACGATAATCTATATGTTCGGGATCGGAAGAACTCAATAACCACATACAATTATCAATAGGTGACATCTTTTATATACTATATTTATTTAAATAGTTTTTATTTTAGTTTTCTTATTGAGTTTAACTTATAAAAAATATTTTTTATAAGTATATCTATTATCTAAAACTATCTATAAATCTAATCTATCTACTTTTTTTGTTATTTTATTGTTTTTTATTGTTTTTTTTAGTCATTTTAGTCATTATTCTATTTCTTCTAAGAGAGCATCCAAGATTTCATCTTTTTCTTCATCATCTGTTTCTTCTACATCCACCTCAATCATTCTCAATCCCATACCGTATCCTCCTGAGTTTCTCCATCTATCATAATTCAAGAAGCTTCTCTCATAAGTCGTGTATTTCGTCTCTCCTTTGAATTTAGCATCCTCCATTTTCATTCTGTCTGCCTCTTTACCGTTCTCCAGCCATTCTTCATATCCCTGTGAGATGCCTACGATCATATCCAGCATATTCATCGCATCCACATCTCCGATCTCGGGTCGCTCAGGATAATCCCATTCCTCCCAGCATGAGTCGAGCATTATTTCGCATCTCTTAAAATGCTTACTCATAAGTTCTGCTGTCGGAGTCTGTATCGCTTTATGCTTATAAAGGATGCTCATGACGATTTCCTCAGGGAGATAAGATCGTAAAAAGTTTTCCATAATAGTATTAGGTATAGGTGCTTTCTTCTGATAGTTTATAAAAAAAATTCAGTTTTGAAATCTCTAGACCTCTTTGTGGGATCTTTTTTCCTTAATAATATTAGGCGTTAGGTATGAGGGCTTTTTTCTCATAAATTTTTTTAGAAATTCAGTTTTGAAATCTCCAGACCTCTCGGAGGGAACTTATAAGTAAGATATATCTTATTTATAATTTTTTTTAATTTTTAATTTTTCATTTTTATTTATTTCGTCATTTCGTCATTTTAGAAAGTATGTAAGAGTGCGCGTAGTTCTGGTTTTCGTAGGTTATTTTTGAATGGTATATTATTTTGTTTAAGATATGCTTTGATCTGTGGTATAGTCATTTTTACCCTCCAGTTAAATACTATATGTGATTGTACTCTACCATCAATTTCCCACCACCGTGAACCGGCTGGTTTTTTTATCGCACCATTATCGTATCGAACCAGAGACCATAATTTCTCTTTCAAGAGTCGTTTGAACTCTTCAAAGTTTGCTACTACAGGATGAACTGGTTTCTCTTCTTCAAATAATCCTTCTAATAAATCTTCCTCGATGTTTAGTGGATCTTCTTCTAACCAGACTTCGTTCCAAGCTTCTTCAGCGACTTCTTTAATCACAGCGTAGAGTAATGAGTTTTTATGTAAAGGCATATGATGTATTTGTTCCAAATATTCTTCATGTGTTATAACGCCATGATCCTCGAGTTCTTGAAGTTCTTTTACTCGTTGTTGGCTTCTTTCCCATATTGCTTGATCGGTAAATCTATGAGCGTTTTTCTCAATAAGTTTCTCAGTATATTCCTGAAGTTGCTTATCTTCATACGATCCCCAAGGCGTCATCTTGATTGTTATGTATAGGTGCTTTTTTGAGATAATTTACAATAAAAATTCAGTTTCAATCAACAGGAGTATAATGTCTCTCAATAGTAAGATGTCTGAAATGACGAGGCTTATGTTTGCGATTAATCATATTATAAATAGTTCCTCTACATAAGCCATACTTATCGCATATCTGCTGACACGTTCTATAATAGTTCTTTTCATCGGTAAGATTGTCTGTGACTAAAAAATGATAGAATGTAATATTAGCTCCTCTCATTTTGTTTAACTTCTTTTTTATACATATAAATTTTTATTTTTAATTTTTACAGTTTGAAAATGATTTTTTTTTAAAAAAATAATACTATAAAAATGGATATAGTGTTCAAAATCATACCGAGACTTGCTTACAACGCCGAACTCAGATCTCTCTTTATGACGAGGTTAGGGTTTTCATTTAATAGTGAAGAGTATAAGATATTTGGAGATGAATTACAAGAACTCTCTAAATTGATTAAGGTGAAGCGAACTATCAAATCAGCTTTTAACAGCATCAATAGTGAAATATCATGCTGGGACGAAATGAGAGATATGTTTATGTCGCCAACTCAAGACCAAGTAAATCTATTATATGAAATCAATTACACCGATAGTAAAGAATACTTCTACTACACTAAAGAATGTAATGAACCGATGGATGTAGCAAACTTTCTTCACGCCAACATATACTGGGGTGATATATTCAGATGCGGAGAACTTATATATATGAGAAACGGAAGTTCCCTGTTTGAAGAAGGCAAGAAGAAAATCGTGGATAAACTATCACAATTCATTCTAAATAACAAGTTCTTTATCTTAACTCCTAAAGAAGAAGAAGATACATTCACCGTAAAGAAAATAAACAGATATAAGGATGCGGAGGAGGTAATAAAGATGTTCTTATTGAATGTACCAGAAGAAGAAGAGTTAAGAGAGATAATCGATAAAGAGTCAATCGGCAGATTATTCTTTAAGAAAGGATATTATGATTTTGAACGAAAACAATTCTACGAGAACGGGTCGATGACTTTAATGAAAATACCTCGCAACTTCTCACTTAAAGGTAATACAGATCTGAGACAAAAGATACAAGAGAAAATCTTTACACCTATCTTTAATAACCCAACAACTCAGGCGTGGTTTTTATATAAAATAGCAAGAGCAGTCGCTGGTAAGAGAGTTGATAAGCATATAATAATGGTTGTAGGTAAGAGAGACTCAGGGAAGGGATGTTTAAGTTTATTGTTAGAGAACACTTTTAAGAAATACATAACAACTTTAGACTTAGGAGTGTTCGCTGAGAAGAAGAACAGAGGAGATGTAGCAAGAGAAAATAGCTTCGCCTGTTGTTTAGAATCCGCCAGAATAGCAATAATGAATGAATCCACAAATTGTATTCTTGATGGTAATAAACTAAAACAGATATTCAGCGGAGGTGATACTATAAAGGTAAGAAGGTTATATCAAGAGGACACAGAACAAAAAGTTCAAGCAACACCTTTCTTATTTTGTAATGAACCTCCTAAATTTAACTGCGATGATGTAAATGAAAAGATTTATGAATTAAGACTAACATCTAAATTTGTGCCTGAAGATTATCCCGAAAGTAAGAAACTAACTAACATAGCATACTTCCCGATGGATGATGATGTAAAGGATAAGTTCATTTATGATCCAGCAGTACTGAATGAATTTATGCTGATGGTGATTGAAGCTTACCATAAACCCGTACCAACTCCAGCCTGTGTTATAAAAGAGAAAGAAGAAACAAGAGATGATATAGATAGACTCAGAGACGCATTTAAACCTGACCCGAACGGATTTATGAGTAATAAACAGATCAAACAAACTTGTATTGAATTTGAAATTAGAAAAGGACTTAAGGAAGTAAAGAAAGATATACAGGGGTTAGGATATGATGATGTGGTCGAACATAGAACAGGACAATCAAGAGGGTTAAAGGGAATTAAAGCGGGGATGAATGAAATGTAATTAGATTAAGACGCAGTCTAAAGACCGCATCAGCGTGTCGCAATTTTATATAAATAAGTTTATATAAAAGCGATGGATAAGTCTATGATAAGTGCGTTTAACCGTGTAGGAAACAAAAGACCTATTATAGGAAAACTAAAGTTCCCTACAGGATTTAAAACTTATGTAGAACCTTTTGTGGGAAGTGGAAATATTTTCTTCGGTAAGAAATTTAGTCCCGATGTTCGTGCCGTTTTAAACGATAAGGATAAACAGTTAATGTCTATGTTTAGAGCAGTTAAAGCAGGTCAGTTCCCTGATGCGAAAGATTACACGTGGAGAGATCTGAACCGAGTAAAAAGTCTGGCGAAGACTGGAAGTCCATTAATCAAGAACTTAATAAATCAAAATCTAACTTTCGGTTCTATAGGTAAAGGTAATATTTATAAAGACACACCTCTATCAAGCTATTTGAAGCGTATGCCTGATATGAAAGAAAAGTTGAAGAACGCAACACTATCAAGTCAAGATTATAAAGGAGTTATGAGAAAGCACGATGGAGCTAATACTTTCTTTTATCTTGACCCTCCTTACGAATCATCAAAAGACTTATATAAGAAGGGAGAGATGAATTTTGAAGAACTCGCCAGTTTCTTAAAAACAATCAAAGGTAAGTTCTTATTAAGTTTGAATGATAGTAAGAAAATAAGAGACTTATTCAAAGGTTTCAAAGTCAGAGGATTATCCGTTAGAGGTCAAGGTAATAACCAAGCTGAAATAGGTGGAGGAACACGAAAAGAACTCCTAATAAGTAATTATTAATTTTATATAAAGTTAAGTTATATAAAACAAGATGGAACGACTAAAAAAACTAATTGATGACGCACGGAACATTAAACCAAATAGTTTAAATGCTTATATGATTAACCTGCGTAAAACGTGGGAAGCAATAGGTAAAGGTAAAGAGTTTAATACCGACTTTTTGAAAGATAAAGAAGGTATAGTAAAGTTTTTAGAAAAGTTCGCTGTACCAACTCAAAGAACATATTTAAGTTCGTATATCGTAGCATTAGACGCCCTGAAGAACAAAGATGAGAAGTTAATAAAGTTCTATCGTGATGAACTAACTAAAGTAAAGAGTATTTTAGATGAACGTCAGAAGAACGGAGAAAGAACCGAACGTCAAGAAAAGAACTGGGTCGGTATGGATGCTTTGAGGAAGGTTGTTAAATCTATGAAGAGAGATCTGTCTGAGGATGACGTTTTTAGTAAAGACACATTAACCAAAAGAAACAAAAGAGAACTTCAAGACTGGGTTATAGCAAACTTATTCGTTGGTGATGAATCGAACCCACCAACAAGATTAGATTATGCTCCGATGAAAATAGTCACTAAAAAAGAATACGATGCTATAGATGATAAGTCAGCGATGAACTATTATGTTAAGAACAATAACAAACCCTTCTTCTCATTTAATGATTATAAGACTGCGGATCGATATGGTACTAAAGAAGTTAAGGTCGGTAAGCATCTTTTTAAAGTTATGAAGGAGTGGTTGAAACATAATGATAGGGAATATCTATTGTATAACGATAGAGATGAACCGATGACCGCACACCAACTCGGGATCAGACTAAAGAAAATATTTAGTAGAACAGGTAAGAACATCACAGCAAACTTGATAAGGAATATGTATATAAGCGAGAAGTTCCCTCGTAAAGAAACAGAAGAAAGACAAGAAGTAGCACGGAAGATGGGGCATTCAATTCAGACGCAACAAGGAACATATACTAAAAAGTTAGATGATTAAAATGAAGATAGGTAAATATAACTACGAGAGATCAACAAGAAAAGGAAAGAAATTGATGACTATTGTAAATGGTAAAGTCGTTCACTTCGGCGATTCGTCGAAGGAACAGTTTAAAGATCGCACGGGCATATGGAAGAAGAAAGACCATCTCGACAAAGAACGGAGAAAGAATTTTCTCACAAGAAGTGCTGGAATTAGAGATAAAGAAGGACGTCTCACGAAAGATGACCCTGAGTCTCCAAATTATCACAGTAGAAGAATTTTGTGGTAATGAAATGGTGCTTACAAATAAACAGAAGTTTAACAAGAAGTATGGATTTGATAAAGACGAAAGTCATTCATTAAATGAAATAGCAAAGATTACCAAAGTCAAAAAATCTATCTTACAACAATCATATAATAGAGGAGTAGGTGCTTGGAAAGGGAACATACAAAGTGTAAGATTGAAATCAGGCAAGAAAGACCCTACAGCACCAAGAAGTAGAAAGATGTCTAAAGAGCAATGGAGCTATGCTCGTGTCTATAGCATGTTGATGGGTGGTAAAGCAGATCCTGATTTACAAAGTAAGATTAAGGGCAACAAGTAGATTTTGATTTAACACAGAAACAACAGAACGCAGTGACAGCAAAGGTAGTTAGAACAATAATAGATGTAGCAATCAAATTACAATCTGTCGCTATATCTTTCATTGTTTCATTCATTTTATATAGTTATAAAATGCCATATCATAGTTCAGCGAAAGGAATGACTGATGACGAAAGACTCAAAGAACACGCCAAGCAACATAAAGGAGGAATGAGAAGTAAGCATATGAAGAATATGAAGAAGTTTATGTCTGAGGGTGATACTTTTGAGAAAGCACATCGTAAAGCGATGAAAGAAGATGGTAAGCAGAAGGTAGAACTTGATGGTGAAACTTTTGAAATCAAAACAGGAGCTTTAAGAAAACAATTGAAAGTCCCAGATGATTATAAGTTCAAAAGAAGCGAGTTATTGAAGTTAGGTAAAATACCAACAGGTGAAGTGTTTGATTTTCTTGGTAAGAAATTTAAGATGAGTAAGTTGTTGAAAGATAGAATTGTATTAGGTGCGAATTTGATGAAAAGAAAATAAATTTAAAAGATATAAAATGTCTGCTTGGATCGACTTCGTTAAAAAAGTTCAAAAACGCGATAATATTAGTTATGCTGAAGCTTTGAAGAAAGCATCTAAAGAATACAAGAAGGAGAAAGCTGGAGATAAAAAGGAAGGAACAAAGAAAGGAGAAAGAAGGAAGGGAGCTAAGATGGCAGGAAGCCGTCTCGCTTTTGATGACACCAAGCAAGAAAAGGAGAAGGAGAAGAAGATGAAGATGAAGAAATAATTATACATCAAATGTATAATTGTTAAAAAAATGGAAACAGAATCTTCTTGACTGCCAGGGTTAGTACACAGATCGGACACTTCTTTTATCACTCGACTTTAAGTCGACCATAGATTTTTTATATTGCGATTTATTTTTAGTTCCTTTAATTTTCTTACCAAACATATCTCGAGGGTCGACAGGTTTTTCTTTCTCCTTAACCTCCTTTTCTACCTTCTTATGAAGTTCAAAAGTCTTGCTGTTGTTAAACATCTCCAGTTCATCGTTAAAATTGTTTTTAATCATTTTAATTACTTTATAATTAAAATATGTCTAAGACCGAACAACATTTACAAAGGCAGACTCCTATCTTGGATTCAATTAAAAGTAGTGTAGCAAAGATTACACAAGGCGGAGTGTCGTCAGATCTGACTTCAGTACAGCAGGTCGGGATCTTTGGAAGCGATGGCTCGGACTGGAAAGCGTGTGCTGTTAATAGTTCAGGACACTTACAAGTTGATATAGATATGGCAAGTGATGGCCTCGCAACTCAAGCAACACTGGCGGATCTGGATACACGTATCGGTGATTCAATCCATGCTGGTAATCAAACATTCGGAGAAACACAATCAGGTCGTATTATGGTCACATCGATGGGTCGTGATGCTTCAGGTGCTACAATGAGAGCGATAAGTATCGATGGTGATGGTCATCAGCAGGTCGATGTTCTTTCAAGTGCTTTACCTACTGGAGCAAGTACCAGTGCTTTACAAGGAACAGCAAACGGTCACTTATCAACTATCTCTGGAGACACGACATCACTTGATGGTAAGGTCACAGCATGTAATACGGGCGCAGTTGTGATTTCGAGTTCAGCATTGCCGTCTGGAGCAAGTACCAGTGCTTTACAAACTTCAGGAAATACAACTTTAACAAGTATAGATACACGTATCGCAGATAGTGTGAATGCTGGTTCTACAACTTTTGGTGAAGCAGCAAGTGGACGTATCGTGACATACTCTTTTGGACGTGATGCTTCAGGTGGAAATATGAAAGCCATTAGTATCGATGGAGACGGTCACCAGCAGGTAGATGTATTAAGTTCAGCATTGCCGTCTGGAGCAAGTACCAGTGCTTTACAAGGAACAGCAAATACAAGTCTTGCTACAATCGCTGGAGACACGACATCACTTGATGGTAAGGTCACAGCATGTAATACCGGCGCCGTTGTGATTTCAAGTTCAGCATTGCCGTCTGGAGCAAGTACCAGTGCTTTACAAGGAACAGCAAATACAAGTCTTGCTACAATCGCTGGAGACACGACATCACTTGATAGTAAATTGATATTACCAGCAGCACTAACATCTGGCGGAAGTCTTAAGACAGCGATACTTGAAGATAGTAGTAAAACATTCGCTACATCAACTCTGATGAGTACAGTGACTATCGCAGGAGGGGCCAACACGAATTCTTCAACTTTAGATCTTGGAACTACCAACCCTCCAGATGATGTTATGTTTATGGTCACAAATTCTGCTTCTAAATCAGCAATATATACAGTTCATATATCTCCAGATAATTCTAACTTCTTTGAATTTCAACCAACAGCTTTGTCTGCTTCAAGTCGTGGAACATTCTTCTTCAGTTTAAAACATCATCTTAATACATCACCTATGCGTTATATGAGAGTCAATGTATCTAATACAAGTGGTGATTCATCTAATTATTCTATTGTCGCAGGTCATTACAGCGATTAAACTATTATAAATTTTTAATAAACTAATATTAAAAATGTCTTTGATTACTCTTAATAGTCGGAATGATATTAAACCCTATCTCTATTCTTCTCACTTCCCCCAACCTATACGAATACCCGCTGGAAGCCAAGTATGTTGTTTGAAGTTCATTCATTTTAGAGATGAAAACGAATACCTCGTAAATAACTTAACTGATACTTTGTTTTTCATTCTTGGTAATAAACAGAATGACGGTAAGCGTAAAGTTGTTCTAACTCACGGAAGTTATACTCCTACTGAACTCGCAACCGAAATAGCACGAGCAATGAACGCTTCTCTTCAGCAACAGAACTATCTATGGGCTTGTTCTTATGCGAGTGTTGGTGACGTCTTTACAATAAGTTTTTCATCTCAAACTACTCCAGCAGCAACTGGCGGAAGTTGGACTGATTACATCGGAGACAATACTGTCTTTGAAGTTAGAAACAACGATACTGTTGGTGGTCATAGTTTAATTCTACCTAAAGCTGTAGGAGCTTCTCAAATCGCATCTGCTTTTCTAACGAAAGGAATATTGACTCATCTTGGAACATATGAAAGTGAAGCAATAACATTAGAATATAATGATAATACATTTACAGCAAGTAATGCTGTTCCATTTAAATGGATGGATTCCACAATTGGTATAGTAAGAGATGTATTAAGCGTACCGTTCCCTCAGAATCCTAACGCTAATAGTTCTTTCGATGTAGATACACAAGATATAAGGATACTATTGGATGGCAGTGATATTTCAATCAGTTCGTTAGATCAAACAGCAAACACCGCACCAACGAACCCTAACTATGTAAGTAATAGATTGATGAGAACAATTCCATCAACAGCACTTCAAACTTTAGGACAACTTGACGTGACTAACAAGACTCAAATGTATAACGCTATGTTTAAGTTTGTTATAACTTTTGTAAGCGGAGCAACTAATAGAGCGATCTGCCAGATGTTCGTTTCAACTGATAGAGGTTCAACTTATACAGCAGCAACAACAACAACTAATGACGCCAGTGGTAATAACTACTTTAGAACAT
>CAACVD010001292.1_pt1 | contig 11993 bp, 27 predicted proteins | sample 2381771 | NCBI WGS metagenome assembly CAACVD01 (sample SAMEA5211965, study PRJEB30684) | marine metagenome | biome: Marine; feature: Epipelagic; material: Water | collected 2015-10-15 | depth 15 m | reverse complement strand
GATGCAAACTCAGACTTTGTATGTCTAGGTGCCATATTGATAATAACACGTTTTGTTTTTCCCTCAGCAATTTCATTAAATTTTTGTGCTACCTCCTTATGATGTCTACCTTCAATAAAATCAGGCCATACGTGTTTTACAAAAGACATAAAATCACTTTGTATGCTAGACTCCTTTTTCTTCTCTTTCCATTTATTCATGTAAAGAGCAAACTGTCTTTTTATATCAGGGGGTAGCTTTTCAAAATTTTTTAATTTTTTTTTGTCTAGGTTCATTTTAAATTCGCAAAGTATTTCTTGGTTATCAATGTATAAATCTTACAATAAATGTCAAATACTGGGACCCCTTTTTTTGTTTTATTGTTATTAGTATATAAAAAAATTTGGATTTTTGGTTTGCTTTGGGACCCCTCAGCCCGCAGGGCTGAGGGTAACAGACAAGAGATTAATCTAGTAAAACCATGTAAGCTTTGGCGTTGTGTTCTCTAAACCAATTAAGATCGGCTCGTACCTTATCCCATAGTTTAGAAAATCCATCGAAGCCTGCGGCTTTGTCCTCAAGTGTTGCGGCTAATTCATTAACAAATATTCTGTCATGCTTGATAGCCTCAGCAGGTGTTAACATGTAAGATTCGCCATTTAATCTATTCTTTCTTTCTTCTGTTTTTTCTGTAGTCATATGTCCTTTCTTGTTATTAGGATAATCCTATCAACTTTGTCTAGTGTTGTCAACCTCTATTTTTGTTTCGGTCCTATCATATGAATACTGATCATTCATTCCATATGTATAAGTATGAGTTTTTCTTTCTGGATTTTTAATCGGTGTTTCTAGAGGCTCGGTCCTTGGTGCAATAGCTAAGACTTGATCAATATATTTATTGGCAAAGTTGTCATAACAACTTTGACTACAGAAATAATTATACCAACCTCTATTGCCTGGGTATGTTTTAATCTTACGAGTTCTTAAAACCTTTGAGCCTTTAACACCTCGAACTCTATCAACAGTATGTTTTTCATGGCACTGTGGTCCATGACACCAATTATGGTCGCTCATATCTTATTCCTTTTCATACGTTTAATTTCAGAATGTATTTCTTGTAGATGAAACGTGCTACACGTTTCAATGTATTCCTTACACTCTTTTCTCATTGTTTTTTGTTCTTCGTAAGCTTTTGCTTTGTTGCTGTCTATTGTTTCAAAATGTTCTTCGTTTTGTTGTGCCATTATAAACTCCTTTCTGCTATCCAATCTAATAAAAACCATTTAGCTGTAAATGTACCTGAGATTAATAATCCTAAGGTAAGATCAAAATGTATTGCTAACACTACACCTAAAAAGATCATTGCAAAATGCAATGCAAAATAAATTGCTCTCAGCATTAGTGCCTCACTTTCCAAGTTGTAGTTGCTGTTCTATAATTGTGTGCGTCTAAATCATAATAAACATAATAGGGGACACCTTGTTTAGATGTTCCATATCTGCTTTTGTCGTCGTGCTTTCCTTTTCTTGTTATATGTTTTTTGTGCTTGTTAGCCCAATAAGTTATGTAGAATGTTTTAGTCATTTATACCTTTCTGTTATGGGACAATCCTATATGAATTGTCCCATAGTGTCAATAGTTAATTTAAACTATTTTGTTGTGCTTGGAGTAATTGTTTTGCAATCGCAATTTTCTCATCACGTGTTTGTTCAACCTCATCAGTTAAAAGATCAGCTAAATTAGTTGGACTATAAATTGATAATGCCATTGAGCTACTTTCATTCAATACACTTTCATTAAGTACAACACCTAATTTATCAGCTAACTCTTTTGCTTGGTCAAAGTATCTATAAGACTTTAATCCCATTCGTAGTTTTTCCATTTTCTTTTCAACGTGAGAAAATAGATTTTTGTGGGCAAGAATTACATTTTCTTGTGCCGACTTAAACTTATTAAACCACTCGTAGTCTTTAGTTTGGAATTGTCTACTATGACAATATGATGTTCCAATAACCCAAATCTTAAAGTCATTTTCCCATTCATCTTTGTGATACATTTTATTACCACTCTCATCATTACGAGAGCCATAACCTAAATAATTTCTTACATTGGTTTCAGCTTTGTAATAAGTTGGATTTTTGTCTTTACCACTATGATCAACTCTAACATCATAATCTGCGTCAAGTCCTTTTGCATTTAACTCATCACGATAGTAAGAAGTTAAAAAATCACAATCAGCGTCAAACTTAACTTGCACTTCATCATAGACTTCTTTTGGATTACCATTATAATCTTTGTCCATACGAGGTGTATCAGATTGAACATAGAAACAATTATCGTGGTGTAAATCCCCACCACTACTATCATACTTTCCTATCATTCTTCTGATTGTGTCTACATCTTCCTGTGGTTGATGAAATCTAACAAGGTCATTCATTTTAACTTTTGCCTGTTCTCTCATTAGATTATAGTTTATTATTGCGTCTTGATGTTGTTTCTTGTATTTTGAATTAGTTTCAAAATGATCTTGAAAAACATCTGCAATAACTTTTCGTTTATCTGCGTTTAGTGTTTGTCTTTTTTCCATATTTATATTTCCTTTCATTTATTTTATATACACTATTGACAATTATAGTCAAGAGGATTATATAGGATGTCTGGACTAACAACAGCGATGGGCTAGAGAGAATTCTAGAATTCTAATCTTTAAAAAACTCTAGTGTTGGTCCTGGGATCAGTGGGCCCTCGATAGAGGCTAAGCCCTGGTGCACCGGTAAACAATTGCCGCTGGGCTTCAACACCCGCTGGTCGAGCTTCAAGCTTCAAGCATCAAGCTTGACATGCAGCACAGGATAGTATAGGATGTATTTAGAAAGGAATAAAACATATGAGTGAACAAAGTGAAGAGTTAAAAAGAATAGCTAACGCCCTGGAGGAGATCCTTCGGCTGGTGAAGGCTGATCAAGAGAAGATGGAGAAGAGACTACGTGAAGAGAATTAAACATAATAATCTGCTGCCATGGTTCACTCAGGACCATGGCACATTGCCGGCCGCCTACCTGGCCAGCTGTAAAAAGTTTTTTAAAAGCATCAAGCAACAAGCAGCAAGCAACAAGCCGCAAGCTTCAAGCAACAAGCGCTTGACAAGATTATAAACATAGGATAAAACAGGATTATGAAAGTTAAAGAAGCATTAAAAATTACAGACTCATTTACAAAAACAAGTAAGATGCCTGGCCTGTCTTACAGCCTGCCAGCGTGGGAATGCAAAACCGGATGGAAGCTGGCACAGGTAGAAGGGACGCCTTGTTTTAGCTGCTACGCTAAGAAGGGAAACTACACTAGATATCCAGCAATCAAAGCAGCTCAATATAGAAGACTGAAAGCAATTGACAACCCGCTGTGGGTTGCTGCCATGGTTGCAAGAATTAAAAACCAAAAATGGTTTAGATGGCACGACGCCGGCGATGTACAGAGCCCTGAACATATGCAAAAAATTTTAGAAGTATGCAGGTTGACACCAGACACTAAGCACTGGCTGCCAACGCAAGAGCGGCAATTCCTGCCAGACCCTGAAGAAGTGCCAGACAACCTGGTGATCAGGTTGTCCAGATCTAAGATAGATGGACCTGTAACTGCTGCCTGGTCTCATGACTCAGGCGTCACCACTGGCGAAGCTCGAACCTGTCCAGCACCGGACCAGGGCGGCAAATGTTTAGATTGCAGAGCTTGCTGGAATCCTGAAGTTAAATCTGTTATATACGGTAAACATTAAAATGGAATTTAAACACCCCAGCTATTATAAAAAATTACGAGCTTCTTTGAAGAAGGAGGCCATTAGCTCCAAAGGATCGACGGATCCCGAGGAGCGTGCGCCAAAGCGACAAGCACCAAGCCGCAAGCAACAAGCTGCAAGCATCAAGCACCAAGCTGATCAAAATACTTGACGCAAGCTTCAAGCCCCAAGCAGCAAGCCTCAAGCTCCAAGCCACAAGCAGCAAGCTCCCTGATTCTTTTTCCCTCATAAAGTTTTTGAACCTTGCTTAAGGCATCAAAAACTAAGATGAAAGTATTCTCTGGATGTTTCACATGAAACGCTATTTGGTGTGGAGAAAATCTAATTTTGTTTGTCTTTGTATATTTTAATTCTATAGTGAAAAAGTAACCATTATTATTATAGACCAATAGATCAGGAGTACCGGGAAGGCTAAGATTTTCAAGTCTAATAAGCGAATATTTTTTAAAATATTTTTTAATTTGTCCATAAAATTTGGTTTCGTTTTTCAAGTTAACAGGCTAGCCTATTTTCTTCAAAACTTTACCCATATTCCATGTTTCAGCTTGAACTGTAAATACTAGTCGGTGTGACTCTCTCACTCCAATTAATTTATTTTCAAGTAATTGTAAAGAGTTAATGTCATAATATTTACCATCAGGTAAAAGAACTTGCACTCTAGCCTCTTGTGCTGGTGGAGACTTCAACATCTTATCCATAACTTGTCTTAATAATTTTCCATTCATATTATTCTACCACTATGTTTGCTGTTAACCTTAACCAATTAGTGCCTTTGCTTTTTGATTTTTCTCCACAATGATACTCTCGAGAGTCAAATATAACTGCACTGCCTGGCTTAAATTTAAACTCTTGACCATCAACGTAGAAAGAACCTTGCCAGTTTTCTTGCCATACAGGAGTCATAAACAAAACTATTGTGTGTACTTTTGAGCTTTTAAAATCTTGATGAAGCCAATGACTTTCAGAGGAATCATAGGTTGCATTAAACCACATCCTAGCTAGTTTTGTATTCATACCGATGTTTTTCTCACGTAACATTTCATTAATTCTGTAAACAAGACTTTGTCCATACAAATAAAATGGATAGTTAATAATACCTTCTTCAGGTGTTTTAATTCTTAACACAGGTGTTTGATTAAACTGTTTGTTTGAAGGATACTCAACACTAGTTGATTGAGCTGTTAACTCCCACGATCTCGCAGGTATAATCTGGTTATACAAAAAAAATAATTCTCTCTCAGGTATAACATTGTCTAATATAATCGGTTTCATATCTTCATAACTTTCAGTTTATGTGTAATGCTCTTAACGAGAAAGGAAAGAGCACCACACGATCAAAGAGCTGTTGTTAGTAATGTAACCTAACAACAGCTTGATTTATATCATTGTTGTGTTAAAAGTCAAATATGGGTTTACCAAAAAAACTAACAGAACAACAAATAAAATTTGCAAATCTTCTTATAGCAGAAGAAGGTAGAATGACTGCTACGCAGTGTGCAATAGAAGCTGGCTATGCCAAAGACTCTGCACGTCAGGCTGCAAGTAAATTACAAAATCCAAAACTATATCCATTAGTAGTGCAATACATCGGAGAACTACGTGATGAATGGCAAAAGAAATTTGAAGTTACATTTGGCAGTCACATAACAGAGTTAGCTAAATTAAGAGATGAAGCTAGAGATAAGAAAGCTTGGTCTGCAGCTGTCAATGCTGAAGTTGCACGAGGGAAAGCGGCAGGTCTATATATAGAGCAGAAGATAATAAGGACAGGAAAATTAGAAGACTTAACAACAGAAGAATTAGAATCACGAATGAAGCAAATAATCGATGACTACTCACCAATCCTAGAAGATATCCCGTTTGAAGATATATCACAAAAAGTACGAGAAAAAAAAGAATTGCAAAAGTCTGAGCCGAAATCTGAATCAGATGATGACCCTCTTCATTGAGATGATACATCCTTTGGGGAAGATGTTCCTGTCTGAGAAGACGGCTTCGTTCTCATCAAAACTCGCAAAGGTGTACACATATTTATTATTTCGTTTGAACACATAGGCGTGAGTAGTAATGAAAGCGGGTTCCATTTTGTTGAAGTCTTCTTTGTTTGCGTGCGAGGAGTCTCCGCAGATATCGACCCAACGGATAGAATAAAAATAATAACGCTTGTTATCAATAATCGCATGTTTATACTGTGCCTTTTTTCTTCTCATCTTCTCCTAAGTATATAAATATATTATTATATAAATATATTATTTTTGTAAAAAGTTTGTTTAATAGGGAAACTAATGTAACGTAATGTAACGTCAATGTAACGTATGATTTACTACATTTTTTTCTTAAATAAGTATTGATTTTACTATCTTTTTTTACATCTGTATCAAAATGTAACGTTGTAACGTCTTTTTTCATCTTTTTTAAAAAAATATTTTTCATAAAATCTATATTATCTATTAAGGGAGACCCCTGATGCCTGGTTCTTGTAGTATTCTGACACTCTTCTTAGCCATTGCCACACGTATCTATTAAATTCTGCCCCTTGAATCGTGAATTTTTGGAAATAATTGTCTTTAGTACACATAAGAATTACACCCTGATTAATATTAGTATTATACACGTAATTATGAGCCATAGCGTATGCCACCAGCTGCACAAAGTAATCTTCAATCCATTCACGTCTCTTAGGTTTATTACTTTGTTTAAAATCTACAATAGATTCTTTGTTTTCATATATTCCACATAAATCAGTCGCTCCAGCGTATAAACCAGGATAGTACAAAGTCACCTCAGACCCCCATATTTCGTCCATACAGCCACGTAGACCTTGATCGAACACAATCTTGGCCATCTCCCCTGCCTTCATACCTACGTCACTTAAATCTGCATGTTTTTCGTCAAGTATATAAGACTCAATAATTCTATGCATTATAGATCCTCTTTCTGCTGCCTGATCCCTGACTCTATCTGCCTCAATTTCGCCAATATTTTCTTTCCAACGGGCTAAACTAGCTTTCTTTTCTGCTGACTGAGTATTAGACAATATAGTAGTTACAGAAGGTAGCTTATCAGCTCCTATCTCATAATGTCTACGTCCCTCGATCAAAGATCTAATTGATGATGGGTAATCAAATTTTTTATTCCATTTCATTAATTAATTAATCCTCTCTCCTTTGCCACAATTCGAACACGTTTCATTTGTTGCAATGACATAGAACATTTATCAGTGTTACACCTCTGACATACAAAAGCTATATTCTGTACAAGGTAGGTCTTTGTGTTATCAATTCTATCAATAGATAAATTAGTAGATGTTTTAGTATGAGCAGGATTGTTTTTTGTATTAGATCTGTATCTTGCATAACTCCAAGGATTAAAACAATACAAACATATTCTACCATCACTCTTAGGAAACATATCTTTCATTTTCTGTATATGTAATAACATCTCTATCCAAAGATCTTCTTTAGTAATCATCGGAACTAAGTTTCTTCTTTTAATGCTTGATGGTTTAAACATATCATTAAATAAATTAACTAAGTATCCTCTCTCTGAATTATTATATCTTATTGCTGCGTTTCTTTTATCTTCTATATTTTTGTACGGCATTATTTTTTTCTCCTTTTTCTAATAAAATTTTAGTCTCGCCCATCTCAACGGTATGAAATCCAAAATAAGTTAATGCATTTGCTATGACACTCATTTGATAATGTTGATGGTCATCAAATACAAATCTAGTACCTTCTCTTGACCTAGTTGCAAAAAACATAGCTTCTTCCAACACTTTTTCTGTAGTATGTGGGCCATCGAAAAATACAAAGTCGTAAACATTCATTACCTTTTTTTGACCTCGATGATATATGGGCACCCCCTGACCAAAACAATTAAAGTATTCTGTATCTTCCAATTGAAACAATGTAAAATTATCATGGTATTTAAACTCACTCATAAATTCCTGTTTCATGGTGTTTGAATAAGATGGCGTCCTGGGAGAACCATCAGGATTAACTAACATCTCTCCTTTCTCATCTTTCCAAAAAGAATAGAACCCTTCTTTATGATCAAAGTGTTTGTAGTCAATATCTCCGTATGGATCTATACCTATGTGATAATTATTTTTATCTTTCAATACATCCATAATCACAAAGCTTCCATAGCCACCTCTAACACCTAGTTCTACAGTTAGATAGAAATCTCTGGGTTTCATCTCTCCAACCCATCTTGCTAGCATCTTATACTCTTCGCTATCTGCTTTTAACATAATCCTCTCTTAATTTAATTTTGATCTCGTTATCGCTTTCTGAATATTTTTGACCAGTTTTATTTTTATAGTCATCACCAGCGTGGTGAGCAAACGGACCATTCCGATCTACATAATGAAAAAATACTTGTGCCATACCATCACCTTTGTAGATACCTGGTCTTGAGTGTTGATGTACACAACCAGCATATAACACAGCATCTCCTTCGCTAAGATAGAATTCTGAGTTCTCTACAATCATAGGCCAGTCATCGTGTTTTTTTATATTAGCAGTCACAGATACTTCACACGCAGGCCTATCAGTATGATCTTTTAATGTGCCACCAAAAACGTAGTATCTCCAATAAGCATAGCTTGGAAATAATTTTAGTTTGCTTTCTTGTTCTACTCTTTTTAATTTTAAATCTAATATTGTACTCATGACTATGTCATTATACCAAGATGCAGAGAAAGATTGTTGATCATCATACAGACAATTAAATTCATCTAGTTTCTTGTCCGCATATCTCTGCAAAAAATCTAGTTCCTTCTCATCAAAAAAATTTTTAATTAATTTATATTCTACTGTAGCCATGCAACTATACTGTATCTCTTACCTTTAGTAATTGGTTGTATGCTATGCGGATACAAAAAATTACTTGGGAAGAATACAATACTCCCTTCTGTTAGTTTTAATCTTTTTATCTCTTTGTTTTGTTGATCACCGAATATAAGATCTCCACCGGCGTAATCATCATTTAGATTCATTATAACACTTAATATCCTTGGAGTAAACGTGTGATTATCTGTGTGCAATTCATACTTACCACCAGGAGAATATTTTAACAGGTCTATTTGATTTATCTTCAGACTTTCCATTCTTGGAAACTTCATCTTATAATACGGGTATAATCTCTGTATTTCTAATTTTATATAGTTCCAATAAAATACATCAGTCGGATTTTTAAAACCTATGTGATATCCTTTTACATTACGAACGCTTTTATCTTCACCAGATATTACAGGTAAAGATTCTGTCGCTCTTTTATCTATAAAAGATTTTATTCTTTTTATAAAATTTTTATCAATTATATTTTTTATTTCTACTACGGCTTCTAAATGATCCATACCATTTTGTATTCCTTCCTTGTTCTTTACACCACAAGTAGTGGTTAAATAATATTCTTGTCATTTCTTTTGGTCTCTGCATGCTTGCCTCAACTTTCTTTGTAAATATTTCTTTTGTTTCTGTAACATTCTTACTTTTTCAATAAGACTACCTACAAGATCTTTCGTATATATAGATGTATTTTTATATACAATACGATGAACTTCATTAACTTTTTTTAAAGTATTAATTTGTTGTTCGCTCGACATATATTTCTCCTTCACTTTTACATGATGTACATTGCACTATCTCTGTACTCCGGTTTTCCTGATTTTTTTTTATTAGCAAGTACCCATTCCCTCGACATTTTTGGCAGATCTGTTTCTTCATTTCTTATCCTTTCTAAATATGTAATTATTTTTTTACGAGTTAAATTATGATCTAGTTCTGCGTACTCACATACACGATTAAAATCACGATTAGGTAATTTAACATAATCAAGAGAGTGATAACGTCTTAAATCATAAAAATGTGGAAATTTTTTTATTAGTTTTGTTATTCTTATTGCGTCTTCAATAGCAACAATCAAAACATTTCTCCAAAGATTTTTTATTGGATCTAAAGAATCAGCTTCGCTTAGAGCTTTTAGTCCCCAGTCTACCATTTAATTTCCTCGCTTTCTCGTTTATTAATATATCTAAAGCTTTTGCTCTAGACACCTCTACTTCAGGTACAATTACCTTTCGTATACCATCTAACTTCTCACAACTTTTGTGTGATAAAGCAACGGATTTGTATCTATTTATATCAGTCATAGTAATTCCTTTCGTTTGACATAGGTTAATATAGGATAATTATCTTATTTGTCAACCTTTTCTTTTGGTATATGTTGACTTATTTCCTTGACCTTTTTATACCATTGATCCCTGATGCTTGGCTCCTTAGTCTTGTTCCATCTTATCGCTAACTCATTAGCTTCATTAGATAATTTTTGAACTACTGCTAGTCTTGACATATTATTTCCTTTCTACAATTGTTATATTTCCTGATACAGTAACCGTATCAGAATTAGGTTTTACCCAATGTTCTAAATAAGATGGAAACATAATCACATCTCCCTCTTCTAACTTAGGTATAAATTTGCTTTGAAATATCTTATTTTCTCCCACCTCTAACATATCTTTTACTGGAGAATTAAACACAGTATTGGACTCACCTTTGTAATATATAATAAAAGAAAAATCACCTGGATGAACATGTGCCTCCTGATAATCTTTGTCCTCGTATTTGTTAATCCATATCCCTGTAACATTAAATACAAATGTCTTACATATAGGTTTTAATAAATGAGCTAATAGGTCTGTAAGTTGTATGTCTAGATACTTCATAGAGTCTTTATCCATAAGTGTCGTACCACTTAGATTTGTCATTACACCAGACTCAAAAGTTTTTTTAAACTCATCACCTTTTATGATAAGTTTATTTAGATCTAATTTTTTAGTAGCTATAAAATTAGAAAATATACTATCTACCTTGACGGTTATATGGTTTGTAGTCCCGTTTTTCATTTTTGTTCTTTCGTTTTTTGTGTACGCCTGGACGTTTCTTTGGTTTTGGTCTTGGTGTAAAGTGTTTAAAAGTTCTTTTAGCCATGATGTTCTTTTATAAATGCTTTATCACTTTCATTTAATTTTAAATATCTAATTCTACCATTAATATGTTGTTTAGTGTCATACCCACAATTTGTGCATCTATAATATTCTGACACAATTGCAACTAAAATAGCCTCTTCCTCACACTCTTCACAATGTCCATGTACCGTATCTATATTTCTAAATGCCTCTATTGCTTTCTTATCTATGCTCATATCAATACTTCTTTTGCCTTTCCTATTATTGGTTTATATTTTGTTTTACCTTCTGATTTATAAGCCCAAAGATATTGTTCTCTTCTATTATCAGGGACCCAACTGCAGTGGATCCAGCCCGAATTGGGTTCGCCTGGAGTGTAGAACTCGAGTATCAATTGATCTGTTTGAAGGTTTCTTTTAATCCAATCAGCGACTTCAGCGTTGTCCACGCCAACACATTCGAAGTCTGCGGCTTCAGCTTTGGCATGCTGTGAATTGCTTGAGCTGCCGATAGCAAGACACAAATCTATGCTACGAAATCCGCTGGTAATTTTAACTCTGCCGAAGTGATCACGAACTGGCTGTAAAATATTTTCACAAAGTTCTTTTAATTTTTCTATTTGACCTGCATTAGGATTATTATTAATTCCCTTCCTGACAGCAGTGTCACTTTTGATTAACTCTAAAAGAGTAAAATTACGTGAAAGATTCATTATTCTAATATTAATTTTTTTATTGACAAAGATCCATCTATATTTTGTTCTAACTCAGCTGAACCCTTATAGCATTTGTAGGTTACAGACTCACTATATTGTCTCTCTGCTTGACGTTTGCCACGTAAACACTGTGCCATACCGTCCACCTGATAACGCGCCTCTTTAATCTCTGCGTTTACAAACATAAGAAGAGCCACAACTGTTTCAATCATATTTTCTTACCTGTATTAATATAGCCATTATAATAACTGTAACTACAATACCTATAAAAAATAAACCTATCATTGTCCGTTACCATTCTTGTAATGCATATCTCTAGCTTTATCTTTTAATTCTTCAATATCATTCAAAGCTTTTTCCATTTGCTTTGTTAAAAATTCTATGTTGACTTTGTTTAATGCCATAGATTCTATGTGTTTGTTTAACTTGTCCGTGGTTTTGTATAAATCCTCGATCATCATAAATTGCTCCGAGTCTGCAGGAAGTGAACCTAGTTGTCCACGTGGCCATTTAATTCTAAACTCTGTATT
>CAACVD010000159.1_pt2 | contig 12008 bp, 10 predicted proteins | sample 2381771 | NCBI WGS metagenome assembly CAACVD01 (sample SAMEA5211965, study PRJEB30684) | marine metagenome | biome: Marine; feature: Epipelagic; material: Water | collected 2015-10-15 | depth 15 m | reverse complement strand
AAAATTTACCTGTCACTTCTTCTATATTTATTGCATGCACAGATATCGATCTGCAAACAATTTAAGACCTGTGAAACTACCTGAGAGTGAAACTAGATTAAACAATAGTGCCTGTTTGCTGGCTACTCCACTAACTTCAGATCCAGTTGTAAATATTCTTGCCAAACTTTGGCTGGTTGGGTGATCTAAGCGACTGTCAAAACGATACACCCCGTCAAATGTAAACGAACCCCTGGTGTGCATACCGTCTAGCCTGTTGTTGGATTCTCCGTGGGGAAAGCCGTGTCTTTTGTTGACAAATGCACCTATGGGCTCTGGGTATCCAACTTCATACCTGGAGCTAGTTAAAAAAGGACTTACGATCCTAGGGGTGCTTTGATGGAAACCTAGATTGTCAACATTTTCTATGTCAGATACTGTAGCTAAAGATCCAGAAAAATCTAGATAGTTCAATGTTTTCTTAACAGATTTCCGCCTGTTTGTCAAGAATTTTCTTCTAGGACCCCCATATTCCTTTATATCAAAATATAAATCCGGATCAATTCCAATACTTCTTATTAGAGATTTAACAGAGTCTCTTGTTCCTTTTTTACTGTTAAGGTCCCTAGTTGCTATAGTGATTCTTTTCCACATTTCATTTTGTATCTCAAAGAGGGACCTTTCGCTAATTGTGTTTAAACCGTCAATTTCAAGCTTGTTTTTAAATTGATCTAAACCAGCATTGAATATATTTGGCAAAGTTATTCCGTGTTTTTTTGCAGCAAATGGTAGAAAATTTGGAGGTACAGATCTATTATTATTGTATCTAACTGATTTCAGTCTAGAAAAAGCATCTATATAGATCTTTAATTCGTCAAAATATTTAGCAAATATCAATAAAAAAGAAGTTAATATTTGACCAGAACCTATACCAGAATTTCCCGGGAAGTTTGAATTGTATGTACTTGCCAAAGATCCGGTTATGTTTGCCAATCCATCAAATATTTGACCATCTAAAAAGTAATGTTGAGGTATTAGTTTCGTAATTAAGTTTGGATTGTATGTATCATAATTGGCACCAGAAACTAGCAACTTTTCATTTAGAGAAATTACATCCGGATGTTTGGAAAATAATACAATGTTGTCAATGCTTTTTTCTTGATCCATGGGATTAGAAAGAGTAGCGATTCTAACTTTGCTATCATAGTTTTGTATCTTGCTGTGCAGACCGTTGCCGGAAAAATCTAAGACATAATTATTACTAGCATAGCTCCCAGTTGGCTCGTTAAATCTAAAATAGAGCTGTAAACTAGCAGGATCCGTTGGATTAATAAATACATTTCTTTTTCCAAACTTTTTAACTTTTTCCAAACTTCTGTCAGTGTGAAAATACCTAAACTCGTCTATGGACCCGGAAAAAGTTTCTTTTGGAACAAAGTGTGTAGCATCAGATGGGACCGTTCCTTCCAGTCCCCTAATCATAGAACCAGACCCTATTAAAACTGTAGCCTGTTTATAAAGCAAATCATTAAACTTGTTTGTGTTATTACTTTTTGCTACTTCGACACCGTCACTAATTATCTTTAAATTCTCATTTTCTCCGCTATAATGAAAAGATAGATGCTTAAATGCACCCTTTTCAATATCGTAAGTGACATTGTTCTGTGAAAACTCAAGAGATGATCCGGAAACTACGTCAAATACAATCTTTCCTGTACTAGTACTATTGCTTTCACTAAGTGCTATGTTGATTGCATTATAGTCTGAGTCCTGTATTTGGAATATAGTTTGGCAATCATTTGTCTCTTCAGGTAAATACAGGTGAAATTCTACGGTAAATGATTTTTTTCTAGGAGATAATACAGAATTACCAGATGTAGGTTCAAAAAGATAATTCTTAATACTTTTACTATCCTTTATAGATATGAAATTTTCTAAAGAATTATCAAAAGTTAAAAAGTTTTTAAAATTAGGGAAGCTGCTCAATAAATGCTTTTCATAGCCTGTTAATGAATCTAAAAATTTATTAATTTCTTCACTATTCGAATCAAATGGATAATCTGATATTAATCTTTCAAATCCAATATTAATTTTTGAGACTGCGGAGTCAAAAAAAACAAAATTTGTAAAATCACTATAATCAACTGGTATTTGCTGAGTAGAAACTAAACCACCGTAAGTTTCGTTGAGTAGTGGGTCAACAAACCCATCTGTCTCAACAGTCTCTAGCTCTCTAACCAAATCATTTGCAACGTATATACTGGGATCATATCTGATATACTTTGATTCGAATAGCTGAGGTCTTACTGGAGATAGTTTATTATTTTTTGACATGTCTCACCGGTTAATTTAAAATTGTAAATATTGATTGAACATCTTTGATTAGCTCATCGCTCTCAAAGTCTTTAATTAAAAACTCTATCCTATAGCTTCTTCCGACCAATAAACCGTCCATGTAAAGCTTAAAGTACATGCCCTCAGAGTCTGTAGATAACTTTGTGCTATTTTTCTCTGTGTCAAAAGGTATTATTATTTCACCTGTTTGAGCATCAACAATCCTATAGTACATCAGATTAAATACTTGAGATTCTGTTTCAAAAGGTGTCTTTTTAAAAACTATTTCTCTATCCCTATCTTCTGCAAAGACTCTAATTTTTGTTACTGACTCTCTATTGTAACTATTTTTTAAATTCTTTAGAGTAACAAGTATTCTTTTCTGGCTTCCATTAAACGACGTTCTTACTGTCCTATTAATAACTAGTGAACTACTCAAATAAGCAAATGAACTTTTACCGTCTAGACGATCAGAAAATGCATCAGTGCCTGGTGACCAGACAGCATCAAAAGAAGCAGAGTTAACTTTTTTCAAATAATTGAACATTGTCGACCCAAAACTACTCACAGCAAAAGAAGCACTATACACGCCAGTCTGAAAAACTCCGCCAACTGAATACTGTGAAGCAGTAATTATTTTCTGATAAGAACCCGACTCAATTTTAATTTTAAGACAATTATGACCAACGATAGGGGTTGCAGATGCACCAGACAACAAGTTGGATAGAGTGCCTTGATAATAATTGTTTAAATATATAGAACCGGTTCTATCAAATGTAAAGTTCCTATGATTGTCCTGTATGCTATCATCAAACCTTAAGCTCAAATGAGGCCTTAAGTCCTCTCTAAGTGATTGATTGGATCCAAACCTTTTAACAAAATAAGAATAATTGTCCTTTTCAAAGCTCCCCGAGTAGGCTATGCAAAAACCATTATCAGATATCTGATTTGTAATTGTTCCGGAAACAACTTCAGTCACATCTATCTCTAAATCTTCATCACCAATCTTGAAGAGTTGCTCCCTAGAAAGATTGACGTAATTTATCCCATTGGGTCCTTCTAACGTTCCACTAACAATTACATCAATATTAGTACTGCCCAAAGATCCGGATCTCATTGCACCTTCTCTATGCCACCTTATTGCACCTCCGATCCCACCGGTAAAATCTGTAGAAGTTAATTTTACAAGATTGTTTTCTACAACTCTATTTCCATCGTATCCGGTGATGGATTGTGTTAAAGTTATTGACTGAGCACCATCGCCAACAGAAGGGACTGATGAGACTGTTATTTTTCCGTTATGGCCATTTGAATTTTCTATAGCTGCCTTTAACTGTACCAATAGGTTGTTTTGCGTTGAAACTGTTCCTGTTAAATTAATTGCAACAGCTATAGCTCCTGCTAAAGAGGAACCAGCAGTACCGGTACCTGTATCAGAGTCTGAATCTAGAACATCGCCGGTTGTAACTGTGGTTTGATTTCCATCAACTACAGCGTATTTCCTTTCTATTCCTTGTGTTGATACTATGGTTATTGAAGACTTTTCAAGCGGCAAATTTGAAGCAGAGTTATCGTCTCCGTCACTAACAGTCAAAGTTGCTGTAGCAGCAGATTGTGATGTAGGATTAGGCATTGATGCAGTGATAAAATTAGCAACATCTATGTCCTTAAACGTAACTATATCTCTTCCAATCCCCTCTTCAAAGTTTTTCGCTAAAGGAAATACAATTAATTTAAAATTGCTAGGGGTTGTCTGGCCACCGTACACATCTCTAAGGTGCATTTTTATCTGGAAGCTTGAGTCATTGATGTCGACCTTTCCCTCATTTTTCATTTTTATTAATTTTGATAGATCAAACTTTACCAATAGCCTAGAAAGTTCAGTTGCTGGAGAACTTCCTGATACACTTTCATCATAAAGTTTAAAAAGATCTAGTGTGGAAGCATTTCCAACATTAGAGTCTTTTGCCCTGAAATTAGAGTTTGTAATTTTATTAGTTATATATGTGTCTTTACTAGCTGATAATATTCTATACATTTTTAAATTACTCTCTTATTGAAATTTTTATATCTGATTCCGGGTACTTTAATTCAAATATACCGCCTAGTGGGGGAAATATCTGGAAATTCTTCTCTCTTTCTAGGAGAGAGTAACTGTAGTTGTTATACGTCAAGCCCTCAATAATTCCGGATTTCTCAACAAAAACAACTCCGCCTATGACCTCTTCAACACCATCTAAGTTGTATATTAGGGAGTGAACCTCAGATCTGCTAATTGGTTGCTCAATTTGGAAATTTTCTATCTTAAAATACTGCTTAAGTACTTCAAATACGTTATTTTTTGTTGCGTCTTTGTTGTATCTATTGTCTAGTTTGATCTCTATTTCTATTCCAAAATTAGCAACTAGAGAATCCACAATATCATAAGAATCTGTCAACAATCTAAACTCATTTAAATATTTTTTCAAATTACTTTTTAGCGTGTCTGAAGCAATTGTTAAAAATCCACCTTTGTTTCTCGTGATAATAGATAGGGAGGCAGAGTTAATATTTCCTTGGTTTCTAACAATTCCTGCCCTAAATACTCTTCCAAACTTGGATGGCATTGTATAAACCCTAGCTAACAAATCTTGTTTTGTCACAATTCTTCCCTGTGAACCTCGGGAAGATAGTGCGATAAACCTATAATCATCGAGAGTCGGACGATCTGTACCTCCTTTTGCAGGAAGTTCATTAAAACATTGTATAGAAGATTTTGCAGATATAATGTTTTGTATCTCTCCAGACTCGTTAAATTCTGATATTATTGTCTTTAGAGAGTTTATCTCTCCTGAAGAAACGTTATGTGATAATCCCCCGCCTGCTCTATACCTGACTGTTATTGTTGTCCCCTGAGGCGCAACTCCCAGTGTTCCACTTTCTAGGAAAAGGTTAGGGTTAACTGGTTTTTTTGTAAAAGTCTTTCTCTCTCCAAACAAAGGAAGAGCATGGTCGGAAGGGTTGGGTATTATATCATTTTCATATGTGTCCGAGCGGCCTCCGCCGAACCTTATTACAGTTTTTGCTGTTCTTGTTGATGTTACTTTTTCATACCTTCTTGGACAAAGTTTAATTGCTAGGGTGTCGGCAACCAAACTTTTATCATCATCTATATTGGTATACCTTTTAAACGTTGTATCTTCTGATAATGTTTCAACTTCAAAATACTCGTTATTTTCTGAATCAATAACAGAAATAATTTCAACAACATCTGGATTGTTTAGCTCTATCTCTCTAAATGGTACAAACGTATTTGTTAGAGTAAATTTTTGCTCGTAAACTTTTGACGATGTAGCTATTCCATCTCTATATACATAGTATGTTGTCGGGTTGCTATTGCTATCGATGCTTGCAACTGTCTTGCTGGCAACTAGCTGACCTGAGGTATCTTTTTCTGCCATATTAATATCTTCTAAAAGTGTAAACTCTACACCTGTTGTACTCCTTAATATGGTACCTGATTTTACTATTGGTAAATAGACAGAATCACAATCATACACCCCGTTTTTTTGAATTGATGGTACTGTTATGTAAAAAGTTATTTGTGAATAAGATGGGCTAGCTCCAGTGATTTTAACACCAGTATCTCTAATTAGTCTCTCTATGTTTAAAGGCTCTATAGCTGTTTCTAAGCTTAATTCATTATACTGGTGGTCTAGATAATATGACATTACATCTCCGACATACGACGACATGTCAAGAAAAAGTCCACCCAGGCCGGCTTCGGAGAAGTCTTGGATCTTGTCAGAAAAATGTATGTTTGCATAGTTTAAAAGATCAGATCTAAAGGATTGAAAATCTTTGTTGAGGTATTTAACCTCCCTACTAAGCTTGTCCTCTTTTAAAAAGTTGTTTGCCATTTTATCCTCCTACATAAAGAATTAATTCTAAAGGTTTCTTTATAATTGATATTTGTGGTACGTTATATTCGACTCTTATTATAACCTTAACCAGACTTCCAACACTTCCTTCGTTGATATCAATTTTCTCTGATGTGAACGATTCTAAATCCACATAAGGCATATATTTCTCTACAGTTCTTTTAATTCTGTTCATAATTAGAGATTCAAAGTTTGGTGTATTTATAAGCTCGAATGTCAGCTCTCTCAGTGAAGCTCCAAAATCATACAAACCTAGCCTTTCCCCGTTATTTGTCAAAAGCATGTTTCTTAAATTATCATGAATAAAATCTTCGTATTCAGTATGCATCTTAAATAAACCTGATGTTTCCGAACTAAGTTCCAAAGGCGTTTTTATTGATATAGGCGTGATTGTTATAGCGTCTATCGAGTCGCTATTTTCCCTATTGATGTCTGATATTTTTTGTCCAGTGCTTTTAAAAGAATATTTGTTCATTTTAACTCATAAGTAATGATTATAATTATGTGCTTTTTTGTTTTTGCTCTATTAAAATATTTATTTATAGAGACCAGGTCCCGGGTAGCGGTAGTAGCTTGGCTCCTGAGGAAGCCCACAAGTTAAAATCTCTAACATATGCAGCTGCAAAATTTTCACTAGGTGGCATGGTTGAGCCTGGCAATAACAGTGGGGTTGTTAAAGCTAAAACATTCACCATCTTAAAAGGCAGTGTGGGCACTATTATTCCTGCAGGTGCTACAGCATTTGCATTTGCTGCAATTATTGTCGGATCTGCCATTATCAATGCTGAGGTTGCAGTAATTGCAGCTGAGATTGACATTTCAAATGAATTAACAGGTGGTGGCGGGACACCCGGGGGAAATATTGCAGCAGATTGTAGCAAAGGTGTCATTGTAGATGTAAAAGTAGTCCCTATTCCAGCTTTGCTGGTTGATGCGAAAGTCATCATAAAATCTTTTCTATTAATCCAGGAAGTTATTGCATTAGACCAACTCTGGCACAGCATGGGAATATTATTGCCTGGATTATTGATGATTTCAAGTATTTCATTTTTAAATATCTGATCTGACATGCTACTTTACTCTTGTGGTTACTGAACCGATGTATTTAGGTGATACTGGTGTCAAGTATTTTGCAACTAGCGCTGATATTTGAACAGAATTGGTTAAGGGACCACTTGGCCCTGCTGGTGTCGCTACAATTGACGTTGAAATATTTTGTACTAGCTCTGTTAACATCTCTATTAGCTTTTCCCCTCTTATTACTGGCTCACTGTCTAGCTGGCTATTGCCACCAAGTATTACATGCGGGCCAAAACCAGTAAGCTGGTTAGATGGTGTGAAAATAATTATATTCCCATCAGAATCAAATATCTGTGATGCCCCTTCTGAATTCTTTATTAATATCTTGCTTCCCAACATGTCGATCTCTGCATTTCTTGGCTTTTGCGTGATGAATTGCTGACTGGCATTTGTTTTTAGATGTATATTCCCAGTATACATTTCTGATGACATATTCATCCCAAAACCCTCTCTCGTATCGTAAGTTACATTTTCAACAAAAGATTGATCAGTCTGGAACTCTTTAATCGATACGACTGCCGGCTCAGTTATTTTATACTTTCCATCTCTTTCTAAATCTTCGCTATATATTGATTCGCTACTAGAATATGTTACAAAGTCAAAACCGCTAGGAAGCTTTGGTATATTCTCTAAAGGATTAGGGATATCAATTAGATCAAAAAAAGAAGGTATTTTTAAATTAGGAAGGGGTATGTTTAGTATCGATAAATCTATAGGTATCTCTATTTTTGGTATCAAATCTGCTATCGGTATTAGGTCAGTCAGTTTCGGTATACTGATATTAATATCTAAGTCCAAATCACCTCCAATGTTAAACGATGTTTTTGACATCAGTGCATCTTGGAATTTATCGTACTCTTCATATTCTAGACTTTTTAGCTCTAGGGGTCTATTGTTTTTAACAGTTTTATGAGGAAAATCTCTCTTATATCCTGATATTAGCTTTATTTCTCCGGTGTTTGATATATCACTATTAGTTAATACTATCTTGGTATTATTAGATCCTTGTAAGATTAAGTCTGAGCACTTTTTATACTCTGGTATTGCAACTGCGCCTTTAAAATCTTGATATGCTGTGGAAAAAGAATGAATTCTATTAATATTGAAATTTTTTGAATCGTCGTAACCTTTTTCCGGATTTAAATCATTAAAAAAAGTATGAAGTGTTTTCTTGTACTCTAACTCTCCGGCAATGTTTTCTGCATAACCCAAACCAAATAGGCTTAGTATCGACTGTCTGGTGTGATCTGTGTAATTAGTATCTTCCGTGTATCTTGTACCTGTTTTTCTATGCAACCAATATCCAACCTTACTATCATTAGAGTTATCATAGAAAAACCAAACCTTTTCTCCAGGCTTTACAGGCAGAGATATGTGTGTCGGAAAAAACGGAAACAACACCATGTATTCAGGATTTTTTTCTGAAACATTGTAGCCTATTATACTATTGGGCGGCATCATCTCTAGTAATGCTGTGTCATTAACTTTTTTACCGCCCTGATACAATTCTAAATTAGTTATTTCATCGGCACCAGCAACACTAACAATTTTATCTCTTGCATTTAATTCTGATGAAGGTATTTTTACTTTCTTTTTTAAAAATTTTCTTGGATTTGAGACAAAGTCTATAACAAGCGCAGTCTCAAATATATTTTTTTTGGATAGTCTGTCTATCCTGTTGTTTATTTCTTCCTTTATTTTTGCAGAATTGTTTTCAGAAGCGTAGAATCTATTACTCATATAATTATCCTTCGTTTATCTTGTCAAATATATCATCAGCAGACATACTCTCTTTTTCTTGTTCTTTACCAATCAATTCTGCCAATCTAAGAATTTGATCATTAGACTTTGACATGCGTTCCAAGTATTTTGACATGATACTACCAAGTGATGTATGAAGAGGCACACTACCCTTTACTTGCAACAACAAGTCATTTAGAAGGAAACTAGCATTTTCTCTATCACTCAAAGCGTTCTCGTATGCCTCTAGCCACAGGAGCTTTTTTTTATCTTCAATGCTCTCTAAACTTTCTAAAAGATCGCTAAACTTTTCAATCTTTTTTTCATTTTCTTTTGCTTTCTTCAATTTCTTATCAATTGATTTTGTCATTTTTCGCCCTCGTCAATAAAAAATAGAGAGTAATATTCAACATTAGTTTTCTTAATATCTTTATAGTGTTTTCTTATGTTTGACATTGAAACTGATAGTTGCTTAGGGGTCAATCCAGAAATTTCTCTTAGATATACAAATATTGCTCTCTTATTTAAATAGTCTAGCTCTTCAATTTTATCAAATAAAGTTATTATAGCATTTAAACACAATATCTCATTAGGGCTAGATATTTTCTTTTTAAGCTTTTCAAACATTTCAACTAATATCAGCCTATTTTCACCTGATATAACATATTCATCAGGGGAAGGTGCTATGTTAGATCTCTCAATTGCCAGTTTGTCTGTAGATTTCATTTTACTTAAATTTGACATACTGCAATTTCTTAATCTATTTTTAGTTTTTTTCTTACTCTGTATTATCAACCAGTTCTTAGCTACAACATTGAAATAGCTGAAAGCTTTTGTACCTCGAGATGCATCAAACTTTTGTAAATTTTCATATAAGAATGAAACGCAATCGCCCTTGAGTGCTTCATAGCTATGATGATTTTTAGCAAAGCCATGTATGAAAATTAAATTTTCCACCAGCTTGCTAAAGGAAGGTTGTATAGTGCTATGATATATTTTTGCTCGAGCATCAGTATCATCATCTTCGATTGACTGATATTCTGCTATAGCTTTATCTGTCTCTGGCCCGAAATAAAGTCTTTTAGTCCTTCTTTTTCTTTTTGTAGTTTTCTTACTAGCTACTTTTTTCTTCCCTGCTTTCTTTGGCATTTTTATCTTCTTCCCTTGTTGTAATATTGTTTTTAGAAATAGAAGATAATCTTTGGGCTATAGCGTTAACCAGTTTTTCTGTATTGCCTATTTCTTGCATGCACTGCCTAACCTCAATAGAGTCAAAAAAAATAGGTTTCTTTAGTATTTCAGAAAGTTTAAAACTAGACTTTTCGAGCTCTTCGAGAGAGTATTCTATTTCATCCTCGACATTTAATATAATCATAGCAAAACGTATGCTATAATATGACGCAACACAACTATAGATAAACAAAAGAACAGAAATAATTATCAAGATATCATAATTCATTATTTAATCTCGAAAACAATTTATTGTAAAAAACAATTATTTGATTTTTTGAAAAATTGCTCTTGACATGCTTCTGGAGTGATAAAGAATTTTTTTTGTGATAAGAATAGTTTTCATAAACCTCTCTTACTTTTTTCTTAAAGTCTGACTCATAGACTTCTGCCCATCTGTTTCCACTCATAAATATCCTGCCATCAACCCTAGAAGAATCTATCTCTTTGAGAAAGTAATCCAAACTCAAGTATTTGTCTTCTAGAAGAAACTGCTTGTGTCCGGACCAACCAGTTGCTATGATTGGCATACCCGAAGCAGCTGCTTCAATTATAGGTAAACCGTAGCCCTCACCCCTAGTTGCTGTTACAAAGCACTTGATGTCTTTGTGTCTATACAGGGATGCTATTTCTTCATTTGTCATATTTCCGTGTATAACATTAATCCTAGGATATAACTGGTCTTTAGATCTAATTTCTGACAAAGCAGATTTCATTGTTGATATTGTTAGAGATTTGTCAATCTTTGTACCCCTTCCAAACGAAGATTTAATTACTATTCCGACGTCTTTGTTATCTTTAAATTCTTCTATTATCCACTTTACAGTATTGAATATATTTTTTCTATCATTGTCAATATTTTGCGCAGTAATTGTTCCAACAATTAAAAAATTAAACTTACTATGTAATTTTAAAGGCAAACTAGTTTTTACTGTATCTATTTTTGTATTATACCATTCGGGTATTATTTCCAAAGGCGAGGTTAACATACCAGACCTTTTTGCTACAGAAGCAGTAAAGCTCGAAGGCGTGACAATAACATCCATTTTATTGCATGCATCAACCCAAGCTTTCGAACATCTATCTGTCTCTACAAATGCTGATATTCCGACGTTCTTTTTTGCCAAATTAGAATCCCATTCATCTGGAAGCTGGACTTGGAAGGAATATTCAAAGGGTATCTCTTTAATGTTTCCAGTTTTTGACATTATTCTTCCGACAATACCATCCTCAGCATCTTCATCCAGAAGCCATGTTGTCATGCCCCAGCTAAGAATTTCAACATATAAATTTATTCCCGGGATTGACTCTAGCCATTCAAAAATTTGCCTAGCATGTATACCGTATCCACTTAATGATAAAAGAGGTCCTCTCAATAAAATATTCATATTTATAGCTCCGTACAATCCCATCTTATATATTTTTCTTTCCAGTTTTTCACTGCATCAATCATTGATTCGTGCCAATCATCAACAGTTTTCTCTATTGAAAATTTTTCTTCTGTGTATTTGATAACCTTATCTGAAAGATCTTTTTTGCCTTTTTCATCGAGAGAAAAGAGCTTAAACATTGCCTTAGCAGCATCATGTATTGAGCAGTAATCTTCGTATATGTAGGGCACAGTTTGACTTCCCACTAATGTTTTACTAACTATATCTAGAGCAACTCCGTTCTCTGTATTATTATCACAATTTACGACCTGTCTAGTCAAGCCTCCAGTTTTTG
>CAACVD010001301.1_pt1 | contig 12010 bp, 8 predicted proteins | sample 2381771 | NCBI WGS metagenome assembly CAACVD01 (sample SAMEA5211965, study PRJEB30684) | marine metagenome | biome: Marine; feature: Epipelagic; material: Water | collected 2015-10-15 | depth 15 m | reverse complement strand
CGATGATTGGTCTAAATTATTATATCGTAGAGAATATAGACAAAAGAATGCTGATAAGATTAAAGATATTAGAAAACGTTTTATGACGGATAATAAGGAACGTCTAAAGAAAGAACGAAAAGAGTTTCGTGTAAATAATCCTGATGTTTATAAACTTAAATATGAAACCGAGAACCCAAGAGTTATCTGTGAAGAATGTGGTAGATCATATAGAGTATCTTATGTAGATAGACATGTATGCAGACCAGCACAATAATTATATTATAACAATATAATTATCTATTTCTTAGATTTCTTATGTTTCTCCCATAAGTCTTTATCAGCTGTTGTTCTTGTTTTTCCTCCAACAACAAAGCTATAAATTCTAGCCATAGCCCATTGTTGTGCTCCCATCTTAGGTCCAGCTCCGCCTTTTACACCTTTTACATTTCTTACTGAACCAGGATTATTTTTATGTGCTCCTACTCCCCTATCGTATACCTTATTTAATATACTCATACTAATACCTGTTTTTTTACTGATATCACTTTTGCTATGACTTTGATCTTTACTGAACCCATACCTCTTGTTATATTTATTTTTATTAGTTTCTACCATCTTTTAAAATATCTTATATTCTAAAATTGAATTTCAAATTTAGTTTTGTAAAATAAAAAAAAATCTTTTTATAAAAGATAATGTATATAAAATGTCGTTTATTGCAGAATTGGAAAGAAAGAGGCTAAAACCAATATTTCAAGAGGGCGGTGTAGGTAAACCATTTAAGAAGAATAAGAAGGGAAAATACTACTTTACACCTGATGCTAAAAAGTTTATCGGAGCACAAGCTTTTGATAAAAAGAATAAATATCTTCCAGCTGGAGTTGTATGGGATGAGACAAAACAAACTATCGTTCCAAGAAGTTCTATCTTGGATAAGAAAGGTAGATTGTTGAAACGTCTACAAAAGAAAGGACTTACTTTTAAGAAGAAAGAGAGAACTATTCAATACAAAGGTCAAGGTTTTATGACTGGTTCAATTCGGGTTGAACTAATGAAACCTGGAGCAAAGAGGATGGAGATAAGACAGCAAGGTTTTGATGCTGTCCCTTACACTAATACAAAAGAAGCTGAACAAAAAATCAAAGAACAATTACTACCACTTGTTATATCAGAGGCTGAAAGACAATTTGTAGTTTCAGTCAAAGTAGTTAATCCTGTTATTATTAGAAACGGTAAGTCAACGCCAGATATTGGTGATATCAAGTTAAGAAGGGCATTTCTTAATCTTGATGGTTATGATACTAATGGTATTGATAAACATGAGTTTCAGTGTTTTAGAGATGCGTTTATGTATAGATATCAAAATGATAAGAACATTAATAGAGATGCTTTAGATCCTGACGTATGGGATTTGTTCTTTTCTGAAAGAGATGAAAACTATAAAACTGAAGGTATTAGTTGTGAGAACTTCAAAGATTGGTGTAGAGCGTTTGATATACCAATGGTTATAGTTCAAGATGATGAAGTTCCTATCATTAATTATTATCCACGAGTTAATGATGAAGTTAAGGAAATACAAGCTAAGTTTCCTGTTACGTTTGTAGGTTGTATGAGAGACGGTCATATCTATTTACAAACTAATCAGTCAAAGATAAACTCAGCAAGTCATCGTGTTAAAAATCATGGTGGTATTATGGTTCATAAATCTAAGAAATCTAAAACCAGAGAAGAATTAAATCTTCCGATTACATATTTAGATATACAATCTAATAGAATGGATGTTGTAGCTAAAGAACTTAAGACGGTAGAGGAATGTAGACATCAAAAGATGTGTGATATTATGGAAGAAGAAGAAACTAATGTTCTATCTACTAATATAAGATATCGTGATAATCAACTCCAAGAGTTTGTATTAAAAGATAAGAGATATGTTTTTGACGATGAAAACAAAAGGCTAATTAGAAGATCTGTAGAGTATCTCGGAAAAGAATATAAAGGTCTAACACCTATTGAGATGGTATGTAGTTTAATGAAACAACACGATATACCTACTTCATTCTGCAATCCTGAGGTCAACAAGATATTATTGGATGAAAAGGTAAAAGATAGAACTCATGTTGGTGGTGTAATAGCTACAGATCTAAAAAATGGATTAGAAGATGTATTGTATGCTAATGAAGAACATCTCAAGAAAAGATATGAGAACGAAAATATAAAAACATTTGATATACCAAGGTGCCACACAGATATTTTAGAGAACTATGTTGGTGAATGGATATTCTTTGAACCTAAAGATGAAGTAGTAAAATACAATGGAGATCCTAATATACATCCTGGAGTATATTATATAGTATCAGATGATAAGAAATTATTTGTAGGTAATAACTGGTATTCTCATAGAATTGTAAAATATGCTCTACATAATGAAATCATCACTGAAGAAAATATTAAATATCAATTACTATCTACTCCACCTAAACAAAAATTTAGTTACACTAAACTAATCAAGTATATCAAGGGTATGTGTAAGCCTTTACCAGATGAACTTGGTAAACCTTTGTGTAAACTACTTTGTAATATGGTATCAGGATGTGCTGGTAAAACATCTACTGCTACTACTAAACATTATTTATCTTGGAACAAACAAGAAATGGAAAGACATCTCATTCATTATGCAGATAAAGAAGACCATAAAGTTTTTAGTTATCCTGTTGAACGTGGTAATGAAACTTTCTATCATTACGGTCATAGAATTATGGGTGCTAGATCAAGACATAATCTTGCTCATTATATACAGATATTAGACGAACAGTTATTAATGACGCATCGTGGTATTGAATTGATGACTAACGATGATTGGTCTAAATTATTATATCGTAGATGTGATGCTTTCACTCTTTTAAATCCTCCGTCAACTAAATCTGAAGCTTTCAAATATCTTGTTACAGGTAAACAAGGAATGTTGAGACTTGAAGACAATCCATTGAAACCAGTTCAAAAACAATATTATGATGTTGAAGTAGATATCAAAGAAAGAAATTGGAATATCAAAGAAATATATTCTTATGATTATCAAGAGTTGATTGATTTAGTAGAAACTGGTAAATCAGCTATGATTACAGCTCCTGGTGGTTATGGTAAAACATATATGATAGAACGATTGATGGAAAGATATCCTGATGAAGAACATATTTGCTGTGCATGGATGAATACTCACGCTTATCGTATTCAAGGTAAAACATTACATAAACAATTTGGTCTGAGTGCAGATGATGATGTTCCAACTAAAATACATAAAAATAGATTGAATTATCTCAAGAATAGTAAAACTAAAGTTATCATCGTTGATGAGATTGGAACTCTTGACGGTGAGCTTTGGACTATCTTGTATGAGATAAAGGCTAATTGTCCTGATATATCTATTTTATGTTTTGGAAGCTTTAAACAACTCAAACCTATTGATAGAGGAAACTATGAAGATCATTCATTATCTCATATTGTTTGTGAAGGACGAAGATATAAATTACAATATCACGATAAATGTAGATGTGAAATACCACTCAAAAAATTTCTACATACGATTGATACAAATGATTTCAATCAAATTGATAAGATGATGAGAACTTTACCTAAAATAGATAAGTTTGTAGAAACTAATATTGTAGCTACAAATTGGTATCGTGGTAGATTAAATCATTATATCAATAAGGCGATGTCTACGTTATATGATACTATACTTTATAAACACGATTTAATAGCTAAAGATAAAAATGGATATAAATATTCTTGCTATCTCTATGAAGGATGTAAATTCGTAGGTATTAAAACAGATAATGAAGATGAAAAATATTTTAACGGAGAAAGATTTAAGTGTATTAAATTTGACGATGAAACAATTACATTACAATCCTTCTTACGCAAAGACCACATTATACAATTACCATATAGCGAAATGGAGAAGTTTGATTTATCTTATGCTCTTACTTGCCACAAGGTTCAAGGTGATACTTTGGACGGACCTGTAATGATACATCAATTTAAAGAGGGTTTTGAACACGATAATAACTGGGTTCGGACTGCTATTGAAAGACCAAGAAAACTTAATCAGATCTGTTTACCAAGTGAAAGAATAGAATTAATGCTTATATAAAATGTTAGCTTGTCCAATCTGCAACGATTGGGTGATAGTAGCGAAACTTTGTGATAAGTGTGATAAGATAAGACAGTTGTGTAAATTATATGGTCGTGATAAATTGTTAGAGATATTAGATAAAACAATGGTAATCCAACAGCATAAGACCGTGGAAAAGCAACCAACCTGTGAACTTAAAATAGATGAAAATTAAAACCGATATTTTATTATTATTTATCCTAAATAAATAATAAGCAATTATAAAATGAGTTTCACTAACGATAAGACAAGTGATAATTATCGCACACCTAAACTGGCGTGGGAAAGGATAATAGACTATATCCCTAAAGATAAAAAATTGTGGGACCCCTTCTACTGCGATGGTAGTAGTGGTCGTGATTTAAGAGAACTTGGATTTGACGTTTATCACGAAGATGAAGACTTCTTTGAAAACAATCACGGAGAAATCGTCTGTAGCAATCCACCATTTTCCAAGAAGAAGGAGATATTAATACGACTTAAAGAGTTAGATAAACCTTTTATATTGATATGTCCTTCAATGATGCTCTCATACAAATACTTTCAAGAACTATTCAAAGATGATATACAAGTCATTATACCACAGAAAAGAATATGGTTTAAACATCTTGATTGGACTACAGATAAGAAGTATTCACCTCCATTTGCTTCTTTCTACTTCTGTTGGAAAATGAACTTACCTAAAGATTTGATCTTTATTGATTGAAAAATAAATTTATTTTATTTTTTTTTCCTTAAATAAAAAAGAAAGAAAATGGCGAACAACATGAAAATAGACGAAGGAATTACTTTTAGCGATAAAACCAAAGGCGAACTACGTAGAGATGCTTTACATCATATAGAAGAACTTTATGAACTAAAAAATCAAGTTGATATTAGTGATTTAGTAAATCCATTAGCAGACCCTGTTAGAAGACCTAAATACGAATTGGTTTGTGCTATTTCAACCGAAAGGTTAAATGATAGGGTGAATGAAAAAATAAATCAAGGTTTTGATGTTTTAGGACCTCATACACATCAAAAACAATCTGATAACGATATAAGTCATTCTACAAGAGAATGGAGTGAGAAATTTTGTATCTCTATGTTGAAAAAGTAATAATTATATAACAATATATAATTATCTACCACAAAATTCTTAAAGCGTGATATGCAGGACTTTTTGGGTTATTAACAGCTTTACTTCCATCTTTTAATTTTATACCTTCCATTCTCTTTCTAAATGATTTCAATCGTTTTACATCGCCATGATCTTTAGATTTCCATATTCCTGTTTTATCCTTAAATTGTTGCATTGCTCTACTACCGAAGTGTATAGTCTTACCATCTACTTCAACCATTAGCTTTTTATCTGGTCTGGTTGATTTTTTATAATCATATTTACCAACTTTAACCATATTTTATATAAGATTTATTATTATTTGAACTTAAAAATATGTCTACTGCTCAAGATAGAACAATACCTCAAGATGAGCTACAACCTGATGTTTTACCACCGAATGTTAGGATAATAGAGAGTTCTTGTGAGACTGCTGATAGTAGAACAAGCGACTTTTCAAAATGGACTACTATTCTAAGAGAACCAATTTTGGTTCAAAGAGGCAGTGAAATCCAAATACATTCTAACTTTATAGATATGAGAGGAATGACTGAAGATATAATTCAGTTCAATCAAGATGGAAACGAACAATCAAATACTCATCGTTTATTAGCTCAAATGTATATTACCAACGATGGAACAAATGGTAAAACTTGTAGTTATGATTACATGTCTAGAGGAGATACAAGTTTTGAAATCTTAGATCCAGGTAGTGGTTATAATTTAATAGCTGGTTCAGATGTCTTCTTTAATTATAATGACCCTTCAGGTTCAGCTCAAACAGTTCAAATTGGAGGTTCGGGGACAGGAATGACTGTTACTAATGCTCTCCGAGTGATAAGACCTAATAGTATCACAATTACCAACGGAGGAGCAAACTATAGAAATGGATTAACATTTACTTTATTGAATACAACAACTACAAGAGGTTTCATTCAAACTGACGATTTAGGTGTTATCAAGAAAATATTCATTACAGAACAAGATCCAAATCAAACTCAACCTTTAGGTGGATTTACTCAAACTGATATTATTTTTGAAGATGCAGGTGTTGGTTCAGGATTAGTATGTGTTTTAACAACTCAACAAAATGGATTAGTTCAATGTAGTCCTGGTGATTTAATAAATATACCTGATAATGCTTATGGTCTAGAAGGAACAATAACTTACAGCTCAGGTGGTTCATTACCTTCTAATTCAACATTTTACGCTCAAGTCAAAGTAGTTCAATTACAAACTAATAGTTCAATCAAGAATGGATTACCACGAAATCAACAATCGTTTTTAGATCCTGGTTATAATTATCAAAACATACCACTCCATCGTTGGTGTCCAACTTTTAGTGTAAATGATGATTTCTGTTATGGTTTTGGTGTCGGGACACGAACTTTTACAAAAGGAGATGGTCAAATTCTAACAATCCAAAATCCTTTATCTATACATAATACTGATTATTGTATATCAGCAGGTAGATTGATGATGAATAAAGAGGATGAATTCGTTCCTGGTATATATCATACTAAGGGAACAAACCAAGAATTTAAAATAGCTAAAGCTATACCTAAACTTACTGGTGCACTCATCAAAGGTGATACCAATAACAAGTTCTCATTTGGTTTTGATGGATATAGTAATTATCTTCAAACTCCTGTTTATGATGTTACGCAACACGGTCAAACATTAAACGCTTCGGTATCTCGTCAATTTCCTATTGGTTCTACAATGATGTTATACTTTTTGATGAGTGATACAAGTAATAATATAATAGCTAGTCCTAGTCTTCAACAGTTAGAAGATTTATCTGCATTCATGACGAAATATGGAGGTCAATATCAAATATCAAGTATTGATAGTTCTACAACAACTGGAGATGAAAGTAATGATGTAAATATTGTAAGATTAGGAGGACAAAATTTATCAGGTGTTCCCGTAGATCAAGATATGTTTATCACAGGTGATAGTAATAGTGCTTTTCCAGCAAATCAAAGTGGTCTGATTATTGATTTAGATTATGGAGGAACTGATAATTCTAGTCAAACAGGGACACCAACATTACAATTAAGTGTAGATACTGATAGTAGTGGGAATATAACACTGTTTTCTGTATCACAAGATGGAACAAGTAAAAATTATCCTGGTAATTATTATTCTATATCAACAACTACATATCCTGGTAATACCTTGAAATTTTATCTAGTATCAACAAATAGAAGTTCAAATACTTCTGTTAGTCCTATGCCTTTTAATGAAACCTTTACACTCAATAGTATAACTTTTACATCTGGAGGTGTAAGTTATTATGCCGTTCCTTATTGGATGAATACCAACTTGTATGATCGTCAAAATGAAGTAGGGAAACAACCATCATTACAACCAAGTCAAGGAGCTACTTTTGATGTTGTGCCTGGTTTATATCCTGCAACTTATGATACTCAATTTTTAACAACACCTACCGATATAGCTTCTAAATCATCTTCAGATCTAGTAACAGGTAATGTAAATACTGGTTTGTATAGAGAACAAGGTCAATATGATACAACTTTAGCTTCTTTCAATCCACGATTAGGTGCTTTTGTAAATCATTCAACGACTTGTGACGCTAAAATAACTTCTACTTCTGTTAATGCTAATAACAAACAATCTCTGACTTTATCTTTTGGTTCAGGTTCTGATATTTTATTTCCATTTGGTTCAGGTTCTGATGATTGGTTGAGAGATAGTAATACTACATTAAAACGACAAATTAGAATTGTAAAAGCAAATTGGGATGCTAGTTATAGTTATTCATTACTACCAATACAAACATATCTTGTTGTAAATAAGAACACATCTACAGAACAACATATATTGACTGGCGGATTTACTTCAGATGCTACTTATTATTATATAGATGTAATTCAATCAAATTGTAATGCTTCAAGAAACAACTTAAGATTTTTTGGTAGTTCAGGAGCTACATTCATGGGACAAGCTACAGCTTTTGATAATCCCGATTTTTTCATAACACAGAACGGACAAAGTTATTCAAGCTTAACGTTTGACTACATCAATAATTATCTAACATGTAATACTAAACTGACTTTTCAGTGGGGCGATGGGACAGCTAATAATATCACTAACACAGGAACTATGGCGTTAGGAGCACAACAAAACTTCTTTGGTAATAATGATAGTAATCTAACTAAAATTAACACAATAAACCCTGAAGTAGGTTATTTAGGAGATGCTGTCTTAGATACTTATAACAATGGTGGGTTTTACTTTCTTACTCATTTCAAGGAATTGTTAGTTAATTCAACAAATACACAGAAATACAACGCTCAAACAAGTCAAGTGATAAATAAAACAGGAATACCAATGTTTATCACATCTTTATCTTCTTCTTCATATATTGATAATGTTCCCGATCAAACGATAGTTCAAACTCCGAGTGATGAAAACGGCAATCAAATACAAACAACGATATCTAATATATATGACTATGAACCACTTTACAGAGATAAAACATTTGTAATAGATAAGAACTTTGCTTTACCATCAGATATTAGTGCATTATGGACAAGGTCTGCACATCAATTAAAAGGAGCAATTGATATGGTAAATGGAACAGAATATGTAAGTGCTGATAAATCAGGTTTGTTGCAGAATGAGTTTTGTTTTCCTGTTTATGGTTCTAACAATAGAATAAACGCTAATGGTGAATATATCAAAGATACTGATCTATTTCCTACATCAGGCGGTCTTGAACCAGGACACGTCGTGGGTATAGCATTTGTTGATAATGATAATGATTGGTTAGCAGCAGAATTGAAATTCAATCTACCTAAAGATGCTGATAATAATAGCTTTTACTTTGTCTTCTTTCGCTCTCCTTTTACATTCATCAGAACTTATGATCCACTTGCTGTTGTAAGTAATAATCCTGATAGAACACCACTTTTAACTTTGTTTCAAACTGCAGACAAAATTGGTAATGCTGGAGATTTAGCTTTGAGTGGAACTGTCGTCGGTAATGTTAACAATCAAGTTACATCAGGTGGAGCAGGATATGAAGTAGACGGAACATATTCTGATAGTTCAGGTAAAACTGTAATTAAAGTTCATACTTTATCTGGAACAGCAATAGCAACTTATGGTATTTTAACAATGGATAGTGCTTTTACTGGTGGTAGTTTCAGCCCAAATTTAGGTGTAGGTGGAACTCCAAATCCTACAGGGACAGCAAACTTAACTATTAATAACATATTGAAGAATATACGATGTTTTGAATTAGGAGAAAGCACGGGTGTTGTTAATTCTACCGTCAGCTTTGAAACTAGTAGTCCTACATATCCTGTTTATTATCTACAACCTGAAGATAAGAGTTTGTATCCTAAAGCTAAAGCAAGTCAATATATTGGTTCTCCAAATATAACATTAGCATTTGATACTGATATTTCAACTTTCACATTTCAATTTTTACATTCACCTTATACAAGTCCATTCATAGACAACGAAGGTGGAGATAACGCTATTAGAATATTCTATGGTAATCGTAAAGGTGGTATTTATAATCATGAAACTTTATCTGGTGTTAATGTTATGAATTATTGCAGACCCGATTATTCGTTTGGTGTTTTTACATTTGATGATACTCAAAATAACGTCACAACTCCTGAATATCCTAACGGTGTAAGTCCATTAATAGGTGTAAGTCAAAATGGATTAACGTTCTTGAATAAATTAGGATTTACTAATCAAAACTTATCAGTAGCTAAAGTAGGAGGTAAATTACAAATTGATACTACTTTAGGAACAGTCGGTTATAATATAACATCTTATAGTCAAAATCTTGATAGTGAGTTCAGTGATCCAACTAGTGGTCAAACATTTAGTATAACAAGTAAGCAGGTGGAATTCAAAGGAACAACAGGTTCAGATGTTGATGTAAGTGATAGTATAATAAGTCAGATACCACCACCAGAAAATCAACCAGGACTAGATAGTTATAATCAAGTAATAAATACTAATTTAGGTCAAAAAGTAATAAAAGTTCAAAGATGGGGAGACTTCATATATTATCCTTATTCTGTTTCTCAAGATACTAATACTTTTCAAGCCTCAGATTTAACAAGATTTGATAATGCTTCAACAACAAATGGATCTATTGGTGGTTTATTGTTATCTAATAGTTCAAGAGGTATGGGTTTACCAAATACTTTAGGTTCAACATTCTTGACTGACGATAGTTCAATTCCAAGAACTTTAAATCCTGATGCAGAACTATATATAGCTTATACTATATCATGTGGTTCATCTGAAAAACGTGCTTCTTTACTACCTAACAAGTTAGAGAATGGATTTCTCTGTGTTTTATCTTCTGTTATGAGAGACGCACCAATGTATTTATCAGGTGTAAATGGTTTTGTGAACGCCATGAGTATCATAAACAAAGCATTCATTCAAGGTGATTTTATTTACTCAGCAGGTATGCTTTCGTTTTACGCCAAAGAAGATTACTATCTATCTGAAATTACAACAAGTATTGTAAATAACAAACTACAACCACCTACAACTTTAGGTGAGAAAAGTTCAGTGATATATCAAATAACTAACTATAATCCAACTCCGTTTCAACAATTACCAACAACAGAACAAATACAAGAACAAAGTATTTTGATGCAACAGGCAGCAAGAAAAGAAATGAAAGGAATAAAACAAAGTAAACCAAGTGCTTTAACTCAATTAACAGATGATTTGTATGAGCTAGGAGTATTACAATTAACAGATCCAAGTAATGATGCTATTGATACAGTAAGACAACAAATAGATCAATATGATATACCAAACTTATCAAAGAAAGAGTTAAACGAGTTTCTCAAAACACCAGAAGGACAAGCTTTTAGTGATAACGCTAGAGATGTAAGAGAAATAGAGAAACGAAGAGAAGAATTAGAAGAAGCATATAGTTCGGGTGCACCAACTCTTAACCTAGAAAGACAGTTTGAAGATGAAATGAGAGAACGAACTGATAGGATAAATGAAAGAGTTGAGAAACATCCACTTGTAGATAGAAGAGAAACATTATCACCACCTCCAAGTATATTTGTTAGAGAACCAGAAGAACCTGTAATGGCTAGAGGTGGTCCTTTAACTCCTGAACCTAGAAGACGTGGTGTAAGAAGACCTACACCAACAAGAACAAGTGTATTAAGAGGTCAAACTCCTGAAAGAGAACCAGAAGAAGGTAAAATATATCAAGGAGATATAAGAGGTAAGACAATGAATAGAGCGTTCCCATCACCAGAAAAAGCTAGACAAACAGATGCTGAGTTTAGAAGGTTGGGTGATCTAAGAGATGAACTTAGAGGTATATCACCAACAGGTAAGAAGAAACGAGGTAGATTAAGTAAAACAAACAAAGCACGTGATGATGAAATAAAAAGACAACAAGATGAATTAGTAGGACAATTCCCCTTATTACCACAAGAACAACAAGTAAGACAAAGAAGAAGAAGAAGACCCGCATTACAACCTGCTATAGCTCAACGTGAGTATCAACCGTTATCACCACAACCTGAAAGAAAAGAATAAATCTTTAATTATTATACCATAAAAAACCAATATGCAGCGACGAAACATACTAAGACCAAAACGACCAGAAGTTGTAAAATTTGAGAAGGAGAAGGAAGAATTTGATGTAGAAACAGCATTCAAAGAAACGCCTAAAGAAACTTAAATCACCACCATCAACTTTTATTCTGTATCAAAATCTTCTT
>CAACVD010001300.1_pt1 | contig 12011 bp, 31 predicted proteins | sample 2381771 | NCBI WGS metagenome assembly CAACVD01 (sample SAMEA5211965, study PRJEB30684) | marine metagenome | biome: Marine; feature: Epipelagic; material: Water | collected 2015-10-15 | depth 15 m | reverse complement strand
GAAACTTTGTATGATAATGCCCTTGTACTGCTGACATACCCATTGTTTGTGATACCTTTAATACATCCGCAGATCTACCATGTGTAAAAAAACATCTTTGTCCATTTGACATAGTAAGAGTAAGATCATCTACCCATTTCCATTTCTTTGTACCTAGAAACTCACCATAATCTTTTAGGAATTGTTTTGACATACCAAACTTTAATGCACGTCTATATACTAAACTACTATGATTACTCTCTACCTCTACCATTTGAGGAAATATATCTTCTAATTGTTTTATGTATTCTTTTGATTTATCTAATTCGTGTCCAGCAGAATATAAGTCTGGATCGTGAGAGTGCATAGATATAGCATGGAAGTCAAGTAGATCACCAATATTAACCACGAAGTCTGGCTTATATTCTTTTTTAATTTCACGTAAAAATTCAAAACTATCTTTGTGATGATATGGTATATGAAGATCACTAATAACGAGTATGCGTTTGTGTGTCATATTTTATAACAGGTGAACCGTCTATCCACTCCTCTAGGTTTTTAAGTTTTTCATTAGGATCAACGAAAGTGTACTTACCATTATGTATATGTACGTCTTTAACAATAGGTGTTTCACTTTTGTTCTCATAATTAATTATTATATCTTCTAGTACTAACACTATGCAATGTATACTAGAAATAGTTACTTTTTGCAACTTCTCATAATTTCAGATAAAGACTTGGCACGTGAGGGAGTTTGTGTAGCCCAACGGCTATCCATCATTTGAAATGATGCTTCACCATAATCTTCTTTTTGTAGTGCGGCCCACATCTTTTTAAATTTACCAACACCACCTATACCTAATTGGAATACCATCTCAATTAGAACACATTTAGCATCCCATTGTATTGTAGATACTTCGTTATCTTTTAATAACATTTCTGCATTTAATCCTGCTCTTGTAAAATCACTATCAAATTGTTTGCTTAATTCTTCTTCTGTATATTCTACACCTTCTTCATAACTATCTTCTTTTGTTACAAGGTGGCCATATCCGATTGTGGCAAAACCAAGACTATCCTTATATATTTTGTTTACAAATCCTTCATGTTTCTTAATACGTTCTTTTAAATCGTTATAATCCATTATGCCTTATTTCTATTAGCAAAGTTAGTTGCCGCTTGGGCTGACGAGAACCCCCATTTTTTTAACGCTAATGCTTTTCTGGTAGGATTGCCCTTATCATCCTTCATTGGGCCTTTCATGCCCCCGAAACGGGCCGCAAACGATATTCTACGGCCACTCTTACCTTTAGATAATGGTGGTTTTAAATTAGATCCTTCGGTACGTTTAAAATATTCTCTACCTTTTTCATTTAAACCACCGCTAGGATTTTTATGTTCCTTGCTGTAACCCATATATTATGCTCTACCAAATTTTGGAAAACCAGCTTTCATGTTTTTATATGCCTTTGCACTAACCGTAGATTTAGATTTCGGGTTAGATGTACCAGCTTTCTTTTTACGGTTCATATAGTAATATAAACCTTTCTTTGCTTTCTTTCCACTTTTGGTAGTATGATAATCACTTGCCATATTATTTCCTTTTTATTAGATCGGTTGCTTTAAGTCCATACACAGATGCTATCACGCCCACAAAAATTGTCTGATACCAAAATGGAAGTTGTGAAAAATACTCAAAAAATAATTTCATTTTTTCCATGTGTGCAGGATTATCTGACCATACCGCAAATCCTAACATTACGATAGGGATACTTAATAGTATCAATATGAATTCGTCTTTCCAGTCCGATTGTCTGGCTTCTAATAATTTACCTTGATAGTCCGCAGATCCGTTTGCCATTTTTTCGGCGTGTTTGTATTGGGCATCTGCCATCATCATTTTTGTTTCTTGTCTTTTTTTAAATATATGTGTACCTGCTTGTACTGCAATCTTTGCTAAACTAAACCATGCCATAATCTATCTCCATAATGTAAACATTTTTAATAATGCTAATATTAATGCTACTAAAGAACCTATCACAAATATGGCTTTTATGCCACCTTTACCCATAGCTACTTGTTTTTTTAATTCTTCTATATCCTTGGAATTCTTGTGTACTAAATGTTTTATCTCATCTAATTTATAGGATATGACACTATGAGAGATAGTTTTTCTGACAGCTTTTTTCTTTGTTTTTATCATGTACCAAGACCTTTTTGCTTTTCTTCTTGACACCAAAATCTTATTATTGGTTTAGATTTATTTAAGTTATCTTCATCCATATCATTTATAAATATTAAACTTTCTTCATAACCTGCTATAATACATCCTTTATAACTATCAAATATATCATTAGGTAATGGTGGATAGCATAAACCGTTTACACATAATTGCATTACTAAAATAAATTTAATCATTATTTATCTTTTTCTTTCTGTAATACTTTCGGTGTACCTGTACCCTCCAAGTCCAATGGAATATTGATCTTGATACTTTGCCTATCTTTTCTATTATCCAATCTATCATTGTTATATCTAACTTCGTTTTCGTATGTCCTATCTTCGTCTATCATATTATTTTAATATTAATTTTTTTATATGTTTCTTATCTAAATATATTTCAATTTCTGCTTCTGATTTTAAACATTGATATCTAACATTACCACCAGACTTTAACTGCCTATCGGCAACCCTCTTACCTTTTAAACATTCTGACATAGAAGGTTGTATTCTATGTTCTTGTATTTCATTATTGACTATCATTAATAATGCTATAACTGTTTCAATCATTAATGTCCTCCGTTACCATTTGCTCTAACTTTGTCTTTTAATTTTTCTAAATCTTCCGCCATCTTCTCTACTTGTTTTTGTAAAAATTCTATATTGACTTTGTTAGTCATATTCATTTCTTGATTTTTTTCTAACTTCTCTACAGTTTTATATAGATCTTCTATAAGCATAAACTGTTCAGCATCCGCAGGTAGAGATCCCATCTCACCACGTGGCCACTTTATTCTAAATTCTGTATTGTGTTCTTGATCTTTTGCCATCAACTCTAACGTAGTAGAGTGTTTATTTAGTTGTTCTACTATATTGAAATAGGCCATAGTGCCAACAGCGACAGCACCTATTATTGCTATTAGGTTACGCATTGGCATAGCTACAGATGTATTATCACTAATCTTCATAACCTGTTATTTTATCAGATTAAAAAGATAATAGAAATAATAAATGTTATCGCTAGTTTAGTTTGGTTAACAATGATTTAATTTTTTCAAGATAGACAATTTGATCCCATGCTTCTTCTTGTGCATCTTCTATCCATTTTTCTATAGGTTTTTTTGCTTGTACCATAGTTACATTGTATTTTTTTATTCCATCTTCGGATCTTTTAGCAAATTTATGTAATAGGTTTTGAACCATGGGATCTTTTGTAACAATGAAAGGTCTTATTATTTTAGGTTTTTTATTCATTAGAAACTCACATTCATAAAATGACTACAGAACTGATTAACACTACAATAATGCTGACATCTAACATCTTCACCTGCACGGAATACTACCTTACATCCTTGGCCTTCAACATATTTATTATCTTTCATGTATTTATCCATGTCTTGTCTTGTAGGTAATACACGTTTTGCAGTTTTTCTGTTGTCCAACATAAGAGCATAACTATCTTCTTTTCGCCATCTTTCTTTTGCTGTACACAATGGAAGATCATCTGTTTTTTCTGCATCTTGATGTAATTTAATACGTGCCTGTACATAGTTTTCTTGTTCTTCTTCTGACCATCTACGTATAGGTATCATAACAACTTGTTTTCTTGGATAGTTGTCTGATTGCATTACTTTTAGTTTTGACCAATCACGCAGTATAGCCATTATGTTTAATGATTTAACTTTGACTTCTTTCTTATACCTTGTCAATGTCTTTTGATTTTTTCTACACAGAAAATCTAATACATTAAGTTGGTTTTCCCATTCGTCTTTACCATTAGTCAATGCATCAAGTGCGGCCCATGCAGATGTAACTTTAAAATCTGTTAGATCACCTTGTCTAGATAACAAATCAAACTGACCACTTAATGTCCATCCATTAGTTATCTTATCATCTTTGTAAAACAATCTACGTTCAGCTAGATCTACCTTTAGTTTAGATCTCTCTAATATATGGTGTACGGATTGACCAAGTAAAGAGAATATTCTATTTGATACATCATCTTCAATAAGATCCCAGTTACGCATTTCTAGTACTCTTATTCTAGGTGGTGCAATCAAACGGGTTGCAGATATATTAGATCCACTACTATCATAGGGATCATTTATTACAGCCCGTTCAATAACTTTTGGTAGATTTGATCTATTTGTTATTTTCATTAGAACGGAATATCACCAAGATCTTGTGCATTATTCTCATCACCTAAATCTTGTTTTTCCGTACCTTCTAACTCTTTAGATTTTAAGATAATGTTTCTTATGCCTTCGGGTAATTGATTAAACACTTCCATCTTTTTTTCTTGAAAGTCTGTAATACTAAATACCATGTTAGGATGAAACTGTTGTGCAATCTCATCATTCTTACCTATTGGCATAACGGTTGATACTTTTGGTTTACCGTTTTGATTTAGTATAACATTTATACTACACGGTTTACCTGCTACCTTTGATATATCAAACGCTTTCTTTTCTGTTTCAGTAAAAGGTCTACCACGCCATGATACTAAATCATTAGCAAGATTTGCTTTTTCATTTAATGATAACGTATAGAACTTACTGATTGTTAATGGTTCACCTTTGTTATCTGTTTCAGATGGTACTTCCCATATCAACATTACCTGTCTTTTCCAACTAATCTGCCCTTGATAATCGTTTTGCTGTGTACCGAGATCTATTACTCTTACACATCTGGCCTTATGTACACCAACAGATACCGTTGGATAACTTGGTGTATCATTGCCACCATTTGCTATTATGCTTGTCATATATATCCTTTTTTCACTAATTTATTATTGATTAAGTTAAGTTAAATGATATATTAACGTAAGTCAAGTATATAGATTGACTTTTGTTAACAAAACAAATATAGAACAAATTATGGCAAGTGTATTAGATGAACTTATAGAGGAATTACAAGCTAAACAAAAAAGGATTGATAAAGAAATTATTAATCTTGACAGATCTAGTGTTATCCCTCAACATTATAATAAAGCTGATGATATATTAGTGCTTACAGATGAAGCAATAAAGTGTGAGGATAGGTCTAAATACCTGTTGCAATTAAGACACACTACTGTTGCAAAAATACAACAGGGTGAAACATGATAGAAAAGGTAGGATTAGCAAAAGAACGTAAGAAAGAGATCGTAGGTAAATATGGTGGTAAAAATTTATCACGTATGCTGGGGATCTCACATCCTGCCGTATCTAAATGGCAAGTAATACCACCTTTTCGTGCATATCAGATTGCACAATTAGGTGATTATGATATAAGTTACATAAGACCAGATTTAGAGATTGCGCCTAAACGGTAGGCGTAGACCATTATCAAATAGGTTAAAAGTATACCGTGTATATAGTGAAAGCGAGAGTGGAAGCTATATTGTGGTGCGGTTTTTTCCCTCTTTCATTTTAGTTTAGGTTTCCGCACCACCTCCCTTCTTTAGAATGGTTATAAACAATGGCATTGCTATAGCATTGCTATAAAATCGTATCGTTTTGCTAATAGCAAAAGTATCCCCTTCATCTTCATCTTCACCTTCAACTACACCTACAACTACATACAAGATAGTAGACACACTTGACACGTAGTTTCTCTTAATGTAAAACTGATATTAACCTAACTTAATATGTGTAATAAATGAGAAAATCTACAACAGACGAACAAAGCCCTGCTTTTCAATTTTATGCAAGTGATTGGATATCAGATCCAAACAGAATGAAGTTATCATTAGAAGAACAAGGCGCATATATTTTATTGTATTGTCATTGTTGGCGTAGTTTTCGTATTCCGAAAGATATGGAAGTGTTATCTAGAATGTCTAATTGTAGAGTTGATAAGTTAGAAAAAATTTGGAAAAAAATATCACATCTATTTGAAGAAAAGAAAGACAAAGAAGGCAATATATTTCTTGTATGTATACAGGCAGAAGAAGAACGTAAAGAACAAGAAAAGAATAGAAAGAAAAGATCTATTGCAGGTAAGTTAGGCGCAAAAAAAAGATGGAGTGATGAAACATTAGGCGAAGATGGTTAAGATAATTATATTTGTATTAGCTTGTACAGGTTGTCAATTAGAAAAATTAGAATTTACTTTTGACAATAACAAATACGATTGGTGTTCAGATCATGCGCAAGTAATTATAGAAAATATGTCTACATTTTATTGGTACAAAGAGGGAGTGTACGAACATTCAGCGTATTATACAAATGATGGTAACAAATTAGTAGTAGGGCATAGGTGCGAATGACATATACTCCTAACTCACATTATAGTATGTTTTTAGATTACTTTGGTCAAACACATACATTCCAAACATTTGATGACAAAATTAGAAACAAAAAATTAATAAAACAATTACATGGTACTATTAAAGAACACTTTGATGAACTTGCTGAATTAAATAGTAAAGGCGCAGGTGTATATTTTACCGTAAACAAAACAGATCTTTGCGGTAGATCTAGAAAAAATATAACAGATGTAAGAGCAGTATTTATAGATCTTGATGGTACACCATTACCTACAAAGTTTGATGTTATTCCTAATATAGTTGTTAATACAAGTCGTAACAAGTTTCATTGTTATTGGATTGTAAAAGATATGCCATTAGAAAGTTTTGAATTATACCAAGAAGCACTTGCAACAAAATTTAATTCAGATCCTAAAGTAAAAGATCTTCCACGTGTAATGCGTGTTGCAGGTTTTTATCATCACAAACAAAATCCTTATCCTGTAAAAATTATACAATGTACTGCACATGAACCATACACTATGAAAGAAATAAGAGATGGATTGAGATTAGTAAGGCCAGAACGTAAAGTAATAAAGCATGATCCATCTATTTATCAAGGCCAATATACAGGCACATTACGTTATGGATGTGGCGAGGGTGATAGACACGAACAATTAGTAAAGATGTTAATATCAATAAGATTACGTGGCGAAACATATGATTATGCAAAGACAGAAGCATTACAATTTAATAATCATTGTAAACCACCAGATGATGAAAAAGAAGTATTATTTCAACTTAACGATATATGGAAAAGATATGAACCTACTACGAGAATATCAAAAACAAGCAATTAATAATATTAGAAATCATTTTGCAAAAGGCAAAAAGAAAGTTTTACTTGTTGCCCCTACGGGTAGCGGTAAAACGGTGATTGCATCATCAATGTTAGAACAGATTGTAGAAAAGGGGAACTTTGGTTTGTTCGTTGCACATAGAAGGGAATTGGTGATGCAATGTAGCCGTAAGTTAGCAGACTTTGATATTAAACATGGTGTAATTATGGCAAGTAAAACACCTAATCATTATGCAGATGTACAGATAGCTTCAATACAAACATTTACATCACGTAAAGATAGAGATGATTTTATAAAACCAAATGCAAATGTTATAATTATAGATGAAGCGCATAGATCTACTTCAAAGTCATTTAAAAAATTAATAGAAGAATATCCAGACGCATATGTTATTGGCCTTACTGCAACACCTTGTAGAGCTGATGGCAAAGGTTTAGGCAACATATATCAAGAACTTGTACAAGGTGGTAATATTAAAGATCTAACTAACAAAGGTTTTCTTGTACCTAATAGAATAGTTGCACCTACGATACCAGACTTACAAGATATACGTATTGTTGCAGGTGATTATGAAAAGAAAACATTAGATAACAAAATGAATACACCTAAATTAGTAGGTGATATTGTATCTCATTGGATACAACATGGCGAACAAAGGCCAACCGTTGTTTTTGGTGTATCAATAAAACATAGTAAATACATTGCAAATATATTTAAACAAAATGGTGTACCAAGTGGCCATATAGATGGTGAAATGCCAGAAATAGAACGTGAAGAACAATTAGAAAAATTAAATAGTGGTAAGATAAAAGTATTATCTAATTGTATGGTCTTGACGGAGGGCTGGGATCAACCCAAAGTGTCTTGTGTAATTATAGCTAGACCTACTAAATCATATTCATTGTACTTACAAATGGTAGGTAGAAGTTTAAGACCTGCGCCTAATAAAAAAGATACATTGATTATAGATCATAGCGGGTGTGTATATGAACATGGCTTTCCAGAAGATGTACCAGATTGGCAACTAAAAACTAGCAAAGAAAAAGAAAAGAAAAAGAAAGAACCTAAACCTATAGATCAACAACCTTTTACGTGTGTTGAATGTGATACGGTTTATAAACCTATAAAAGATAATCCAGAATGTCCTAATTGTGGCCATATACCTACAAAGAAAGAAGAAGTTATACTTATCAAACAAGGTAGATTAGTAGAACTGCCAAAGATGAAACCAAATGCAGAAGATAAAGAAAATTTTTATGCGCAACTTGTCTATTTTGCAAAACAAAAAGGATACAAAGAAGGATGGGCTTCATATACATTTAAAGAAAAGTATGGTCATTGGCCTCATTCTAAAAAAGTAATTCCTGTAGCTACAGGTAAAGATGTTATGGGATACATACAACATCTAAATATACGTAGAGCAAAATCTAAAAACATAAGGGAGTTTAGTTATGAGTGAAGAATATATTGAAAAGAAAATGCATCAGTTAAGAGAGTTAGGTAAGAACCATGCAAACGCAAAGAAAAATCTAACAAAACTAGAGCATGGCCGTAAAATATTATTGTCTGTAATAATGAAAGAGAAAATGATAAATTCTAATACAGGTAAGATGGATAGCGTTAATGCCCAAGAACGAGAAGCAAGAGCAGATGAGAGATATAAAATACATATTGATAATCTTGCAGATGCAGTAGGTAAAGAAGCAGAATTAAATTGGGAAAAATATTTAGTACAGATTAATTTTGATAGTTGGAAAACCAAGACTATAAATCAAATGGCGGAATATAAAAACTATGGCAACAAAAAATAAACTAGAAATTATTAACAAGTTTGACAAGTACCAAGTATGGTGGATAGATCACATATCACACAATCAATGGAAGTCTATGAGTGAAGCAAAGAAAGATAGACCTGCAATAGCATTTACCGAGGGTTATTTATTATCAAAAGATAAGCATTGTCATAATTTTTTTATGTCTATATCAGAAGATGAGATAGGTGAAGAAATGATTATATATAACAAAAACATAGTGAAGATAAAAAAAGTTGGATCTATGGAATTTACAAAGGAGGATTTTGAATTTGACACGTACAAAGACTAAACACATGAAAGAACATATGCAAAAGATTGCAGACTTTGGTTGTATCATATGTTATAAAATGGGCTATCCTAATACTCCATGTGAACTACACCATATCAAAGATAAGACAGGTATGGGCAAGAGATCTAGTCATTATGAAGTGATTGGGCTTTGTCCTATACATCATAGACAAGGAAAGGAAAGCTATCATTTTAGTCCAAAAGCATTTACAGAAAAATGGGGAACACAGAAAGAATTATTAAAATTAAACAAAGAGTTAGTCAGTTGTTGCAAGGGAGGGGTATGTCAATAGATTACAAAAAGTTTGATAAGATATTTCCAAAAAATACTTATGAGAAAGAAAAGTTAGATACAATGTTAAACGTGCCTATGGAGTGGATAAGCAAGTTTGATGAAGAAATGCAGAATAGCGGGTTTAGTGAGTATAAAGATCATAGACTTGTAGATAAGATGACAGATAGAGAACGTGAGTTGTTTGTAGTTGTTAGATCTATAGGTAATAAACAGATTACATTCTTACTAGACGCTATTAGTAAACTATTAAAAAAGGAAGATGGCCAAAAAGAGTAAAGGATTATATTCAAAGGTAGAACACGAACCTATACATCATAAAACGTCTATAGGTAGAAATCCAAGTAAAACAAAAATGAATAAAAATAAACGTAGGAGTTATAAGAAGTATCGTGGCCAAGGAAAATAGAATTAACAAAAGGAGGCGTGTATCATGGAAACTTAAATATCAAAAGTTATTAAAAAAATACAAAAAGTTAAGGGAGGAATACGATTTTGTACGCTTCCTCCCTTAATGTTTAATGGGTATTGAGTGCGGTTCATAATGCTACTTATCTCAATCTTCCTTTATCGCCACCCATCAAAATATAATTGCACCTATCACAAAACCAACAACAAAACAAATAATTTCAGTTCTGTAATATAGACTTGTACTACCTAAATCACGTTTCCAATCTTTAGGTGTCTTGCCAAATATAATCATACATCTACTCCTGTTTCTATTTTCAGATCTATAAGTATGTCTGTTAAGTCATCTATTATAGTTGATAGTTGTTGTTTTGTATAGATAGCAGTATCCTTTGTAGGATCTAGTTCATTTAACCTATTTATTTGATTATTAAGACCTGCAATAGAAACGCTAAACTTCTTTTTTTTATGTGCTTCTGCTTTATTCTTACTATCTCTATAATCGTGGCCGTCATCTCTTTGTGTCATTGTTTAACCCTCCTTTGCTTTTTGTATTGTGTATTGATACAATGTTTAATCATCAAACAAAAATCACCAAGAACAAGATCTATATTTACATCCTCGCCTAATTTATTTTTAACAATCTTATTTTGTGAAAAGTGATAATCAGCTTTGCCGTCTAATGCTATATTGATAACATCAACATAATCCTTAATTAGCACAATCTTGTATTTTTTAAGTTTCTTTGAACTTTTTGCCCATTTCATATATCCTCCTATAAAACTATATACGCTTGTATATATTTGTTTTGTGTTAAACCCCTAGATTGTGAATGTATCTCAATATTACAATCAGAAAGCGGGTAATCATTATCTTTATCAAGAATGTCATTAATTGTAGTTTTGTATGATAAAGCTAAATTACCCTCATTATTACCAAACACATCTGTGCAATATTCTTTTGGTAATATACTTAACCTTTTTAAATAATAATCACTACCATAATAACTTCTATTGCCACTTGTGTATTTGAGTATCCATTTAATTCTTTTCATAATTTTAGGATACCATTTTTCTTTACTCCAACTTTCTATTTTATAATGTTGCGCCATATAAATCCTCCTATACTTTTGGCAAACTGCTTAATAATAAAATTACACCCATAGAACAGAATAAGAATGCCAAATTCCTAAAATTTATGAATGATAAATAAAAACCTAGACCTGTGAGGGCAATGCCCCCACAGATTAGTAGTTTTCTACCGCTACCCATTTACGGCCTCTTTAGGTTCTTGAACAACCTCGGTAAAATTATGATTATCACGTGAAATCGTAAAATCAGATTTTACAAAAGCACAAGCGACAAGCATATGCCACACGGCAAGATCATAGACTTGCTCACGTGTTTTACAAAAATTAAAGGTTATATCCTGCCCCTCGTAATCGGGTTTGGTTTTAGCATAGCGATTGATATGCATACTCTCACAAGTTCCATAAATAATTATTTCATCCTTGTGTATTTCAACTTCACAAACTTTCTTAATTTGTGGAAGTTCAGACCAACTACGTACATAGTCGGCCTCCATTTTTACCTTACTCCATTGCTCGTCAGTAAAGTCCGTAGGTTGTTTCCAATAGTTAGTATATCCCATTTTTATCCTCCTTTTTAGTTATAGGTTTTTTTGAGATTAGTTTATGCACATCAACCATTTTAGCATGAATGTTAATAGGTTGACGTACTGCTTGACATAGGCAATCGTACACAGATTGGCCTGTGTACAATTTACCTTTAATCCTCATCTTAATCATTTGACCAACTCCAATGTAGTCTTGATCTCTTTTTTAAGATAAGGCACGATTTCAGATTGCTTTATAGGATAGAAGATAGTTATATCTCTACCTGTCATCCTACATAAATAATCTA
>CAACVD010001299.1_pt1 | contig 12015 bp, 22 predicted proteins | sample 2381771 | NCBI WGS metagenome assembly CAACVD01 (sample SAMEA5211965, study PRJEB30684) | marine metagenome | biome: Marine; feature: Epipelagic; material: Water | collected 2015-10-15 | depth 15 m | reverse complement strand
TTGGTACACCAAAAATTAAAGCTATATCTTTTGCTGACATATTTTTTAATTGTATGAAGTCCATATCCTTTGGACTTAAACCCATTTCTTTCCAATCAAAATCTCCCTCTAATAACATTGGCTTACCTGCATTACCAGTACCACTAAATCTTTGTGTTAAGTCAGTCATTAATTGATTTCTTTGTACATCTGAAAGTTGTATCTGTGCTCCAGTTTCATCTTTTGGTTTAAAAACAACTGCACCACTTGGTCTTGCACCATTCTGTAATAAATTTACATTATGTTTATTTGCCAAGTTATGTTGGTCTATATCTGTTGCCGCAGATTGTATTGGCGATAATCCATAATAATCGTCCATTGGATTAAATAACTTTATGTGTTTTATTTTAGAATTTCCTGTAGCTTGATCTACATCATAAGAATTAGCAACTTGACCACCAATCATATAATCGTATGCTTTTGGTATCGCAGTAGTAGAACCTTTGATTCTTATTCTATCTGGTCTTAAAGTATAAAGTTCTATTGGTGGTGCGTTCTCTGCACCTGATTCTAAAATATAACTATTACCAGAAATTAAAAGATATGAAAATAAACTTTGAAAAAATTCTACTTGTCCTTGTGTTGGATTAGGAGAATAAAGTAAATCTAAAACTGGGTGTTCATCTATTTCTTGATCACCTCTAAATAAATTTATTTCTACTCTTGAAGCATTATTTGCAATTAAGTCTATACATTTTTTTACAATAGCATTTTCTGTATAACCCTCTTCTGATAATTGATCGTATCTTGTTTTTTGTTGATAACTTGTATTTACACTATTGTAATAAACTACAGGTGCTTCTTTTCTTATAATTTGTTTTTCTTCTGGTTTAGAACCAAATAAATTTTTTATATTGTCAAATATACTTGCCATTAGCTAATTCTCCAAAATGCTTTACCACTTCTTAAAGTTAATTCTGTTAATGCCCATACTAAAGCGTCAAGTCGGTCAGGACTGCCATTAAAATTAAGAGGATTATAATTGCACATTTGATCCTCCAAAAAAGGTAACGGTTTTTCATGTTTTACCCTATCTTGTTCATATAAAGCAGATATTGGTTCTGCTCTTACATATTTACCTTTAGTTGCTCTTACACTTCCGTATGAAACATTCATATCTATTGTTCTTATAACTTTTTCTACTAAATCGCCACCATTATTTACCTCTGCAATAATTTTATCTGCATCGTATTTATAATAAGTTTGTATTGCTACATTTGCCCAACCATCTGGTGTATATTTACCTGATAAATCTTCTCTAATATAATATTTATTATCTTCACCAATTGAAGCTACAACAATACCAGTTTCGTTAGATTTTTTATTTGAAGATACAGCAGGGTCAATAGCTACAACAGTTCTTTTAAATTGTTCTTGTTTTTCGCCATCTTTTACTAATGCTTTCTGAATCATATTTCTATTCCATAAAGCACCCTCAACATCTTCTAATACTTCTGCATATAATTCTTGTCTTCCTATTCTAGTTCCCTCATATTTTTCTTTTAATTTTTCTACTGCTGATTCTGCAAGGTTATTAATATTCTCAAATGTACTTCCTCTTGTAATATGAATATCTTTATTATTTAATAAACCTTTTAATAATTCAGATGGTTTAGGAGTAGTTGTAATAATACATTGTGGTTTATCACCAAGACGCAAACCAAATAATAATTGGTCATAAGTTTCTGGATCTCGCCAACTACCAAGTTCATCACACCATGCTCTGTGGAATTGTGGACCTCTTAACCTATCTGGTTGTTCAGCAGAAAAAGTCTTGTAAATTGTACCATTTTTTAATTTAAGTTCACCTATAGACCTATTCCAGTTTTCAATAAGTTCTGGTTCTATAACACTTAAAAGACCAGATACACCTTCAACGCAAGTATCTCTGGCATCACCAAATGTTGGTGTTACTATTGCAATTCTTGTATTCGGTTTTGTTAATCCATAAAAAGCTATATCTTGTGCTCCAGTTCTAGTTTTACCCCAACCTCTACCAGCTAATACTAACCAAGTGTTCCAGTTACCTTTCGGTGTTATCTGGTTCTCCCTTGCTGTCTTGCACCATTTTAAATGGCTCAGTAATATTTTTTGGTTTGGTAAACTTAACTTCGTCAAATACTCTTCTGATTTCAATAAGTTGTTTTGGTTCGTCAAAGAGTTTATCTCCATCTTTTCCTGTAAGTTCATGGTAATTTGTTTCTCTCCACCCAGCTTGTGTTTTAAGCCAGAATATCTGCGCAGTTATATTACCATCTTTAGCTGACTTAAACAATGCTTGTGATATTACTGCATTTGCTTTAGCTTTACTAGTATCTAATTCATTTCTGTAATGCTTTCTTAAAGTTGGTTCTGATATTTTTAATATCTCTGCTATTAGTCTTTGTGGAACACCAGCTATAGTTAATGCTTCTACATTTTTAGCATCTTCATTAGTTTTTTTATATTCTGGTCTTCCAGCATTAGATTGTTCCATAATTTCTTTTTTATAAACGAAAAAAATTAATAAACCAATAAAATTAAGATTTTTTAATAGATTTTAAGGGTATTTATTAGAATATAAGACAAAAAATATTATGTTCTTGGTATGTTCTGGTTTTATAGCTAAAAACCCTTATAAAATATAGCTTTTTAATACTAATAAAAAATAATAATTTCTATTAATTCCTGTACAAAGTAATTATTACAAATATAATTAACTCATGAAAACTAACAAAAAAGGAGTAGAAATGACTAACAAGAAAAAAATGGGTATCCAGTTACAACCAAGTATAGATAAACTTACTGGTAAAACTGGTTTTGTTCATAATGACTTTATTATTACAGATCCGCATTTAGATGAAACTGGTAGATTTGAAGTAGATGCTATGGAATACTATGGTCTTACAGAAGAACAAGTAAGAGAAATGGAAATAAATAATAACTAAAAAAAGGAGAAAAGATGAGAAGAATAAACATAGTAAAAGATAATCCAACTCTGGCATACCGAAAGATAGAAACAAAATCTTTCGTTACTAAAGCAGATTTGGTTCATTACTTACGAAAGAATTTAGATTTTCATGGTGTCCTGCTAATTGCAGATAATATCTGGAATCTAAATGTTGGTACTAGCTACGAGGCTTTTGGTTACAAGTTCTCTTGTGCTAGTAAATCAAGAGCAGGTAACCACGTAGTAATATAACAAAAAAGGAGCAGAAAATGATAAAAATGAATAGACTAAAAAGAGACGAGTACATCAAACATGTGGCAGATACATTAGTAAAAGAAATGGAAAAATCTGGTACTAATTTTATTATGCCATTTATCGAAGATGGTATGCCAATCAAGTTAAGTAAAGTTGGTCAAAAAAATCCATACTATAGAGGTGGTAATGTTTGGTGGTTAAACCTAAACAAAAGATGTTACAAATACAAAACTAATGTTTGGGGTACAGCTAAACAAATCAAAGACAAAGGTGGTGAAATACTTGAAAAAGAAAAAAGTAAAGCTACACAAGTTTATTTTTATAAACCTTATGATTATGAAACTACTGCAAAGAGAAATAGTGCTAATCATAAAAAGGGTGATAAAAAAACAGCTAGTGCAGTTTATATGGCTTTTTTCTGGGTATATAATATGAGTCAAACAACTTTGGCTAAAAAATACCTTAAACTTGGTGATGGTGCAAAGACAGATCAAGAAGTAGAAAAGTATGTAAACAATACTGGTGCTATTATTGAAGATGGTTACGACCAATGCTTTTATTCTCCAACAAGAGATATGATTGGTATGGTTGATAAAAAGTTCTTCAATAAAACTGGTACAAGTAATGCTACAGAAAACTATTACTCAACTTTATTACATGAATTAACACATTGGACTGGTCATAAAGACAGATGTAATAGAGATTTGGCTAATAGATTTGGTGATAGTGCTTATGCTTTTGAAGAGTTAGTTGCAGAGTTTGGTGCGGCACTTCAATGTTGTTTACTTGGTATTACTAATAAACCAAAAAAAGAATCAGCACAATATCTTAAAAGCTGGATTAGTAAGATCAAAGATGATCCAAAGGCACTTTTCAAAGCTATGTCACTTGCAGATAAAGCAGTTACATTTATTGAAAAGCAACAAGAAGATAAGGTTGAATCAAATCAAAATATGTCAAAACTATTTAAAAATACATATTTACCAGAAAAAATATCAGCTTAAATAAACAAGAAAAAGCCACGATCTACTCTAGGTTGTGGCTTTTTTTTATATCTTTTTTAAAGGACATAAGTTAAAAGCAATTATGTTAATTCAGCAAGTAGAAATAGACAAGATTGTACCCTATATCAATAACCCTAGAAAAAATTTAAACGCAGATAAAGTGGCTGGTTCTATTAAAGAATTTGGTTTTCAGCAACCAATAGTAGTTGATAAAAATTATACCATTATAGTCGGTCATACAAGATACGAGGCGGCAAAAAGGCTTAAAATGGCTACTGTACCAGTTACAATAGCAGATTTAGATATAAACCAAGCTAAAGCATACAGAATAGCTGATAATAGACTTAATGAAGATAGTACATGGGATAATGATCTTTTAAATGTAGAAGTTAAAGGTTTATTGGATAATAATCTTAATTTAGACATTCTTGGCTTTGCGCCAGGTGAATTAGATACATTACTTGCTTCTTCTAATTTAGATGAACAAGATAAAGACTTTGAAGAAATAACAGAACCACTTAAAACAAAAAATAAATGTCCTTCCTGTGGTTATGAATGGGATTAACAATATTTTAGAAAATTACATAGATAAAAATATACCAGATAATGAAGTTGCAGTTTTACTTTCTGGTGGTGCAGATAGTCTTTCTTTAGCATTTGCATCACATAATCTTGGTAAGAAAGTACACGCATATAATTTTTATTTAGATGGTGATATAAGCTATGATACAAGAAAAGCTAATATTGCATCTAGTCTTTTTAAGTGGCAGATTACAAATGTAAATGTACCAAGAAATAATTTAAAACAAGATTTTAAAATATTACAAAAAAAATATAAATGTAAAAAAAAAACACAGTATGAGTGTACTTTTCCTTTCTTATATATCTTTCCAAAAATACAACAGAAGTATGTTTTATCTGGTATTGCTGCAGATGGTTGGTATGGCGTAAGTAAAAGAGCAATGATAAATTTTAGGGAACCAAAAGATTTATTTGATAAATTTAGAAATGATTATTTTGGTGCAACTAACCCTGCTGGTATATTACAACAAAGACAATTAGCAGAAGAATATAATAAGATTTTAGTACACCCTTATTTGTGGGTAAAAGATATAAAAGATTTTTTTATGCAATATAGTCATAAAGAATTGCATGTTGGTACACAAAAATCGCATATTAAAAAAGCATATAAAGAATATTTTAACAAAATTGGTAATGTCAAAGGGCATCTTAATTTACAATTAATATCTGGTATTGATAAACTTTTTGAAACTCTTTTATATGATAAAGAAATTAATTTTAAGAATAGAAAAAGGGTAATGGATATTTGTAGGGATTGGGCAGTATGAGAAATGCAATTAGTTTTTTTTCTGGTTGTGGTGGTTCTAGTCTTGGATATAAATTAGCTGGTGTAAATGTTCTATATGCTAATGAATTTGTACTAAAAGCATCAGATACTTATAAATTAAACTTTCCAAACACTATAATGGATACAAGAGATATAAGAACAATACAACCACATGAAGTATTAGATAAAATTAATCTAAAGGTTGGTGAGTTAGATTTTTTAGATGGTTCACCCCCTTGTGCATCTTTTTCTACTGCTGGTAAGCGAGAGAAAGACTGGGGTAAAGTAAAATCTTATTCTGGTAAACAACAAAGAACAGATGACCTTTTTTACGAATATATAAGAATGGTAAAAGAAATAAAGCCAAAAATATTTGTAGCAGAAAATGTTAAAGGTTTAATAATGGGTAAAGCAAAGGGGTATTTTAATAAATTTTTAGCTGAATTTAATAAGTTAAATTATAATGTAAAAGCATCTTTACTTGACGCAAGTTATTTAGAGGTACCACAAATGCGTAAAAGAGTTTTTATTATTGGTGTAAGAAAAGACTTAAATAGACAACCAGTATTTCCAAAAAAGCATAAACAAATGATTGTAAAAGATGTATATGATAAAAATTATCCTGTAGAAAAGGAAGCCAAACATATACCAAAATCTTATATGAAATATTTAGTAAATCTTAAACAAGGGGAACAACCTAATGGAAGTTTTTTTAGTCTTAAAAGGAATCATTTGTATAGACCAAGCTATACAATATTAGCTACTTATGGTGCAGGTGCTTGTGTAATGCACCCTTACGAAAATAGACACATGAGCATAGCAGAATTAAAAGATATTTGTAGCTTTCCACAATCTTTTAAATTAACTGGTACTTGGCGAAATCAATGTGAAAGGTTAGGTAGAAGTGTACCACCAAATATGATGAAAAATATAATTAAAACATTACGAAAAGAAGTATTTAATGAAAATACCTAAAACTTGGACATTTGAGAATAAAGAAGTTGCTAATGATTTTGATAATCATGTAAGAGAACAATTACCTTGGTATGATCTTGCAACTCAAAGTGTAATACATATAGCTAGACATTACATACCATTTAATGGTGTTGTTTATGATTTAGGTGCATCTACTGGTAATATTGGAAATTCTTTAAAAGATATATTTGAAAAAAGAAAAGTAAATTTTTTTGCTTTAGAAAAAAGTAAAGAGATGATTGATAAATATAATTGTGATTATGGTAAATTAATAAATGAAGATGTTGTAGATTTTAATTACAAAAATTTTGATGTTTGTATTGCTTTTCTATGTATTATGTTTGTTGAACCTAAATATAGAAAAAAACTTTTAGATGATCTTTATAGTAAATTAAATACTGGTGGTTGTATTATTTTATTTGATAAAATAGAAAGTGTTGGTGGTTATATTGGTACAATTAATTATCGCTTGACTTTAGCTGAAAAAGTTAAAAGTACAGATTATAAAGATATTATAGAAAAAGAGTTAAGTTTGCAGGGCATACAAAGACCTATTACATATAAATTACTAGAACCATACAAACCAAACTTATTTTTTAAATTTTCTGACTTCGTTGGTTATATTATAGAAAAAAATTAATTTACTGGTTCTATTTTTGCATTCATTTTCCATTTATGTTTTTGATACTTATTACCTTTAGAATCAATAAACTCAATCTGATCCCCAAACTCTCCATGTTTCTTTAGCTTTATACCATTATATGTTTCTGGTTCTATTTTTATTTCTAAAGGTTTATTAGTAATATCATCTTCAAATCTTCTCTGATTTAGCCATGTACTAATATAAGGTACAAATTGTTTATCTGTTACCTTTTCAGAAAATTTATTAAATGATTCTGCTAATTTAACTGGTTCTATTTTATTGCATTCTCTTTTAAAGATTTTAAAAGCATATTTTTTACTACCCTTTTTTAATCTTAATGCTGTCCAAAAAGTTTCAAAGCTGTCGTATATATTATCTTTAGGAATAGGGATAGGGATAGGAGTAGGTGCTTCTGTTTTGCCATTGGCAGTTGTATGCCACCTTGTTTCTGCTCCTCTCTTACCATTTTCTGATTTTTTCTCGTAGTATTTAGTTAAATAAGTAAATTCTTCTGTTATTCTTTTTTGAGTATATTTATTATCTTTTTCTATAAAAAACTCTTTTAAAACCAAACTTACAATATCTCTGCATTCATCTAATTTACATTGGCAAATTCTATATGCTTGTTCTTCTGTAAATGGTTCTGCTTTTTTAGTCCAAGCAAAGCAAAGTAATCTAATATACATTCCAAGTGCTTCATTTGTTAAGTGTACTGTTTCTGCTATAAATTTATCTGTAAATAGCGGAAGTGATGGTAATTTAGCCATATTTCTCCTTTTCTGTTAAACTTGATAGTGTTTCTTTAATATTTCATCTAATTCTTTCTGTACACTTAAAAAATTGTTATATTTTATTACATAATAAGGGGTATTTAAGCTAATAGATGTTAATTTCCATAGCTTTTGACTTACAGAGAGGGCTCCTGATTTGGTTTTAAGTTCAATATAGACTATTCTACCATTTTTAAACTCAAGGACTAAATCTGGGCACCCTGCTTTTAAACCCATTTTGGTTAATAAAGATTTATATTTAATTGATCTAACCCCTTGATTTGGTACATGAAAAAATCTTAATTTTGAAAGTTTTTTAGATTTTAAATAATTAATTATTTTTATTTGTATTTGGTATTCTTTCATTAACAAATATGTCCAATAAGCATACCAGTATTGTCTTTAAGATACCAACCTTGACTTTCTACTCCTTGATTTTTATAATTCCAAGTATGATATGATATTTGATCTCTTATTACATCAGCATAATCAGAACATTCTAAAATAAGTTCAATATCAGATTTACCAGTATTTATAAACTCGTATTTTCTATATTCTAGCTTACCACCAAATGTTAAAACCACCATTATAAGTATATATTTCATTCCCAATCAAAATGGTTTCTAAATTTACTAAATAATGCTTGTCTTATTTTTTTATCTGGACTTTCAGCACATAAAGAAAGTGCTTTTGCTATTGGATTTTTTTTGTATAAATGCCAAAACATTCTTTCATTCATAGAGTGTTGTTCTTGGTGGTGTTCTATACAAAGTGGTACTACATAACTATCACAAGGTTTTAAACCCATACCAGCACCAGTATATCTAATATGTGCAGATTGCACATCTGTTCTTCCACAGATAGTACAACCATGTTCAGATACAAATTTTAAATGAATCTTACTTCTAATAGGTTTTGTCAATGTCAATACCATAATCTTTTATAACAGAAATATCTCTTAATTTATAGATTATTTCGGTATTGTCATATTCATTTTTTCTTCTCTTTTCTGTATCTATTATAAGACCTTGATGTTTTAATTCAGTTGTTCTTGGTCTTATAGATAATAAACTACGATTTGCATTTTTAGCTATTTCTGAACCAGTTAAACCTTTTGGATATGATTTAGCTAATTCAACTAATACTATTTTACAAATTCTTTTAAGATGTTTATTTATTTTTTCTGCTGACTTTATAGATGTATCAACATTTCTATGTCCAGCTTTATAAGGATATTTATCTTTAAAATCAAAACTATCTTGCATTATATTTTTTTTAACCTTTGTACAACTGTAATTGGTTCTCCGTAATGTAATATTTGTTCTGGTCTTGGTACAAAAGAAACCCACATTTTATCTCTTAACTGCCATTCGTTAGATTTTAGATTTTGTTTTGTACGCATATAATCATACTCTTTCCAACCATATTTCTGGTGTGTAGCTAAATCTTCAAAAACATTTAAGTAACAGATTGGTTCAATATGATCTTTATCTGGTTCAGATATATCCATCTGTTGTACATATCTTACTTTTTTTTCTATAGTTTTTTTAGACATGATTGACCACCTTTTCTGAACCTTTGATAATTTTAATAGCAACATTACCAGTTTTTTTATACCAGCCATTTTTTAAATTTTCTAAAGTAGTAAATTTATTTTTTGGTACTGATATATTTACAGTTTTTAATTTACCCCAACCAATATTATTTTGAGTTGGATAAACAGTAAAGTTTATATGTTTTACTTTTTTCATGTATTCTCCTTTTAAGTTATAGCTTAAATAATAGTGGTTTTTCTAAAGATGTAAATAGTAAAGATTAATATATTTTATTAGTATTTATTAGCTTTTTTAGGTGGTTGTTTAGAATAATTCTAAATTTGTCTTTATATTAGTAATTATTATATTTTATTATTAACACTTTACTTTACTTTTAAAAATCTATAAAACCAAATCATTAACAAAAAAGGAGTAAAATATGAGTGTAGTAATATATAGTTGCGAGTTCTTTCTAAATGGAAGATCAAAGACTTATAATGGTTCTAGCTTATCTGATTGTTGCAGAAAATTTAACAAAGATTATGCAGAAGCATTAGATGAAATAAAACAAATAGATGTAACTGATTTTAAAGATCAAGGTAAGGTTACAACTATACCTAGAACAGATGCAGTAAATCTGTTAAAAGAAAACCAAATAAACTAAAAAGGAGCAGAAATGAATATATTTGAAATATTACAAAAGACTTACAACAGAAAGATGTTTCCATTTATGACTGCTGGTGAAATTTGTAGAATGAAAAAAGTACAAACTGTTCGACAAACTAAACCAAAAGTAAGTATGGGTTCTCATGTTGAAAAGTTTATAAAAGAAAAAAATTTAAGATTGGTGGTAAATAATGGCAAAAAAATCTGACCATATAGTTACAATTACATCTACAATTACAAAAACAGAAAAATATCTTATCTGTGGTGAAGATAAAGAAATGGCTAAATACATTGCTACTGATCAAAACCAAAGTCCTAGATATGATTGCACTTTAGTTGAAGAAACAGAAAGTGATCCATCTGATACAGAAGTAAATGTAAAAGAAGTTGTTTTTACAAAAAGAACAGACTTTAAAGGACAGAAAGAAGATAAATATTTTTGGAAGGAGATAGAATGAGCAAATTTTTATTAGATGATAAACATATTGGTCAAAAGATATTTGAGATTGAAGAAGAAAGAACAATAGTCATTAAAACAAGAGTTGTAGCTAAAGATGATAATGAAGCATTTCAAAAATATCTTGATTGTAATGATACAGTTAATTGTGAAAATTATGATTGTAAAGAAAATGGTTCTGATATTATAAATTTTTATGCAAAAGATTATTGTGATTTTAAAGGTACAAGAGAAGTTGGAAAGGTAGTAAAAGAAAAATGTTTTCCAAATGATGATGAAGATGATGATTATAATATTGTAGAGGAATATGATTAATGAATTATAGAATTTACTTTTATGCGAGAGGATAATTGTAAATATTGGGTGGGATTTCTGCTCCTTGTAGGTTTACCCACCCTTTTAAATTGACAAAGAGTATAATTATGAATATAAATTTTACAGGTGAGAAAAATCCACCTCTTTATTTAATAGGTAGGTGGAATTGGGTATCAGTAATGACCCAATGGTATTTCAGAAATAGCGATTTCTCGCTGTCTCCTTGCCATGTTAGTTCCATCTGCCTTAATAAATTCTATTTACATCTATTAAAAATTATTATAGATTTCCCAAGATTAATGAAAAAGGAGAAAGATGAATATAAGAAAAAATAAACCAAGACTAAAAATGTTACAAATACCTGTACCATTTGAAGACTTTGAACAAATAGAAAAGATTGCTAAAAAAGAAGGCAGAACAATTCCAGCACAAGTTAAAAGGTGGATAAAACCAAATCTAAATAAAAAGGATTAACTATGGAAATATTATTGGTGGTAATAATACTTTTAATTTGCTTAATAGCTTTTAATAAAAAAATAGATAACATTAGAACAGAAGTGCGTATAGAAAATGCTAGATATGCAGATACTCTAAATACAGTTTCATATAAGTTAAATGAAATAGAAAAAATGGCAGATGATTGTATTAAAGAATCAAAGAAAGTAGAAAAACAATCAAAACAAATAACTGCTGAATTAAAGATATTAAATTATATGAATAGTCAAACAGTTGATCTAAAGGGAGAAGTATCTAATGAGTTTATGAAAATGCTTAAAAAAACTAAAAAGAAACCAACATTAAAAATAGTAACAGAAACTAAAAAGGAGAAAAAATGATACCATTTACAGAACAACAACATAATAAAAGAATTGGAGAGGCTATTAGACATTTTAGACATAGCTATAAAAATCCACATAAAAACACACCAGGAATGACACAAACAGAGTTAGCTAAAAGAATTTTAGTTACTTTTCAACAAGTACAAAAGTATGAAAAAGGTTCAAATGGTACAAGTTCCTATAGGTTATTACAAATATCAGAAGCACTAGATGTTAAAGTTTCAGATATTTTTGTAAAAG
>CAACVD010001298.1_pt1 | contig 12022 bp, 12 predicted proteins | sample 2381771 | NCBI WGS metagenome assembly CAACVD01 (sample SAMEA5211965, study PRJEB30684) | marine metagenome | biome: Marine; feature: Epipelagic; material: Water | collected 2015-10-15 | depth 15 m | reverse complement strand
GCGGTAGAAGGTTGTTCTTCTTCATCCGCTCCATGATCCGGTTGACCAACGGGAGTTGGAACTCCTGCGAAAGAACCGAGTAGATCCCACCAAGTTGTCGCTCGATGGACTGGGTGACTAGTCGGATCTCCTCTGCGGTGACGCGTTCAGCACGGCGGATGGTCGCTTCAGTAAGCAGGAACGCGTTCGCAAGCCGCTCATTAATTTGGTTGATTGTTTCGTACGCAATGCGAAGATCGGCTTGCTTTCCAACTTGCAGAGTAGACACATCCGCAGCACTGCCCTCCCTGATAGCTCCATTCGGGGCCTCCGATAGCGTTCTTGCTCTGGTGGTTCCGTTCGGGTTGACCAAGAACAACACCTTGGCAGAAGCCGCCGAACCTTCGACAACCGCCATCGAGAGAGCCTCAAGACTCTTGAGGTCGCCGTAGTATTGCTCGGCATAGCCACGCCCATACGACTCGCCATCGACGCGATTCATTCTAAGGGCGATATACGGAGATGCTTCTTTTGAGAATGTGCCCCGAGAGCCTGGAACCTCTTGGCCTCCAACCTCTTGGAAAACCTCATAGTTATCCGCATCAAGACTCTTGATGCAGGTGTACAGGTCCACCGTATCCATCGTGGATTGTTGCCCATCAACCAGAGCAGCAACCTCTGGAGGAAGCATGGAGGGGGCGATGGTTTCTTTGGTGACCATTATGCGGACAAACCCAAGTGGGCAGCGTTTTACAACGTATCTATCCAGCCGGAAGACCCGCATTCCACCGGCCTTAGGTAAAAACACGAGTGCATTTCCGGTCACGATAAGTTGCTTGAGAGCCTCAAACATCGCAACTCGGATGTTGTTGGTCTCAATGTCTCGCATCACCGAGCGTTCAACTCGGGACAATGCAATGTCAATCTCTGTCTTGATGTCCTCTGCTTCGGGGCCTAGACCTTGAAGAGCCATGTCATCAATGGTCAGGCGGAAGAATGGAGAGTTTGGGGGAAGCAGGGACAACAGAAGTGCCGAAGCCAGATTATTTACGCCTCTGGCTCCAGCACTCTGATAGGGGGTAGAGAACTTGGTGGAGTAGTTCGCTCCCTCCTCGGGCAACAAGGTCGGGATCGTAAGCTTGGCAACATCTCTGCCACGCTCCAGATATGAATACCGCTCCGATTGAAGGGAGTCATACATGCCTTGAGCGGTTTTCATTTAGTACCTCAATAACTCACGTTCAAGCCAGATCCGCCGCCAGCACCGGACAACGGAATTCGCAAGGATCGTGCGCCGGTTCTTCGCATTTGAGAACGAGTTTTAGGACCAGCTCCAGCCGCAGCCCGCACTCGCTCTTGGGGGGGAAGAGGAGCGGGTGGAGGTGGGGCCGGAGGGGGTGGTGGCGGTGGTATATCAGGGGTGCTAATGCACATTGTAAGAAGACTCCATTCTTGTGTCGTTCTGCTCCTGATGGATCGATTGTAGAAACTGCACTACGCGGCGTGCCCCCACTTCCATCCAGATTTCACGGTCATTCATGCACTCAGTAGGGCATCGATCCGGGAATCGTTGGTCTAGATGTTCAAGCAGAGCTGTCGAGACTTCAGGAAAGTTCTTCATAGGGGTAGACATTTACTTATCTTTCTCTTTGGATTCGCAATATGCGGCAAGTAAAGCAAGATAATTTATGGCATCAATGATGGTATCTCGGAAAGATTCGTCAGATACCTTGAACTCTCCAGTCCTACAGAATCCACTGAGCCGCCTGATTTTGTCCGCCAGACGGACCAAAAAGCCCTGTTCGGTTGTAACTCCCATGCCCAAGTGTTCAACTGCCTTGAAGTTCAAGAAGGGATCAGCACCGTCTTGACCTCCCGAATAGTCATGGTTTTTCTTGATTGACAGCTCTAGGGCCTCTTTGCAGAGTTCCGAATGAAACTCAAAATACTTGTCTCTATTCATTTTGGTTGCCACAGCTTTACTCCTTTGGCTTTTGTCCACTCTCCGGTTCTCAAGATTCGAGCCACTTGAGCCTGTACAAGTGCCTCCTGCGAAGTGATACCGGCATTTTCATATACCTCAACAACAGCGTCCCACCCACCATCTACGACCTTTTCAGCCCCTTTAGGCCCCACTCCGGGGCATCCGGGGTATCCGTCAGTCCGGTCCCCAGCCAGAGATTGAATCAAATGGTTTCGATCTGCCTCTTGTTTTGTGACCTTGATCACACCAAGCTCGGCCTTGCCAGGGTTGAAGAGAAGGCCCGGAATGGTTTTCAGATCCTTGTCTTCAGACACAATGATCTTTTCACCTTTGATGTATCGATTGCCCGTTGCAAGAATCCCCAGAACATCATCGGCCTCAAGGGCGGGCCACTCGTATGTTCGATACACCTCATGGAGATACTTCTTCATCTCTGGATAGATAAGAGGTTTACGGGTCTTCTTCCGGTTTGACTTGTAGTCAGGGTAGACAGACTTTCGCCAGTTCTCTTTGCTGCTGAGGCAAATCACGATCTCGTCAGCCTTCAGATCCGTCTTGAGTTCAGCAAGGATGACATCGACTCTCTGGCGGCATTCTTTCAGATCAGCAACAAGTGTCCAGATGTCATTGCCCCAGTCCGTGGCGACTTCCACCGCACAACAGGACTGGTAGAGAATAATGTCGGCATCAATCAGAAGTGTCTTCGTCATCCCTCAGTCCTCCCGCCTTCAGCATCTCCTGAGCTAGAACAGTCAGGCCAAGACATTCCGCCAGAGACCCATGGAAGACCATCACCATATCGTCGGCCTCTTCCGTCATTTGCTTGGTCCCGAGGATGATCATCGAGTCCATCCGTTCTTTTAGAACCGTTAGAAGAGTCTCCGTCGTTACAAAGTCGAGTGGGTTCTGGTCCATGTTCTACCTTCTTTAGTTCCCGAAGTCGGGCCGTAAGTTGTTCTCGTTTGTCGCTGCGTTTAGGGTAACAAACCGCTTCCAGGCCAATCTCTGCTTGCTCCTGCTTTTCACGAAGATAAGGAATAAGCATCTCAAGGCATTGGGCTGCTTCCTTGCCGTAAACCCGCCACCGGTAGTGACGACGCTTGTTGTCCCTTTTTATTTCTGATACCGATCCTCCAAACACTGTGTGCATATCGATGAGAGTCTTGGGGTATAGGCCCTCTACCGCCACGCTTAAGGATTTGTAGTAGGAGATACAGCCTTCTCCATCTACGATCCCAGCGAAATACGCCATCTCTTCAATGCGTCTCAGCCCATGACCTACCAGCACGGTACTCGCCATCGAGGGGGCATTTGAAATTGTAGGGAAGTCCCGCTTCCCTGATCGAATCAACCGCGATTGAGCCTGCGACATCCTTATCGTCCTCTCTAACTACTAGTTGCACTTCGTCGTGAATATGGGCAACCTGATGAAATTCAATCCCCTTGGCCCATAGTTTTCTGTGCAGATCCACCGTGGCCTGCTTCATAATAATTGCCCCTGCACTTTGTAGCAAAGTATTCAAGGCGGAGTGTTTAGATCGGATCGGAAGCCTTCGACCATCTAGTCCGATCAAATGTCCCCGATGCTTCAGACCGTTCTCGATAGCCGTCCGTAAACTCGCGAGAGCTGGTAGGGACTTTAAGAACTTTGCCTGTAACTTCTTGCCTTCCGCCATGCCCCCACCCACAATCGAACCAATCTTTTCATGGCCCGCACCATAAAGAAACGCGTAGATGAACTTCTTGGCATCTGGCCTAGTTGGTAGACCAGCGGCCTCTTGGTTAGCGGTATGGATGTCTCCCGAAACAATTTCTTCTGCATAAGCTCCATCATCCCATCTGTGCATGTAGTGAGCGAGGCATCGGAGTTCAAGTCCCGACGCGTCCGCACCCACCAATGTCCATCCCCCAGGTGCAACAAAAAGACTTCTACATTCTGGTCCCCATAATGAACCAGAAGCCGGTACTTGTGCGATGTTTGGCTTTGAATGGGTACACCGTCCCGTGACAGTCCCACAACCGTTGACTCTGCCATGAATCCTCCCTTTGTTTGTTACAAGTTTGAGCCAAGCCTCGTTGCCTTCTGCAATCTGCCCAACTCTTTTCTGGATCGTCAAGTATTTGACAATCGGTTCCACGATCTCGAAGTCAAGTTGAGTCAAGATTGATTCATCAACTTTGGGGTGACCACTCGGAGTGAAATCAACAGGCTTCCAACCGTAATGGTCAACCAAGGCTGAAGCAATCATTTGGCGAGAAGCAGGGTTGAACTCAATGACCTTGGGCTTGAGTTTGCGACCCGTCTTTTCACTAACTCTTTCAACCACCTTGTCAGGGATCATCTGCTTCAGTTTCTTCTCAAGATCGTCTCTCTCGGCAGACAAAGTGGAGTACAGGCGTTCAGCCTTGTGAGTATCAAACGGAAATCCGTATGACTCTTGATTGACCAAGACGGCTTGAAATTCTTGCTCCAAGTCGATCATGTCTGCTTTCGGTTCTTGCTCCATCAACTTGGTGTAAAGCTGGGCCGTGACCGAAGTGTCCTGGGCACAGTAATCCTCCATCTCGATGGACCAGTTTTCCCAGTCGGTCTCTTCATTGAAGTCACCCTTGAGTGCGCCGATCCGATATCCCCAAGCCTTCAGTGAGTGAGAGCCAATCAGAGTCTTGGGATACCCCTTTTTCATCAAGCCAAAATCAAGCTCACGTTGATCAGGATGAATCGCTCGGGCCATGACCAAGGTGTCCCTGATCGCACCAGTCGGTGTCCACTTTGGGTACATCTTCTTGATGACCCTCAGATCAAACGAAATGATGTTGTGTCCCACGATGAGGTCCGCAAGCCTGAGGCGATTGAGTCCCTCTTTGAGGTTGCCTGCATTGTTTGAGTACCTCCACTGTTCCCCGCTGTCTAAGCATTGGAGAACCAAGCAGTGGATTTCTTTGAGGCCCTCAAGACTTTGGAAGTTGTCGATGGCATTTGTTTCAATGTCAAACGCAAAGTTCATTGGACCCTCGCTCTTGCATCATCCCAGAAGTCTTGCTGCCAGTTGTCAACATGCTGGAAGACCTTGGACCAGTACGCTTCAGTAAGGTGAGTCTTGCTACGCCAACGTGGTCCCGAGTTGTGCAGACGCGCCCAAGCCTCAATGCTGTGGTTGTCCGGCTCATACCTGTCAATGTATGACATGACAATCTTCTTGGCGTAGAGGGGATCTCGAACATTATCGAAAGTCTCGCCGTTTGCACCAAGCTCTGGTCGATGCTCAACAGCATCCAAAAAGTAAGGCTTAGTGATTTGATATGCGCCCAGCTCACCAGCGGCCCCAACTGCATTGTTGGGATCTGGGTGACCTCCGGTCTCTACCAATCGAATCGCATCAAAGAACAACTCTTGTTCAGAAGGGCACATCGTCGTAGCCTCCTGTGCTTTCGACTGGGGAGAAATCTTTGCTGGTTTCGGAGAGTCTTCCGGTGTCCTTATCATATTGAACGTAACAGGCTTCTCCGGTATCTCCACTCCAGCGATTCTTGAGGATTCTGACAGTTGTGACATTTGGTTGGTCACCTTGTTGATCTCGCTCCAAGCCAACAACCATGTCAGAGAGTTGAGCAATACCAGCACTCCCGCGTAGTTGTGAGAGTGAGGTTTGTCCGCCTTCTTCGTGCGCTTTGCCATCTGGCCTCCTTAGGTGCGATACAAGCACCATTCCTATACCCGTCTGCTCCACCAAAGAACGGAGACGGGTCATTGCTTGGTCAATCGTCCTACGTTCGTCGCCGCCCTCCAAGCCGGACACGACGATGGACAAGTGATCGAGAATCACAAAGTCCAGTCCAAGACCCACTGCCATATATTTGATTCGGCTCAGCAGTGAGTCACAATCGATTGAGCCGAAGTGATCGTAAAGGTAACATCGTCCTGATCCGAGAGTCTTCTTAAATGCATCTTTGAGTTTCTTCTCATCAATCTCATCGCATCGGTGGACTGGTTCGTTTAGATCGATACTGAGGATTCCTTGGGCCGTTCGCTTTACCGACTCCTCAAGAGCAATATAACCAACGGTGTGACCCAAAGTTAACAGGTGGTGAGCGATCTCTCGGCAGAACGCTGACTTACCGATCCCAGTTCCAGCGGTGAAGGTAACAAGTTCCCTCTTTCGGATTCCTCCGGTTTTCTCGTTCATGCCGTCATATGGGTACGGGGCAGATACGGTGTCATCTTTTGATGTAATGATGTCCCACAGTTCGTCACCTGGAACAATCCCATCAGGTCGGAAGGTCTTTGCCTGCCAGATGGAGTCCATCAACTCCTTGCTTTTGCCTGCGACCATCATGTCACTGGCATCCTTCAGGGGAAGAGTGACAACCTTGGCCTTGCCGGGGGACATCAACATGGCACATTGTTCGGACGCTTTTCGTCCTGCATCGTCATTGTCAAAGCAGAAGACAACCTCTTCAAACCTTTCAAGCCATTCGATTGATTTCTGCACGGCCCGCTTTGCACCAGCGGCTCCTGCTGGCAAAGACACGACAGGCCACTTGTTGCCCTGAAGTTGACTCACGGTCAGACAATCAATCTCCCCCTCAGTGACGATCACTTTACGACCGCCATCCTTCCAAAGGTGTTGACACCAGAGACCGGCTTTCTTTGAGTCGCCAAGCATGACAAAGTTCTTGTCAGCAAAGCGAACCTTCTGGGCAACCACATGACCACGTTCGTCGCAGTAGTCAGCGACATGGACATTGTTCCCTTGATAGTCACCAATCCCGTAACGCAGCTTGCGACAGGTTTCCTCATTGATACCCCGCTTCTTCAACGGGCGTGTTTCATGTTTTACAAGGCCAAGTTCTTTTGGCTGGTCGTTCGTCAAAGTATCCTCCTGCCCGTCTCCGGGCTTGTAAGTCTCACATACAAAGCAAAAGGTGTGACCATCGCTGTACAACGAGTTGCCGTCGGATGAACCGCAGGACTCGCAAGGTATGTGCTTTAAGAATTCAGATTCATTTGTCATCAATCCACATCTCGATCTTGGGATCGCAGCCATCAGCAAACAACTTACAGGCATTGATTCTCACGATCTGATCGTCATCGTCCCAGACCGAACCGTTACAAGAATCAAGGATGGCCTTGATGTAGTTGTCAATGTCGCCACGAGGCTCATTAAGTTTTGAAGTCTTAGGCTTATGGCAGTGAAAGACAATCTTCACCGAGATCGGGCCTTTGACTGGAAAACCTTCCCTGCCCGCCAGTAGGTCTGGGAGCATTGCCTTGAGTTCTTTCCGAAAAGAAGTGTATTTCTTTCCGTAGTAAACCCCCCAGCGAGTAACACGGGGACGGGACGCTGGGACTGGCGGGACAGGAAAAGTGATTTGCATCAGAAGTCGAAGTCTGAGTTAGAGCCTTCAGTATCTTCTGACTTTGATTCAGTTGATTCAAAGGTACTTGCCTGGAACCCTTCGACTTCGCCAAATCCAAAGTCAGACCCGGTGTCGCCACCCATGGACTGCTTCAGCTCTTGGACCTGAACGGCCCCGATACGAAGGGTAATCCCAACTCCGAGAGTGGGAACAAACCAAGGGCGAACCTCTGTTTGAATACGAACCACCGACCCGCCGCCGATCCGATCTTGGAGCGGTTGATTTCTTGAATCAAAAAGTTTGGGACGTTGCTCCCAAGTCTTGCCGCTTTTGGTTGTGACCTTTGCGTTCAACTTGAACTTGATTTCGACTTCACCAGTTTCTTCTCCAGTGTCGTCATCTACTACAGGCTTGATTGGAAGGTCAGCAGTTTTCAGCTTCTGCTTCTTCTGGGCCTTGCAGTTAAAGGTGTAAGCCTCCTTGTGAATCTTTTCAAGCTCCGAAACAAAAGGCTTTGCATCCTCTTCATTCAGACGCAGGCGGCACTCGTACACGCCATCAGGATCGAATCGGGTTTCTGGTTCGTTGAGTTTGGGATAAACCGCAACACCAAACGGTGAGATGAGTTTTACGCTGTCCATGTTGGAATCCTCCTCTGGATTCAATTAAAAAAGTATGGGGCATCCCGAAGGACATTGAGATCGAGGTTGCCCCGTGATGGTTGTTCCGGCAGAGTAACACCAGCCGGAAGAAAAAGTTCTTGATCTCGGCGGAACTTATCCAAGAGATCCTCACTAAATATATCGATAGCAGCCTCTCGAATACTTGAGGCCAATATACCGGATTTGGTGCAATCGGCGGAAAGTGCGTCATGCACACTGCCAACCTCTGTCACTCCGTTGTGATTTGCATACCGAATCGAGGTCCGATTGAGCGTGCCATCCCAAGCGTGGGTCCAGTTTGCTGTGATTCCATTGACGTTCCGTCGAAGGGAAAGCTCTCCGGTCTCAGCACGAAGACGCTGCTGCCGGGTCACCTGACCTATACAGGTCTTTACCGTGAACCGATCCAAGGATTCGTAGGCTTGCTTGACCAAGAAGCCATCGCTTGTGACCCAGCGAAGGGGAACGCCATGCTTGATCGAGATGGTGACACACTCCTTGAGCCAGTCCATGATCTCAACGGCCCCAGATACCGTGTCCTTGATGCAGTCCCAGACCAGATCCCCAAGCCATGCGGTAGGTCTTCGGATCTCATCACCAAAAGGATTGTGCATCCCCTTCTTTATCTCAGACCGAAGGTGATCAGACAGATACTGCTTGACCTTGAACAAGGTAACCCCGTAGGGGAGAGTCATTACGGGCCTTTTGACCAGAGACCTGTTGATCTCCAACTGCTGCCAACCGATGGCAAACTCATGGGTTGACTGCATGACCTTTGCCACCACCTTCTCAGCGACAATCCCATAGATGTCCTGAGGGGAATCGCAAGGCATACAGTTGGTGGCATAGGCTCCGACTTCATCTAGCCTCGCGAGACTGAGGACTTGGATTCCATTACAAGTTCCATCCTGAGAGCAGGGTAGCGTTGTGGTGAACCCGAACCCCTTGCGTTTGAATTGGCTCCATTCGTGGCAGAACGCGAGGAACTCCCAGGGTTCGTCTGCTTTGGTCCATGACGAGTATTCGAGTGGGTCTTTGGCACAGTCTTCTATCCATTCAGTGTTTGAGTGAATCCATTGGATTCGTTCGTGGAAAGGTTTCTTGTCATGTCCCCAACGGTTGGCCCCCGCGATGGCGAGCCATGAGACATGATCTTCCTCAGTAATCTCAGATCCCTTGTCAAACAAAAGCAGGGCCTTTGCCCAACTGGTCCCCTGAGGTTGCAGGAAGTAAGGCATGGGGTACATACGGCCCCGGAAGTCAAACTGGTGGGGGAAGCCCATACGCTTGCCCTCGTACTCGTTGCAGAGCTGAAGTGCTTTGACGAGTTGAAGCCGCTTGCTTTGGTTTGACTCATTGTCCTTGTGAATCGACGCCGCCATCCGGCAGTATTCACGACGAGACTCTTTGTTGGTCTTGATGTCATCCGGCTTATCTGGGATCGGCTCATCCTCACAGGGCGGAAGGTCACCCAAAGATGCCCCAGACTCCCAAGCCATCTTCATGGTTTCATAGATGTAAGGGTTCATCTTCCAGCCGGTGCGTTGGACAATGTTGACCGCCTCGTAGACGTTTGGCATCTCAATCGCATCAAGCTCTTTGAGTAACGCACGGTCGTGAGTCTTGACCAAGGGCCGAGGCTTCCACATATCGCCGTGATAGCCCCCAACGTAGACGCTCTTCCAGTCCCGTGGAGTTTCAACGGTGGGCATGAACACAGGGTTCAAGACCTCGCTGAACTCATGCGACTTACGCATCCAGTCAAGCATCTCATCAGTCGCCTGGACAACCGTGATGGTCTTGCCATCGAAGCCACGCCTTTGGTTGATCTCAATGATCCCCGTATGTTGCCTCATCAATTCAACGCAGACGATCCCAACAGACAGAGAGTCCCGCTGGGGCCACTTGGGGAACATGATGTCCGAGTGCTTTGCTGCCCGCTTGATGAAGTCGGCGTGGTACTGAGGCCCTGACTTCAATGCTTTCTGGCGGTTCATCTGAGTCAGCCGCCAAAAGTCAGGCTCCTGTTTGCGAAGGTTCATAAACAAGAGTTCGTCTTGCAGTAGCCTCGCGACAGTCATCGCTGATCTGGTCAACTTCTTGCCATGACTGATTGAGTCAATGACGGATCGTGCGGTAATCGCTGCAACAACCTTTGAGGGAAGCTGCTCGATGTACTCCAAGGCCCTGTGTCGGACCCCCGGTGCTTTGGACGCTTGACGTTTCCACTGATCGATACCATCCGTAAGTTTGGTGACCGACTCAGCGAGAAGCCTGCGTCCTACAGGCGTGTTGGCTTCCATGCCAGCGGCTTGAGACTTACGGTAATTACGCCAGTAGCGTTCCTTACCTGCATCAAGCATCTTTTTCTCAGCGTCAAGTTGTTTGCTCATATCACTGAGGAATTTCTTTGGTCGCGTAGTAGTGAAGAAGATCGGCAATCTTTTGCAGCTCGTTTATCTGCTTACAGATCCGGTCTCTCAGTTCAATAGCTTCCTTCTTTGTCATTGATCATCCTCTTCTTTTTGATTCATCATGTCTTCATCATCGGGGATTTCGCCAAAGCAACCGCAACCTCCCCAATCAAACAGGTCACAGTCCTTCAATTCACGCTCTCTCAGAACTTTGAGAGTGAGGGTTCTCTTCTCTCCCTTCACTTGCTCACGAAGGATCGTTACATCCCGACCAAGAAGGTCTCGCATCTCCTGTTCTTTCTCTTCACACTCCTTGTACTTCTCTGGGAAGACTCGGAGTAGATTCCGAAAGTGGGCCTGACCGGCTTTGATGCAGAACCCTCCACAGTTGTTGTGTGGGAACCCGACCTCATAGAGTTCAGGAACAAGTATCCCGAGTTCCCTGAGCTGAGAGATCATGTCATCCTTGCCAAGGAACGGAGGCTCCATCAAAGGACTCTCAACTTGATAAGGAAGCCAATACCTTTTGGAACGAGTCAGCCGATGCTCTTCATCGTGGTTCAACCCAAGGTAGAGCTGACAGCTTTCGGGATCGGGGTAGTTCTTCTTGACCCAACGCTGGGCCGGAAGACGCTTCAAGATTTTTGAGCATGGGTCAAACCGGCTGTTGCCCAAGAAACGCTCATCTCTGAACACTTCCCAGGGGTTGCGCCCCTCCGTAATCCAGATCAACTCGCAGTCCAGATGCTCCGCTCCCTCCTTGAGAAACTCATACAGGTCCTCATGCTCGTACAGGGTGTCAGTAAACAACAGGCGAGTCCGCTCTTTGCCATACTTTTCGGAAACACGTTTGGCAGTAAAGAACGAAGAGATCCCACCACTGAAAAAAACAATGTGATCAATCTCTTTACTCATAGTTTGCCCTTGTGACATCCCCAGCACATGTGACCCGGTGGCTTGGTCATGTCAAACATGCACTGCTGCCCATCGTCCTGCTCCTTCCACCACTTTGGAGGCCCCAAGTCCTCCCACCCCCAAGGGAACTTCTCTCGAACCTTTTCCTCAAGGTCCATAATTCTCTCCGCAACTTCAGGGAAGTGTTCATGCAACTCGTCGAGTTCGCCCTTCTTCGCAAAGGCTCCGCAAAGACACTCACCTGATTTACCAATCAGTTTGGCGACAGGGTTGGTGCGGATGCCTTGGTTCTCAAGGTACTCCACACACTTCGGCTTGGACCAACTGTGAATCACAGCCACCCAAAGCATGGCTCCTTGTTGATCAATCGGGGTGACCGTGCCCATACGCCTCTTGGATTCGTCGGATCGGCATCCCGAGATCAACATGATCTTGTCCCTGTAGAACTGCTTGTGATCTCTGATGAGTTGCCGCAAAGCCCGCTCTTTCAACCGAGCGTACATCTTGCGGTGCATCCAAGGTCCGGGGAAGCCATACTCCATGACCATCTGTTCGTAGTCCTGCCCTTGGTCCTTGGCTTTGTATTCCAAGAGAGGCCAGCCCTGCTCCTTACAGGTCTCATACACGAAGTCACGAGTCTGAGGCACACCGATCCCGGTATTGATGTGGGCACAACCAGAGAACTTGGGGTGCTGACTCGTTCCAAA
>CAACVD010000828.1_pt2 | contig 12023 bp, 5 predicted proteins | sample 2381771 | NCBI WGS metagenome assembly CAACVD01 (sample SAMEA5211965, study PRJEB30684) | marine metagenome | biome: Marine; feature: Epipelagic; material: Water | collected 2015-10-15 | depth 15 m | reverse complement strand
GTGGGTTGTTTGGTAAACGTATCCATATGTGCCTTCTGGGAATTGTTCATAACTTTCTGGTATTATCATGTATCAAATCTTATAACGAATGTAGTATCTGTTTCACTACTTGCTTTAATTGGTTGTCCTAATTTTCCTACTACTAACAAATTACCATCGTCATCATATAAACCTACAGATGTAACATAGGGTTTAAAATGTGATCCTGTTGCAAAGTTAGCTATATCTTCGCTGTCGCTAAAGGGGATTTTACGTATTGAGTTATTTGCAGTAAATTCAAACTCATCCTCAGTCATAGTACACTGGTATTCATTTTCAGTAATCAGGACTGTGTTTTTGTATTCAAATCTATTTACGTGTTGAGATAGATCAAATTGCCATACATAGTCATGCTTAGTAGGATCTGAACCACCAAGACTATCCCACATGGTTATATATGCTTTAGTACCATCATTATTAAATAATATATCACTAGGGCGATTTATAATGTTTGCACTATTACCTCCTATAGCATGTATTCCCCTAACAGAATTGAGTCTATTGTTAATATTAATAGATTTTATATCAAAGGGTCTATCTAAAACATATTGGGTTAAATAACTATAGTTGTCTTGCCATGGGGAATTTGTATCGTCTGAAGAATGGATTATAAACATTTTATATCCTGAGTTATCAAACCTTATACCCCCCACATCACCCGTATGCCCTAAATTGTAAGTACAATCATATACAATATTATCTAAATCAAATGGGTCTTTTGATGTATACTGATTAATATCACCATTTACAGTAGTAGTATAAAATTTAGTTCCGTCATTACTCCAAGCAATACCTCTAAGATCGTCTGAATTAGGGGTACTGATCAATATTTCATTTTTATTATATCTACTTCCTAAATCATACGAACTAGATAAAGAAAATGATGTAATTCTATCTACAGGGGTAGTACGTGACATGTATACTTTAGACCCATCATTATTAAAAATAATAGAGTGTAAAGCTTCTGCTATTTCAGTATCGTCAAAAGATTGGGAAGTAGTAAATGATGTTACATCATATGGGGTATCAAGAGTAAATTCTATAGTTGTATCTGAGACAGAAGATACTAGGATTAATTTTGTACCATCACCATTAAATGTTCCACCAGTAGGAGCGTCAAACCCTAATGCCGAAGAAGAAATTGATGCTGACGTTACTGAGGTATAACCGTTAAAATCATAGTTATTTAATACGTTTTTATAACTCGGGTGAGTTACAACAGCAAACCCATTGTCGTAGAATATATTACCAATATTAGGTGTTCCAACAATTGATTCAGATACGTTAACGATTCCATCCCCTGATAGGGTTTGATTCCACATCATTAATTGACTAATTTGACCACACCCTTGTCCGATGTAATTACTATAAGAACCATCTGGATTTGGTTTATTATATAAGGTAATATCAGCCTTATTAGATACAGTTTTATTTAACGTAGGGGAATTTTGTCCTGAAGAGCTTGTTTCAGTTTCAGCGTTAATTTTAAGTTTTAAAATTCCGTTATCGTTTTTACACGAAACAAAGTTTTGTTTATCTGAAGACCCACTTAATAGGAATGAAGCTGATACAAATTGGGTTTTTTCACCGTCAGATCTTTCAAAAAATAATGAAGCCGTATTAGCTGATGGGTGGTTACCTTTATAGTATATTCTATATGGGAATTGGTTACCTACAGGTACCATTCCTATTTGAGAAGATCCTGTGATTCTTAAGGAAACATCTTGGGTTTTTTCAGATGGTAAAGAAGCTACTGTTTTGGTTCCCTCTTTAGTTAGTATGAAATAATCCCCATCGTGTGAACTATTTTGATGGTCTCTATAATTTACATCATAGTAAAAATTAATAGTAAAATCATCATTAGTTTCAAAATTAAACTGGGGCTGGTAAGGAATTTGAACACGAGATTTTGTTTCTTGATAAGGAACTTCAAAAAAATCAATTTCATAAATTTGGGGTGCATCGGTAATTGCTGTCCCAACAGCCTCTGCACTAATTCTTATTGATGTAATAGGTACATCAATAGGAAATTCAATATTTTCTGTAGATTCAGCCCCACTAAAAGTATGTTCTTTCAATGTTTTATAACCTGTACCTGGGTTATATTCAATTCTATATGGGCCTGTAATGGTTCCGTTTTTAAATCTTATTTTATTAATACTATGGTTTTCTGTAGTAAGGTTAAATATGAATCCTCCTCTTTTACTAGATATTAATCCACTAATATAGGCAAAAGTAGAATCATCACCATCTGTAGCATTGCTAGCATTGACAATAGCATCCCCATGAAACCCAACACCTTCTTCTAATCTAGGATTAGTAGATACCGGTAATTCTATAGAAGAAGAATTAACAGATCTACTAAGGGTTTTTACACTGTAAAAACCAGAATTACTGCTGGTTACAAAATTAATATTTTTATATTCAACTTCGTTTAAGAAATATGAATCATCATACACTATTCTTTCATAACCTTTAGGAAAGGGATTATTTACATATTTTTTTCCTGTTTCATAGTTTATAGTTAAATCAGCCCTTTTAAATGCTTGTGTTGGGCTTATGTAAATGATTCTATAATCTTCATTAGGAAAATTATCTCGGCCTTTAGCACTATCATAAAGGTTACCAAACCCATCATCTTTAATACCAAATTGTTCTCCAGAAGAAGAATAAGAACAACTTAAGATAAAAGTACTTGGTTGGATTTCGTTGCCAAAATTTCTTTGGGGAAATGAAATCACATTAGCAAAATCATATAAACGCCTTTCTTGAGTAGTGTAAGTAGCATCGTCTAATTCTAAACGGTGGGCTCTTTCTCTAATATAATCGCGGTAATAAAGTTTATCTATCTGGGAATATTTCCTATTACCATCTAAATAATATACTTTATTATAAGGAGCCCAAGAAACAAAGTCAGTGCTCACACCAATTGAGCTCAAAGTTGTACTAGAATACTTTTTGTGAGCTTCAAAAGGTGTTATTTTTATATCGTTTGCACTGAGTTTTTTAAATATACCAGCCATTAATAGTCAAGTTTAACCTTAATTAGGGCTTCTTTAGTAAAGTCTTTTGGTAGTGGCTGGCTCATTTTAGCGACAGCTAATAAATCTTGGTTATCATTATATAATCCTACAGTAGTAATATATATTTGTGGGTTATCAACCATAGAATCAAATTTTAAAGTACCATCATCTTCAGTAAATGAATCATTTGTAGTATAATTAAATTCAGTGTTTTTAACCCTAATAAAGTAGAATTTACTAGCTATATCTTCTTGAGCATCTAATATAAATTGATCTCCTTTTTTTAATGCTTCTTGTAATTTAATGGGATTTTTACCATCAGTATTAGGGCTATTATTTGAACTAAGAGCGATTCCAAATTGAGCGGCAGTTGCATCTAAAGCATCTTCATTTAAGATAATAAATCCTGCATCAGGGTAAACATACCCATATGATCCACTATCTGTAACGTATGTGTTACTAGTTCCTAGTCTAATTCCTTTAGAACCAGATACTAAATTAAATTCTCTTCCAACTCCTGGTCTAATAGCATTAGCAGAACCTGACGTAGTTGCTGAATCATCAGTTAATTCTAATAATCTAGTGGATCCAGAAAGGTTTAATTCTAGGTTACCTAATCTTAAGGCGTTTTTGTATCTAGCTCTATTAATATTGATTACATAAATACCATTAGGAACATGGCCATCAAAAGAAAAATTAGTAGTTTCATCACCACCAAATACTATATTTTTATATTGATTATAAACTGATTTAGCAGCACTAAATCCTTTAGATCCTACCTCGTCTGTAAAGTTGAGTGAACCGCTACCAAGCCTATTTCCATATGCTATAGCAAATTGAACTTCAGCTGCAGCATCGCTGGGATCTTTATCATAAATATCCATATAAAATGCACCACTAGAAGTAGCAGAGGTAGTATTATATTGGGTGCTTGAGGAGAAAAATCCATCAATTGATCCTAAATCATTAACGCTATTTGACCAAGCACTTGTAAAAACTCTATCTATAGAATCTACTGTATCTCCGTCTTCAAAAAATGTAAAAGTTGCCATGTGGTTTTAATTATTAAAATGATGATTTAGCTTGAGATGCTGCTAATGATCCAGCGCTTGAATTTTTTCTAACTGTAAGGGTTACAGTTGATCTAGCTCCTGTGTCTAATCCTACTACTATAATAGAAGTAGCTAAAGCAGCATTACTACCAAATAATGTAGTGCCTGCTAATGCAGTACCGGTGAATGATTGACCCGTAAATGTTTGAGATAAAGCGGTACCTGTAAATGGTACATTAACTGATCTACCAGCGCCTGTTGCTCCTGTTGCACTGCCTCGTTGGATTAATCTTCTATCAGCTATAGTAAATGAGTATTCAGATTCAACTGTTGTATCAAAATTAAGGGTAGTTGGGCTAATAGTGAAATTACCTGATCTACCAACTGTAATGGTGTTGGATTGGAGGCTTAATACTGGGATTTTAGTAGTACCTCTAGGTAAGGTGACTAATTTAGAAATCATAGTATTGTTTTCATTTGGAACAGCTTCAATTAAGGGTAAATTTTCAATTGCTTCTCCATAAAAAGCGGTTCCATTGGGGTGACTTTCATTATATAATGTGTAATCAATTTCGTCATCTGCTAAAGCAAACTGAGTGATTTCAAATGAGCCATCTTGTCTTGATAAAAGTTCACGGCCCTTTTTTGTTAAAATAGCATCTACAATAATGCTTGAATTATCTAAATATCCCATTTAATTTGATTTTGTTTATAAATATATATTATCTACGTCTTCTTCTATTTTTTCTTTTTTCTCTTCGGTTTTGTCTATTTTCTTGACGGTTTTCTTTTTTGTTTTCTTTATTTACACGTCTATTTTCACGGCGGTTATTTCTTTCTTTAAGACGTTCATTGCGGTTTTCTCTTCTTTCTTCACGTCTTTCTTCTCGACGATTTTGTCTTTCTTCTTGCCTTAATTGGCGTCTTCCTCTGCGAGTTCTACTTAATCTAGCTTCTAATCTTTTACGTGCTAATTCTCTCAATTGAGCTTCTGTTAGGATGCGTTTTGTTCCTAGTTTTTTACTAGTATTTTCTTCTACTTGGTCAGTAGCACTACCCCCGATATCAATACCTGCTTTAGATAAATAGAAAATAAGATTATCTTTTATATATGGGTGTAAATTTTCTGGTATTATTGCAAATGATTTTTCTCCTTTACCCCCAGGAAGCTCTCTTTCTTTTTTTAAGGGTATTAAAATAGAAGGAATATCATCATCATTCATAGATAATACTACTCCCCCATCATCAATATTTTCGTCTAGGCTTCTACCAAAACCAGGGGTATTTGGAATAGCTTGTAAGTTTGAGGGGTCACCATTTAAATATAATTCTCCTTGGCTATAATATGTTTGTTTAGGAAAATATCTATTGTTAAATAAAACTCGAAGTGCTTTAAAATTTGAGCTTTGATTTATTATAACAGGGGCACTAGTTTCTATTTCAAATGTAGATAGAGTGGGTAATTCTATATTTGTTACACCTAAACCTTTAAAAGAAGTTGTGTCCGCCGGAGAGCCACCATATAATTCACCTGCTATAATTGGTCGACGTTCTGGGATACCTAAACTTTCAAATAAATATAAAGGTCTACCATTACCTCCATCTGTGTCATCAATATTAGCCTTAGTAGTTGATTGGCAGGCTGTAATAAATAAACGTTTATTATTTTTATATGTGGATTCTTTTTTAAGAGTGCCTAAAGCTGTTATAAACTGTTGCACCTTATTTAATTCGAGACCTTCATCACTTTTTCCTACGAGTGAACCAGTAAAGGTATCGTTAAAAAGATCTGTGTTGTATACACTTGCACTAAGGGGGCTAAAAATTAGAGAGCCGATAAGGGAAGAACCCCCTATGTAAAGGGTTCCTACGTTTTCGAGTGAACCCACGACACTGTAGGAGGTGCCTTGCATAACATTACCCCCATTAAGGGATGATGTTGTAATTAATACAACATTTGATCGGTCAGATACTTTAGGAGAAGGCTGTGCTTGGAATATTTTCTTTAATTGTCCTCCATTAAAATAAATTGGGTATTTAGATTTTAGGTTATTTTTTATAGTTAGGTCCCCTAAGATAAAATTGCAAAAACTTCCTTCAGCAAAATCATATACAAAAGGTCTGTAAAAAGCTCTTTTTTGGGTTTCGTTGTTTTCTTCAGGATCTAAAGTATTATTTATGATAGTACCATCTTCATTAACAGTAATGTATGAATTAATCTGGGCATATGAAAAACCAGGAAATTGAACTAATGAAGGATCTTCGGGACTAAATTCATTCATTCCTATAATTTCGTTACCTATATAAATGTTACGAGTGTAATTACGAATTATAGGGGTTTTGTTATTATTACCTATGTCGTCACTAGAAATTTTATTTAATTTTTGAGCGGATAACTGTCTACCGTCATAACGGGATGAATTCCAAGCTTTAGTTTCTAAAACTGAGTCGTTAAAATCAAAATCAGCTTTAATATATGGGGAAGGAATATGTTTATATTTTATTTCATAGATTCTTTGATCATATTGGTTCCCATCAGTAGATCCATCTTGTGTAAGTCTAAAATGGGTAATTTGATTTTTAGTAGGAAGGAAATAATTTTTATTAGGTTGGGAACTTGGATATCCAACAGGTTGTGTTATAGTAGTTAAATTAGAATAATTAGTTCCCCCATCCGATGAAATATCGATTTCCCAATTAAAGGTTTTTATACCATTTCCTCCGTATAACTTAGCTTGTATGTCTGAAAGATAAACCCCTTCAGGACGGTTATAAGCTACTTGATAAGGTTCAAATACACTGAATTGTAATTGATCTGTACTAGAGACTCTAGCATATATTCTTATATATCTAACAGGAGGTAAGTCGCCTTTTTGAGTGTAGCCACGGTTTATATCAAAAACACCTGCAGGTGCCCCATAATCAATTTCTATATCATAGATGGTATCTTCATCTGTAACTGATGGGAGTTCTTGTGTGTTTTGCCATGTTATTCCATCTAATGAAGTTTGGATATTCCAATCTTTTCCAGCAGTGTAAGTATTAGCGACTGCAAATTTAAATCTATTTAAATAAATATTTGTGTCAAAATCTAAAATAAACCCAGCAGCCTGCACATTACTGTTAGCTGGGGTAACCCCCATAAAGTCATCCGTATCATTGTTTAGATTACCTTTTGCTGTAATAGTAGGAGTAGCAGCATCAGTTGTAAATGCTGAAATGTTATTAGAATTAAAATTAAATACAGATTCTTCTGGTTCTCTTAAATCTACAATAAAACCAGAAGCACCATCACCATCATTATCCCACCTAAAATTGGAGTTAAGATCTCCATCTACAGCTTTTGATAAGGCATAAGTAGATAAAGTATTAGCACGAGAATCATAGGTACTTGATGAACGGGGTAAGCCAATAGCAAATACATCAGGAGTAACTACTGTTTTGCTTTCGCTTGGAAAAATAATATAATCTTGAATATTAGCCATTATCTGTTTCTTCTACGGTTTCTACGGTTTTGTCTTCTATTCTGACGGTTTTCTTGGCGGTTTTCTTTTCTATCCTTTCTATTTTTACGGCGTTCTTGTCTATTTTCTACTCGTCTTTGTCTTCTTTCTTCTCTATCTTCTCGTCTTGTTATAGCACGGCGTCTATCTCTTCGTGCTGTTTCTATGGTTTTTCTTCGTTCTTGGTTTTGTCGTAATCTTTCTAAGGCTAATAACCTGAGTTCTCTAGGTGATAATTTAGATGCTTTAGGTTTTTTACCCAAATTTTCTTCTACTTTATCAGTAGCACTACCCCCGATATCAATACCAGCTTTAGATAAATAGAAAATAAGATTATCTTTTACATAAGGATGTAAGTTTTCTGGTATTACTACAAAGGGTTTATCTCCTTTACCATTTTGTAAATCTCTTTCTTTTTTTAAAGGTACTAAAAGTGAAGGAGTATCATCATCACTTATAGAAAACATAAAACTACCTGTGTCCATACCAAGAACATAATCTTTTCCTCGGAGGTGACCATTGTCATTAGTTTGTTGAGATGAGTTGCTATCTACACGTACTTGAGAAGTATTAGGGTTAAATTGATACTCAAGGATTGAAATTTTAGGAGCAGAACTGAATGAACCAAGATTAAAATTACTAACTTCAAATGTAGTTAAACTACTTAAATCTAAGGTATCAATACCTATACTTTGACTAGCTAAAGAAGATGTATGTAGATTACCAGGTTCAAAGGTATATAATGGTTTAGGATTACCTATTAAACCACTTGTTTCTTTAAAATAATTAGGATCATGGTATGGAGCTGCGGTAATAAAGAATCTTTTATTTCCCTTATAATTTGAGTTAGATTTATGTGATATTAAGTTATTACTAAAATTTACTAACTCATTAATATCTAGGGCTTCACCTATAAGTCTATTGGCGCCTTGAGTTTTAAATATATTTTTTCTTAAAGAGCCTGTATAAAATTGTATATAAAGTTCTGGGTTGTGGAGACTTGATGTAAAGCCACTACTAGTGACAAATTGAATAGGGTCATTATTATCATCTTCATCATAAGCATTGTTATCAACAAATAAATCTGGGTGACCCCCCATGTAGAAAGCACCCCCTGGACCTATAGGGTCAGGGGGTAAGTTATTGCCTCTAAGAATGTGATCAGCCTCAGCATCCGTTACATCTATTGCTTTTGTAGTAAGAACACCACCATTATACGGGGAATCAGTAATAACCTCGGTAACATCTCCAAGAGATGTTTGTAGTGTTATTAATTTTTTTAATTGACCTCCATTAAAATAAATTGGATACTTTGATTTTAGGTTATTTTTTACTGTGGGGTCGCCTAAAATAAAGTTGCAGAAACTGCCTTCGGGGAAATCATATACAAAAGGTCTATAAAATGCTTTCTTTTGGTCATCATTATTTTCTTCAGGATCTAAAGAATTTCGGGTAAGAGTATTATCTTCATTAACAGTAATGTATGAATTGATTTGTGCATACGAAAAATCTGGGAATTGTACTAAGGTAGGATCTTCAGGATCAACCTCAGCCATTCCTACTATTTCATTACCAAGATATATATTTCTAGTATAGTTACGAATTATTGGAATTTTATTGTTGTTACCAATATCGTCTATAGTTGCTTTATTAATTTTTTTAGCGGATAATTGTCTACCATCATAACGAGATGAGTTCCAGGCTTTGGTTTCTAGAACTGAATCGTTAAATTCAAATTGATTAGATTGTGATATAGGATTATATACCATTCTTACTTTAAACTATAGTATCTGCTTTTTCTTCCTACGGTTGCAACGTTTTCAGTTGCTGTGCTGTAACTACCACTTATGATATAATCAGGTACATCAATATATATATCGTGTTCTGTTTCGTGTGTAGAACTTATAGAACCTGATGGTGTGTATTCAGCTAAATGTTCGGTTAGTTGTTCGTAGTCGATATTTGTACCAGCAAATTTTGCCCTCTCCAAGTAGTGTGGCTCAATGACTAAACCTGTTTTTAAATTAACTTTTGCAGGAACGAATTCTTTAATCATTTTAAATAATGTATGGTCAAAGAATTGAATAGTTCTTACATAATCGCCAATGCCTAATTTTTTTCTAGTTTTTTGATCATATATTTTTCTTATATCTTTTAAGTCAGGATAACTACCAGATGTATAGTGTGTTGGGTCACCAATGTAATCGTCTAACCTAAACCCACCTAACGTGTATACTATATCTTCGTTAACTTCAAAAGTTGGCGAGAAATAAACCCCTAAATCTGAGTAATCAACTGGTTGTCTATCTTGGGGTGATGTTTCAACTGAAACAAATGGGTCTAAGAAATTATCGTCAAATGTACCGTTGTCAATTCTAACTTTATCTGAAACCATTCCTGAACCTACTGTATCTGGTGTAGTTAAATGGTGGGTTTCTTCTATTGAAATAGTTTTTACACCAACAACAATTTGAGCGAACCCAACAGGGTTAGGGGCTTGGTTTTGAGTACCAGCAACAATATCTCTATTATTAGATCCTAGTGATAATCTTTGTTTTAATGCTTCATAACTAGAACTTACTGTATTACCGTTGTAATTAAAAGGTGATAGTGATTGGCTAACTATAGTAACTTTAGTTAATTTTTCTGTCCATGTTCTGTATTCTTGTAAACTACCTGTAAATGGGCCTAATAAGGTACCAGCCCCGCCGTCACCCCCACCAATAGGTTCGGTGGAACCTCCTATGACTACTAAATCATCACTATCATAACCGGAAAAGAAATTAGGGACTTCTAAACTACAAGATAAAACATAAGTATTTTTATTTGGTGTAGTATTAGTTGCAAATGCTTCTATAGTATTACCTCCACTAGATCCGCTATTTAATCTAACAGATAAATTCCATACTTTACCATTAAAAATAGGACCTAAAGAACTACTAGCAATAGCTTTAACCCTACCAGCGGATGAATCAGCTGTTGATCCAGAAGCAATTACTAAATGAGCAAATGATGCTGAGTTAATATTAGTAATATCTAAACTTTGGGAAATTCCTATTATTATATCTGAAGGGGTAGAAAGTTGGGGAGATAATTGTAAAATATCATATTCGGTTACATTACCATATGTAGGTAAAAAACGAGTTTGAATGGTTTTAGTAGAATCTAGTATTGAAGCATCTGTAAATATTTTTGAATCGGAAGATGCGGGTGAAACCATTCGGCTTTCTTTTTGATAGCTAAATGTTCTGAATCCTGTTTTATCTACTAATGGACCACCAAATTCTTTAACGTGAAGTACTGTTTCTGGGATACCATAACACGCAATTAATGCTTTTAAACCACGTTCAGTGCCTTTGGTTTTTAAAAGGTAAGATGAATTATGGTATAATCTTTTCCAAATTTCTTTTGCGATATCACCTTTAGGAATTGACCCACCATTAGAGGCGGATATCATAGTAGCAGTATCGTCAGTACCAAATTGATATGCTCCAGTACCATCATCACCAATTAAATATTCATATAGTGATGAATTAGAAAATTGATCATACGCACTAATACCTCTTGAGGTTAATTGATTTAAAACTAAATCTTTAGATATACCATCTTTTAGTCCACTATATGCTTCATTTATATCTGTAATGCTATCAATATAAGCCCATATTCCATCAAAGTGTTGGCCTATCATTTCAACAAATAAAAGGTATTTATCATTTTGAGAATTATCCCTGATATGAGGAGGTATTGTATTTACTAAATTATATTGATTACATTCATCATACTTTGAGGCACTATACATTTGTCCCCCATTGTAACTTCCAAAATTATCTATAAGAACCCCAAACCATGAATTAGCGGCGGCTGAATCAGTTTTGGAATTAATAAAAGGTTTAGTATTACCTGTTTTAGGCCATGCGTATGCCCCTGACTCATAGTAAAGATATCTTTCATAATAATCAAATCCTTGAATTAGCTTATCCTGTTTAGATTCAAATATGTTTTTATTTTCAGTTACAAAGTTAGATGCACTAACATCACCAGTAATATTATTTAGTTTAGCTATGGAACCAGAATATGATTCAAGAAGTTCTAATTTGTATTTAAAGTTTTGTAGTCTTTCAGTAGCAGAACTAAAATGAATAAAGTTTTCAAAATGATAACCTGAAGGGGTATCTACATTATCAAATTCTAAATCTATATAAACACCACTACCACTTATTAGATTTTGAATATTATTAAAGCTAGAACTAATACTCCCATTATTTAATATCTGATCAAAAGTTTTATGACCACTAGGAACAGTAAATATATCTTCTGTTGATAAATTAAAATTTGGGGGACCTATATCTATGCCAACTTCTTCTGTATCGCTCTGAGTTAGACTTACTGTGGCTTCTATAGGGTTA
>CAACVD010001296.1_pt1 | contig 12046 bp, 6 predicted proteins | sample 2381771 | NCBI WGS metagenome assembly CAACVD01 (sample SAMEA5211965, study PRJEB30684) | marine metagenome | biome: Marine; feature: Epipelagic; material: Water | collected 2015-10-15 | depth 15 m | reverse complement strand
ACTACCAAAGGCATGCGATTGCTAAACGAGCCATACTCTGCAATCATATCCTTAGACATCATACCAGTATAGTTGCCTTTACCATCCGCCACTGGTACAACTCGATTGTCTTTAACAACATTCATTGTAGCAGCAGACAGGTGGTTGCGAATAAAGCTGGTCTGCGTATTACCCGATTCATCAAAGCTTTCTTGTGTTTCAATCTTACCCGCATTCTGCTGTACAGCATTGATGCTGATCATAGATGTGTTACCAATGGGGCTGATATAGAAGAATGGTCCAGCTTTTTTGCCTTGGTTAATAGCACCCCGAAGCTTTTTTATTTGAGTTTTTTTCGTGTTTGAACGAATCATACGCCGGAACGACTCTAATACTTGAGCCTGCAACTCTTCTCCCTTCAGAGATGAATCAATACCACGTGCTTTAAAAAACGACTGAAGCAAACTAATCTGCTCTGGAGTCATCTCATTCTCGTTTGTGACAAACTGATTGTAAGCAGCAACTGTATCCAACATCTGTTGTGCACGCTTTTGCCCAAACTCTTCTAGTTGCACGGTATGCCATGCAGACTCCCCCACACTATCGGTAGTAGAGATGTATGTATTACCAGCAAAACGTGCATCCGCATTAGGATTACCCTTCAGCGGCTTAGCATCCGGATCAAGAAAGCTTATGAGAATGCCGTCGCTATTTGTAACCGCATAACCAGTAATACTTGACATACTGGGCAACACCTCACGAATACGACGATTGACTTTATCATTTACAACAACCCGTACGCCGTCCTCGTTTTTAACAACCAGCTCGCCACCCCTAAAGCGCATACCAGCTCCTGTGGTTGGGTCAATAGCACTAGTCGTAACCACGTCAATAGGACCATTGGTTGTACGTAGCATATTAGCAATTGACTCGCCTACATATCGCCCATTCTTAGGGTCAAGACTTACTGTGTCTAGAACAATGCCATCAGTAGTCTGCACCTCTACGCCTCTACCAGTCTCCGTCAGTCGCAGCTTTGTACCAACGGGTATGCCTTTTAGCACACGTGCTACCCTGTCTTGATTTTGTGCAGGTACCAGCTCGCCATTAGGTCTGTCTCCTTTAGTCTTAGGGTTTGTAAGATTCAGTACGATTTTACCTATCGAAGAACGCGCCGGCTCTTGTGTTGCTACCGTCTGATCATCTTCAGTAGGTACACGTGTCTGCAAGTCTGTCCCTGCAGGAGGAGCATCGACATCAGGTACAGTCGGGTCTAGTGTTTGTCCCGGAGGTGTAGGATCAGGGAAACCGAAGTTGTCCACATCGGCTTGTGAAGGAACTGCAAACGCTCCACTACCGTCATCAGCAGGAGGCTGACCAGTTACATCATCTTCAGGAACTGCTTGTGTCTTTTTCTCTGCCCTAGATTCGATGTCTTCTTCTCGCGCAGCATCTAATTGTTTCTTGGCCTGACGTTCATTAGGGTCCATTTTAGCCAGTGCTTCGATAGAGCCAATCATATTAGCCTCAAAGCGCTGGACACCACCAGGACTGATAAAGTCATTGTACGCCTTAATCAGTGCAAAACGATCCGATGCTACACCGCGTAAGTCATCTGCAAGTTGCTCAAGGTCTTTTTCCCTAAACTCAACACCTGCGTTTTGTTCGCTGACTGCATTGTGCAATATTGCTAAGTCCTGCAAAAAGCTTTCATTGAAATCATACTTATTACGATTGACATTTTGAGCAGTAGCCATAGTGTCCATCATATTCTGCATGTAATCCAAGTTCTCCTGCTGTTCCTGTTGCAGAGCCTCTACCTCACGCTGACGACGTTCCGATTTCTCAGGATCAACATTCTTGATCAGCTTTCTATCGAGCTTAGTCTGCAGCTGCTTCTCAATATCCTTATTGCGGTTAATTCGCGTCAGGATTTCACCTAGCTGAGCGTCTGTCATATCAAGGTCAGCCTGTGCTCGAACCAAGTCCAGCACCTGCCCCCCGTTCATACCTTCAATAAGCCCTGCCATCTCTTCGGCAATAGCTTTCTCACGAGTGTCTTTCTCCTTTGCCATGTAGACCATGTGGGCTACACCAGTATGGATGTCCGGATCTTCACCTCTATACACGTCACCAGCAATCTCATACGCATCACGAGCACGCTCCATGCGAGCTTTGTGACTCTCAATGATTTGAGATTTGCGTGCTTCGACCTCCACATCCGTCATATTCTTACCCGCTTCGCCATACATCTCACGGAACTCGTCATTGGACATTTCGTCCATGACCTGTGAAGCCTCTCCAAGAGCCTGGTCAAAGCGACCCGTAGTCACTTTAGCTGCAGCATGCGAAAAGATCTGCTCGCTTTCAATGTCTTTTGCGTCCTTAAATCGACCTTCCTGAATAGCAATATCCTGCTCTCCTTGCAAAACATTCTGCCTATGAAAGTTTTGAATCTCTTGAGTAAGAATACCATTGACATCCCCGGACTTTTCATTCAAGTCTACAATAGCCTGCATACGGCGGTCTTCTGCCATCAACGCACGACGTTGATCAGCATAGCCTCCCATCATTTGCCACTGGTACTTAGGTTTACCGTCCTTGACCTCTGCCTCGGTGTTACGGCTACGTGCATACATAGGCACACCGGTAAAGGCGAGCAGCATACCGATACCAATCTCCTTGAAGCCATCTTTGGTAGTGTAGCTACCCTTTAGACCTTCCAAGAAACTTTCAGTAAATTTTACGGTTTGGTCTACACCTTTGGGATCATAACGTTTTGCAATATAGTCCTCTGTAGACCGGCTGATAGCCCCCTGGCCCCCTTCCTCAACAAAGCCTTCATACAAGGCATTTTTCATATTGCGGACCGTTACACGTCCAGTTTGCCCTGTGCGTCCTACAATGCGACCAAAGGTGTTGCCACGTGAGGAATCAATCAGTTTTGGCAAAGCACCTTCAGGTACCCCAAGATTTTTTGCCAAGCGTGTACGTGCCTTAGCTGTCAACTTACTGGTGTCAATAAATTTACCAGTACGCATACCACGACGTAGTCCAACACCGAACAGCTTTGGGAACATGAGCATGTTCGATGCCCCAACCAAAGCCATATTAGTCCCAAAGACCCCATCAGCGTACCCGCTTATTTGTTCTCTGAAGCCATCCGACATATCGTCCGTGAATGTCCCTTCACCAAAAAGCTCTTCATGCTGGCGCTTTTGATTTTCGACAGCAGCATTAAGCATGTGACGTGCCTCCATACCGGACTCCATAGATGCACCAGTAATCAGCTGACGGGACACACGTGCAGCTGCTTGCATAGCCATAGGGTTTCGCGCTGTAGCTGCAGCTGTTTGTAGTGCAGAAGTAGCACCTTCACGTGTAGCTCTTGCTCCTAATGCCCGAGCACCACGCAGAGCATCATCTACAAGATTACCTGCTACAAGAGACTTGCCCCCTTGTAAAGCTTTTTGTGCTAGGCGAGTACCACGAGCCACAAGACCTGCAGTAGCCGCAGCCTGAGCAGGAGCAGCACCACCAAACGTTGCAGCAGTCAATGCGCTGAATGCAAGCTCTGTAGCAATTGCACCCATAACAAAACTGGCACCACCGAAAAGGTCATCAAACACAAAGTTTGCCGCCTTTTGCACACCACTCTGATCACCCCCACGCTTGATTTCATAAAACTCATCCAACGCTTCAGCACCCCGGTCAAGAAAGTTGGCTACGTTGTTATCATACAACTTTGTCAAATCACCGTTGACAATAGCACTTGGAACACCATACAGCAATGATGAAAACCCTTGAGCCACATTCAAGCTTGTATCAGTGACGAGCTGTGTCACACCGTTTTTCATCTTGTTGACAACACCTTGCGCTTCTTCGCTGCGCTTGGCGGTGTCTTCAAGACCAGTGTACACAAAGTTTTGCTCCAGACCTTCTACTCCATTAAGAACACCAGAAAGCATACTACCTTCTGATACCCTACGGCGGCGGGTCTCGTACTTATCCAGGTCCACTCCCAGATTTGTACTAAACGGATTTTGGAATGTAAAATTCCCGTCTTCTCCTTTGACCAAGCTCGACTCAAATACCCCCAAATCGGGTAGGGATGAATCTTCAGGTGTTTGTTCTGGCTCTTCAACCGACGGGTCTTCTCCCGTTTCTACGGGGTTTGGTTGACCTTCAAGAGCTTTACGGATATCTGCGGAAGAAGCTGAACTCAGATCGCCCAAGTTCACCAACTCGTTGTTTTCCTCTGCCATAGGATAATATATTATTGATTAATCAGTGCAACACCAAGGTAGTTTCGTAAATCGTTGTAAGCGCTCTCACCGGCAAATTTAATATGCGCTCCCTGCTTCATCTTAGGATTGCCGTCTGCATCATACAAGCCATAGCCATCAGACAAACGACGGATAACCAGGCCTGTTTCACTTGTAATAGGTTCTTGACTACCTGACCCATTCCATTGATTGACCTTGTAGTCAATGACATTAAAGATTCCGTCAGCTGCCGTACCTATTGTAGAGGAGTTAGCATAGTTCTTAAGCTGGTAGCGAATACCGTAAGTGGATTGAGCTAGCGTTGCCAAGTCCGGTTCAGGAACTTCGTAGTAACCAATCCCCTGCGTACCATCTTTGCCTGACTTTTCATTGTATTGAATCTCCACCAGCGGACGGCCGTTTGGTCCAAGTTGCGTGGTCAAGTTCGAACCTATAATTTGGTTTGTCTGCAATGACTCTCCTCTGTCAAAGCTCTCTCTACCTCCACTAGCATCTGGGTACAAAAGAATTTCCGGGTCACGGCTAACAAATCCAGTCAGCTGATCATCCAAGAAGCTCCCGTCCACCCGGTCATCGATTACTGAGATAGTCGAGTCAGCAGCACCTGTACCATCAGTCAAAGAGATATTAGCAATACCCGACGTCATAGGTGCTACACCTTTTAGCTTTTTCATATCTCCGGTCAACAAGGCTTCCTCATCCTTTGTCTTGATATACCGCACACCTGCATCTTTCAAGAAAGCATTCATTGCCTGTACAACCTCAACTTGCTGATCTTGGCTAGTCAACCTATCGTGGGGCACACCAAACTTCTGATTTGAAATCTCATTAAGATGCACACGACCCTCAGGTGTCTTTGTGTAATCCGCAAAAGCTGCTTGACTATTGATGAAGTTATCTAGGGACGCTTCATTTGCAACAATGTCCACATTTCTCATAAAGACATCATCAGCTCCTTTCAAATAGTCTGGGCGCTTGGCTGCAAACCCTCGGAAGTCTTGTATGCCACCTGCAGTATTTGTCACAAATGTGTTAGGGTTGTCACCACTAGACACAACATTTTCCAAACCATGTTGTGCCGCAAGCTGCATCTGGATGTTATTGTACTTCTTGGCGTTCTCAGATGTGCGCTGAATACCAATGTATCCTGCATCATTGTTAATGTCTCTTGCAATCTCTTTGATTTGTTCTGCATACCCTGGCAAGTTTCTTTCTTTCTGTGCCATATCCATAATGCCCTCTACCTTACCAAAAAGGTCTTGTAAATATGCACGGTCCCCGGGCACTGCATCTTTTAAATTTTCACGCAAGGTTTTTTGCACTCCAAGAGCTTCTGCTTCTGCACGTAGAGCTGTACGATCCAAACGATCGTAGTAACGCCCTACAGCCTCTGTAGGAATACCAACCATAGAAGGGCGGTACTCTACAAAATTCAATGATTTAGGTAGAAAGGTTGACATTACTTTTATTCTTGGTTAGGGAATGTAGTATCGTACTGCCGTCCCAAGCCCTCAAGTTGTGCTGCTAAGTTAGGCTGATATACGTTCTTTAGGTAGTCTTGTGCAGTCGCGCTCAACACATTAAGTGGCTGCTGCTTGATTTGTGCATCAAGCATTAATTTCTGGTTGTTGAACTGCGTCAAGTCATTCTGGTAGTTAGTACGGATAGCATCTTGTGCCATGCGTCCTTGTTGAGCCATAGCATCGTATCGTGCACGAGCTTGTTGCATAGCTTCATTATCCATACCACGCAGACGTTGCTCTTGACGCAATCGTTGTGCCAACAAGCCTTGACGTGCAGCTGCTGCTTGAGGGCCTTGCACACCGTCCATACGTGACATAGCCTGTGAAGAGTCCCGCACATCTTGCAGCTGCTGACCCAAATTGCTTTGGTAGTTAAATGCCGGAATATCGCTAATCACTGGACGCTGTGGCGCCTGCATTTGATTTAATGCACGTCGCTGTATACCTACACTTGCAGCACTTGCAAAAGCTGGAATTGCTCCTAACAAGCCGGGGCCTTTCATATCAAACCCTGCCTGAGTTGGTTGCGCATCTACTTTTACAGGAGGAGTGCCTGCTTCCGTTGTTAGCTCATCTGTACCTGTACCAGCATCGCGATCAATTGTATCAGGTACCCCATCTCCGTCACCATCTGGTGCGGTAGGAGTAGGCATTGTAACTGGAGTTGTAGGAGCAGTTGTTGTAGGCGGAATAATCTCTGGTTGCACGAACTGTACTTGAGGTACAGTATCTGGTGTATTCAAAGCAGGTTCTGTTGGCGCGTTCATCAACAAGCCCGTACCAGCTACTGCAGCCGGTATTCTATTGCCAGTATTGCTTAAGAACCCGGTACTGCCAAAATTGTATGGCTCACGTGGAGCGTTGTACCGACGATTAAATGCAGACAGCTTCTCATCTGCTACTCCTGCACGTCCTCTAGCATTTAGTCGACGCGCATTATCCGCTTGTTGGTTGCGCAGAGCTACTGCATCATTGCTTTTAGCATTATCTGCTTTTGCACGCGCTTTTTTAGCTGCGTTTTGATTGGCTTTCGTCGGCTTGGCAGCAGCCTTAGCTTCTGCTTGAACAGCTTTTGCTTCTGCTTTGGCTGCAGTGTTTTTAAACGCACCACGATTTATTTGCGTTGTATCAAATGCATCATCAGCTACACGTGCGGCATCCCCTAAATCATCTGCAGTATTGATTAGACGGCCTCTTGCATTTAGAAAAGAACCGTATGACCCTGGAAAGTCTGATGGCCTACCTCTGAAGATATTGCGCACCATCGTCGGGCTTTCAAAGATTGCTGGAGCTAGCTCAATACCCAGCATAGCAAAATACTCAGCCTTTTGAAGCCCTGTAAGATTTGGATTGTTAGCAACCTGAAAGGCGTTCTGTTTCTCTACATTAGGATCGTCAAATGGAGTCCTTGCACCAGTAGCATCTGCTAGACCTTTTGTAACACCCGCAGAAGTGGTTGCAGCACCGAGTCTACTTGCTAAAGTTGCACCAGGTCCTACAACCTGATTGCTTAAGAACTGACGACCAACTTGTCCCAGTGCTGATCCAAATGGACTTGTAGCAAGCGATGAACCAGCAGCTGCAATTGTAGGCAGTCCCGCTACACCCAAAGAACCTAATGTAAGAGGTAGCAAATAGTCTTCTGCAAATTGGTTACGTGCAGTGTTGATTGCGTCTGACATCTCAATGCCATCGCGTTGACCTTGCTCACCTAATGCCCTAAAGTTATCGTAGTTAATCTTAGCCTGCATCCCAGTGAAAATGGGACGGCCTTGCTCATCACGTGGTACCTCTGCTTCTGATACTGAAGTTGGCAGCATAGTAGCTGCGTTAGGTGTAAACGTGCCCTCTTCACCAGGTGCACCAGGCTGGTATGCCAGTGCTTGGTCTGGGAACTCTTTTGTTGCTTCCGTCAACAACTCTGCATATCGCTCTCGAGAGATACCTGTTGCCTCGCTCCAACCGATAGCATCACCTGTCTTGTCTTTTTCAGTAGATGGTGGTGGACCAGCAATTAACTCATCCCTTGTATCAATATAGTTCCGTGCAACACGTCGGATGTTAGCATCAAAAGCAGCACGGTTTGGAATGTCAACATAGTCACCATCAATAGCAGTCTGCAATACATCTGTAGAGAGATTGTTACGCTGCAGAAACTGCAAGACCTTTGGATCTTCCAAAGTCTTCTCGAACAGAATGTCGTCGTTAAGCTCAGGCGGAATGTCAGCACGTGGCGGTTCTGCAGCAGGTTCTGCTGGTGCGCTAGGTGCACTAGCAGTAGCATCCGCTGTTGGTAGAGACTGTAGTGCCTGACTTGCAATTTGAGCATCGTTTTCTCTTACAGGCAGAACAGCATTTTGTGGTATCAGATCTTCCTGCACCAATGCCGCATACATCTGTGGACTCTCAATACGCGATACTGCTGATGCCCACAGGTCTGTAGGTATATCTTTAATAAGCGTATCTTTACCAACCGCCACTTGCATTGATGGGTCTGCCTTATACAGGGCAGTCGTAATCATATCCGCAATACTATTGGCGTAACTATCTGGATTATTTGCATCCTCCTTAGGAGCATACTTTTGCATTGCTTCTAGCAATGTCATATCACCCGAAGTCCCCGGTGTTTTGCCCTGCTTGTAACGATCGAGCTGTTTTTGCAGAGCATTCCACCCTTCCTGCGGGGTATCGAATACGGCAAATCCATCGACTATTTCACGATTACCCCACTTGCGTAAGTTGCCAGGGTTATAATTTCGAAGCCCCAACTGACGAGTAACAGCACTGCCTGTTGTTTCACCTCCTACTACCATCTGACCCATAGGCACTGCATTAGGGTCATTTTGCATGCGCATCTCCTCATTCTTACCCTGCAACAAAGCAAGAGCATCCCGCCCCTTCTTAAGGTTACGACGCGCTGTATTGCTCATAGGACCAACAGGAAACGACCGCAAAGTCTCTTCCTGTTTTGCAATGAATTTTGCAAGTGTTTCCGCTACCTGAGCTGGAGTTTGTTTCTTCTTGCTCATGTGATCATAGATAGAATTTCGGACGGGTCAAAGCGCATCTCTTTTGCATCGCTAAATACGTAAGGGCTATCATTGTATGTCCCGGTGTTGTCTACAAATGGTTCTGTTGCACCACGTGTAGGAATGCCACCATGCTTATGGCTTGGTCCCTTCGCACGGTACAGGTTGTTACTTACCTGCTTGTACTTACCCTGTCCAACAGCAACAGGTGGGTCGTTCGGTGAAGCAAGAATGACTTCACTCTTTTCAGTTTCGTAGTCCACTGGTCCTCCTTGCTCATACTGCGCTAGACCATACGATGGCTTAAAGTTGCCTCCAGTACCCACGTTAACACCCTTATCAAATGTTGCAAGAGGGTGAGCTATATGTTCTGCAGTATGAGCTGTCTTCAGAGCTTGTGCGCCGCGTGACACCCCTACAGCCTCGTTTGCTAACGTAAGTGCCATAGGAGCAGTTGCTGGACGTGCTGCATTCAATGCTTGCAGCTGTTTAGCTACAACAGCAGCATCCGCACCGGCACCTGCAGCAGGAATCATACCTGCAACACTTAGCCCTGACAAACCTGCATACATACCAGCATGCGGTAAATCACCTTTCACGCCGCTATAAATACCGCGAGCACCATATCCTAAAGCGTTTGCAGCACCGGCCACCTGACTAATTACGGGCAGTTCACTTGTCTGAAGCACTCCAAGACCTAACTGAGCTGTATCCATCATTACTCCAGGATCATTAAAAGCATCCCTAACCGGTTGAAAGCTTTGATCTTCTTGACGCAGAGCAGTATTTTGCTCATTTATAGATAGCTGTGAATCACTGTAGCTAGTCAACCTGTCATTGCGCTCAGGCATATTCGCTACAGCATTAGTAAGCTCTGGATTAAGATTAGCATACTGCGCATACTGTTCCATACCAGGCATAACTGCTGGTGGTTCAGTAGGGCCTCCTGTATAGAATCTATCTACCGGACCACCATGACGCGCGTAAAGTCCGCCTCCAACACCTTCTTGGCTGTATGTCTGAAGAACTTGATCGGAGAAAGATTGAGCAGCTGCCATTTCATTAGCAATGCGCTCTTCACGAGCTTCCTCTTGAGCAAGTTCAAACTCATCTTTTTCTTTCTTGTGTTTAAAGATTGATGCTCCTAGTCCAAGAGCTGCCCCTACTCCCATACCTACAGGACCTAAAGCCATTGCAAGAGGATTTGTTGCACCTTTTATTAAGGCTCCTGCTCCCTCTCCCACACCATATTTTGCACCAGGGTCACTTGCCCTCTTGTCCAGACCCGTAACAAACTCACCTACTGCTTGTCCGCCAGCACTGATAGCAGATGCCTTAGCATCATCGCCAAGAAGTTCTGCTAATTTACCTGGAACTTGCCCTGGAGCACCTTGACCTGCGTTTGCCTGTGCCAACAACTCTGCAAGACTCAATGGAGCTTGAGGTGCATTATAGTCAAGGCCCGGCGCAGTGAAGCCTCCAGTAAACAGCACAGGACCACCAGTCTGGTAGCCTTTTTGCTCCATCCCATACATAGCCTGTGCAGTAGCTGGTAGACCCTGGTCCATTTTCTGCTGCATCACAAAGGCATTTGCATCAGCACGATCACGCGGTGTCATCGGTGCAGTCATACGACCTTGAGCTGCATTGACATACTGCATCAAGGCTTGTGTACCAACATCCATATTGCCCTCACGACTCGAACCAGGCATACTTTGCCGCCCTAGTACATCAAGCAAGGAGTCTACAGGACTAGTAGGGCCGCCATCAAACTTTTTGTTTGCAGCTGGCTCAGTAGTAAAGTTCTTAGGGCGCTTCTTTGCTTTAGGTTTAGGACGTGGCTTGCCATCTGGTCCAGTACCCAATACCAGATCAGTCAGATTACGTCGTTCGCACCGATGTCCATTAAATTTTTTCATTAGCACTTCCAACGGCGGCGAGCTTGCCTGATTCTTGAATTCGGGTTGTTACGAGTCTTTGCACTAGACCGCTTAAGTTGACCTAATGACCGTGCGCAATACGACTTACGACGCTTAGCTGCTTTGCTACCTTTCTTGACCTTACCAGTAACAGCTGTCTTTAGCTTACTGCCTGGGTTTGCCTTTCGGTATGCACGTACACCTTTTGCAGTCATTCCCGCACCGCTTTTTGTTCGGCGGTAGTTGGCTCCCTTCCCCCTCGTTGTTCGACGGATTGGGTTCGATTTGCGCTTTTTGGTTGGCATTAGAAGTCACTCATTATAATTTCATCGATGTCATTTTGAATGGTTGCTGCATCGACCTCAAGCTGCATCATGATGTTCGCTTGGTATCGCTTGACTTCCTCACCTTCATTAAAGATGATAATGGTGGGTACTACTACAATTTGATGTTCTGTCTGTTTTTCGGGCTGTTCTGCAATATCAACACGCCGCCCGTTGCAGTCTGTCAAAGACTCAATCCACGGCACACTGTTTTGCTTATTGAAGTTTGCATTGAACTCAACAACGCAAAGACCTTCGTATAAGTTATCGGTATATTCTACCGAAGGCGTAGAAATTACTACAGCTCCGATAACAAATGTAGCGAAAAATGCGGTAAAGAATTTCATGATATTATTTTCTTAGGTCATCAATCTTCTCCTCAATCCGTTTGATGTCTTGTTTAATTTCAGTTACGTCTTCTTGAGTAGACATGATCGTCTGGCGAACAAGCTTGTCTTTCATATCAAACTCCATCCGTGTGATTTCCGGATCTGGCGGTACAGGCAGCTTTTTCGCCTCTTCAATATCTGCTTGCAATACAAACCATGCACTAATTACAGCCGCCATGCCTGCACCTATACCCATAAGTGTCTTAATGCTTATAGAAAAGCTTGTATCCTCGTTCAACTCTTTGCTCATAATTAATAGATTACGTAGTTCACACCTACCGAAAACATATGCCACTCCCGGTTCCAATACCGATGAAAGGTGCCTTCACCAAAAATCCCTAGACTGCGAGTAATTCGCCAACCGCTAACGAGACCAATAGACATGTCAAGCCATTGGTTACTACCAATAAGGTTATTGTACGAGTACGGGTTATCTGTAGCCAGGTGGATAGGGTAGAAGTTTGTCCAGCTATGAATCCACAGATCCTTACTGTTCTGGTAGTAGTCAAAGCCAATCACCGCGCTGTGACACCACTGTGCAGGCAACTCATCGCGCTTTGCAGCCACGTAGTCAGACAAGACCTCAGGAATAACTACC
>CAACVD010001295.1_pt1 | contig 12049 bp, 28 predicted proteins | sample 2381771 | NCBI WGS metagenome assembly CAACVD01 (sample SAMEA5211965, study PRJEB30684) | marine metagenome | biome: Marine; feature: Epipelagic; material: Water | collected 2015-10-15 | depth 15 m | reverse complement strand
CATTTTTCTTATTTTTTACAAATTTATAATTTTTATTTAGACTAATTACAAATAATTAGAATAATTTTTTTCCTTTCTTTTTTGTACCTATAATTAAAGCCGCTAAAACACCTACTCCAATCAAGCCATAACCTGCTGTTGTAACGTTACCTTCACTATCTGTTAAACTAAAATCAAAATCAAAACCTTTTTCTGCTTGTTCTCGTTCGTATTTTGCTTTTTCTCTTGCTTGTTCCATTGCAAAACGATTTATTTCTCTTTGCAATTCATTATCTAATTCAACTTGTTTATCTTGTCTTTTTTTATTCCAAACTGCAACTAAAACAGTTACAACTAAACCTACAAACAATTTTATAATAGGCATTGCAAGTTTTATTGCTGCTAAAACTTCTGCACCTGTTAAACCTATTCTTCCGTCATTATCTTTAATTTCAGTATCGTCAATAGAATTTTTACCTAACGCATCTATATATGCTTTTTTTATTTTTTGAGGTGCTAAAAACATTTTAGCTTTTTTATTTTCCCCCCTTCTTATTGCATTATTTAAATAACTATTATTTCCTCCAAAATTATACCACGCTGCGTTTAATTGTTTTTCACCCGATGGGTCTTTCCTTAACAAACTAAACGATGTAGCTAATCCTGCCCAATTTATTGCTACTAACCCTAATATAGCACCTCTTACAGGTGCAAGAGGTATTTTTTGAGCAAGATTACGTTTTTTATCTCTATCCCATGTAACAAGTTTAGGTACTAAAAAATCTAATCCTCCAATTTGTGTATTGTTCATTATTTTTTTCTCATTAATAAACTAAATACAATATATGCTGCAACTGCACCACCTATAACTGTAGTAATATTTAAACCTGCTTTTTTAGGAGTAGTTCCATTATCACCACTTGGTGAATAATCTGGAATAATCGTAACGTTTGTACCTCCCCTATTTCTAAAACCTTGAACAAGTTTAAAACCTCTCTCAACTAATGAGATTAAAGAATTTGCGTTATCAATAGTAATAATTTTTTTTCTACCCGACGCGTCTTGAACCTCTACATCTTGAGTAGGTATATCTTGATTTCTAATGTTGTTTAATGTATCCTGTGAGTAATACATAAAACCTATTGGACTTCCTAATGCTGTTTTTTTCATTCCGTTAAGTGGTGTATAGCTTCTGCCATATTGTTCTCGTGTACTTTTGTTAAAACCTGTTAATGCTCTTATTTCCATGATATTTTATTTAAATTTTTTATAAAGAAAAAATGCTGCCACTCCTCCTGCGACTGCTATTATTAAATTTCTTGTTTTTACGTCTTTTTTAATTGAGTTTGTAATTTCCATAATACTTAAATCTTCATCAATAATTGCTTCTTCAGTAGTTGTTTCTGATTTAGACATTTCACGATTTCTACCATAATTAATTCGTTCTTGAGCTGACATTGATGTCCACTCTTGGTCTGTTAAATCTTCGTATGGACTTTCTATAGTTATTTGACCTAAATTCATTTTTTTAAAATCTATATGTTATATTATTATTAGCTAAAATTTGATTAAGTTTAGTAATTTCTTTATTATTTAATTCTTCTGAAATCCATCCATTCAAATCTAAATATTGAAAGTTTATAGGGGTAATAGCGTATAAATGTGTGCCAAATTGTTTAAATAATTCAGAAACATCTAAATCATTATTCATTTTTGAAAACACTCTATAAATAGAATCTTCGTCTGTACCTAATCTGCCCATAGCGTTTTTTAATATTTCTGCGTCAGACTTATAAGTATAAAGAGAATAACTTAATGTCATTCCTTTTTTCTTTAATTCTTTTTGCTCACTATTAATATTTTCTACTAATTCTTTTTCGTCAGAATAATTGCCAAAAACATCTTTAACGCTTTTTCCTACTTTTTTAAATGCTTTATAAACTAAATAACCACCTAAACCAATAGCAGCAACTTTTAAGAAATTGACCTGCTCTTTTGTTATTTCAAGTTTTTTTAATTTACTCATCGTTTCAAATATTTATAAGTATATGGTTTTTCGTCATTAAACTTTTTCCATACAGCATCTATTATAATTCCATCGTCTGTTTGCACATAAACGTGCTGTGGAGTTTTAGAATCTGTGTAGCTAGTATATGCAAATTTATATGGTATTCCTAAACATTCCAAAATTGATGCTGTAAACATTGAATAGCTTTTGCAATCTCCTTTACGTTCTTTTACTAATCTATCGGGTAATTTTATGTCTTGAAAATGTATGCTATCCTCAATGTATTTTATATTGTGTTTTAAAAATGACCAAATATTTCTGCACGTTTCTTTATTATCTTTTCCTTTAAATATACTTGCTCTTTTTTTAGATTGACCAATAGCATAAGGCATATAACCATGAATCGTATTTATTATATCAGAATTATTACCTCTTTTTTTAATAGTAATAGTTTGATTGGGTTTTATTGCCTTTCCTAATCTCATAAATTAAACAGCTTTTTAAAATCTTGTATAAAACCGTCTAATTCTCTTAATTGACTACCTACGTTAACTTTTTGACTTGTTTTTACAGGTACATTAATTCCAATTAATCCAAGTATTTTATAATTTACAATTGCATCAACATTTAATGTTAAATCGTTAACAGACAAAATTGATTGTGTAGCAAAATTGTTTAAAATTTCTTTTGAATTTATAATAGCACTAATTGGCAATGTAGAAACTTTATTTGAATCTATTTGTGTTTGTTGTAATACTCTATAACTACCAACTAAAAATTGGTCTGCATATAACGTTCCTTTTACACTTTCAACTATTACAGATTTACTTGAATTATTGGTAACCATTAAATCAAATACAATTTCTAAATCGTCACCTAATCTTTTTAACTTAAAATTTTTAGGTTTTACAGACAAACTATCAACCAATTTTTGATACCTTCCATACTCTGCTAACGCTACAGCACCTGCAATTCCATATAAAATTTTCTTATTCATTTTATGCAAAAATACACAATTTAAAATATTATTTAGAATTAATCTAATTATGATATGTAAAAAAATTGTATATAATGTTATAATGTTATAACTTTGACGCTTAAAATACGTTATATATGGAGTTACGGAAAAACGAAAAAAGACATAGTGGTAAATATTCTGTGATTATTGATAAAGCTACACACAGTAAAATTAAAGAATTAGCCTACAGAAATAAAACTAATAATAAAGAAATTATAAAAAAGTCTATATCAGTTTTTGAGAAAATATCAATATTTGATAATCTTGTTTAAGTAAGATTTAATAATCCCTGTGTAAACTTTTTTCTTTGAATAGTTTTCATCGTAACCTTTGGTAAGTTTTTTTCTATTCTTTTTGAATTAATTACAGATAAAATTTCCCTTTGTCTGTTTGCGTGAACATGGACAATAGGTATTTCTAATATTTTAAATTTATCTTCTTTATTATAAGTATAGGTAATATGACTATAATTTACCTTTGCTTTAAAGTTTTCTAAATATTCAATCTTGCAAGGAAAACCAGCTTTTTCAAATTGCTGTGCTACGTCTAAAGCAATCCATTCATTTTTTAAGTAAACACCGTCAACCCAATAAGCGATAAAATCCTCTGTGTGATATAATGAAACTTTGTTCATTATAGATGCAACTTCCTGTATTACAGCGTTAAATATAAATCTGTATTTATTTTCGTTTATTTTTTCGGTTCTGATTTGTTTGTTTGAAAATGTTAAAATCTCTTTTCGCTTGGCTAACATTCCTACACACACCAATCTTTCTGTTTTAGATAAATATTTTTCAATCCAATTTTTTGTTTCTACAGTAATTAATTCTAAATTAAAAAGAGCTTGTAAGTATGCAGAGTTTAAATCTACACAAACAGCGTTATTATATTCTTTAGTTTCTGCTTTGCCATAATCAAAATAAGTATTATTACTTTCTTTTACATTGTCTTTTAAATCTGAAAGTATTACGGATACTTTATCTCTTTTTAAATCTTTTAAAATTTTGACGTATCCTATAAATGTTTTTTTGGTTTGTAATTTAGTTAAGAATTTATATTTTGTGTTAGTATATTTTTCAAATATATACGATGAATATTTGCCTAAACCCACCTCGATAGGTGTGCCTAAATTTATAAAACTGTCTAGTATTTTTGGAAAATCTTTATCTAATTTACAGGTTATTACTTTCTGCCTTTTCGCCATTCTTGTTGTGTTTTGAAATATTGTGTATCTGTTGGCTTATCTGTTATTGCTGCAAATTCTACAGTTTCATCAAAAGTTATTATATTATTTTTGTAATCAACAGACAATATAGCGTATGTTTTATACCAACTTTCGTCTTGGTCTAATGCTTCTTCTTTTTTATCGTCTGAATAATCTTGTAAAATTTGTTGTAATTCTTTTTTTGTGACTTCTTTATCTTTATAAAATAGTTTTGTACCTTCTGCTTCTGCTTGGCTTAATCTCATATCGGTTGTGGTTTCACTTGAAAACTTACCATGACCAAATGCACCAAATGCACTATCAACTAAAAATCGCTCTTTTAATGGTTCTGTATATTTTTTTCTTCCCGTGTCTGCAATTTCTTTTATTTCTTCTGCTGACATCGTACTAATTTGTTCTTTTAAATTTGTGGGTCGTTTACTTTCGGGGAATAGTCTATAATAATTTTTTATATCTTGAACATTTTTATAAGAAACAAATTGGTCGTTTTTATCTAAATACCTTTTTTTAAATGCTTCTTGTTTCGGTGTTAAGTCTTTTTTTGCCATAAGGTTTAGATAAAAAAGGGGTAACAAAATGTTACCCCCTTAAATCAATCAATTAAATGTGCCTAGAATGGCAACTTTTCTTCGTCAAATTTAGTTAATAATTCTTGAATTAAAAACTCGTTTTGGTCTTTGTAGTCATAAGTGACCTTACCATTAACTTCTATAGGCATAGCACTTGGCATATCTCCCATGTTGTCCACAGTATAAAAACGCTTAATCCATTTGTCTTTTTGTTTCATTAAAAGACTCGTTGAAATTTTTTCTCCTTCTTTTTTGTAAGTAGGGAAAAATTCAATGTTAGAACCAAAATCTACATTTTTAATAGACCTTGCAAAACTTCTAAAATAGTTTGAATTTACACCGAAATACATAGTATATGTACCGTCAATGTCATTAATTGTAATTGCAACATCTTTGTTACCTTCGTAACCGTCAACAATTTTTACATTTGTAATTCTACCTGTAATACTGTCAAATTGATTGTAAAATTTACCATTTTTTTCTAGGTCATGGCTACCTGCTGTCGCTTTTGTAATTATCTTTCCTTGAAAGAGGTACAAAGCATTTGTAGATTGGTTTTTGTTTAAACCCATAATAATTATAATGTATTTTTTTCGTGCATTTTAGCGTATGCAGCGTAACGCTTGTGAGCATATTCATAACTATTTTTTGCCTTTCTAAATTTATTTGCAAAAGGTCTTAAATAGTCATTGGGACTGCCTAACTCCCAATATTTTACAGGAAAAAGATACTTTCCTAATTCCCACCCTTTTTGTAATTCATAAGGTGAAAGCCACAAATTTAATCCTTTGGCAGTAAACCAAAGATTTTTGTTGATAGCTTCTTGAATAATCTCTTTGTAACATTCTTGAGCTTCCTCAATAGTGATTTTATTTGCTTTTTTCTTATAATCTTTTTCACTCATAATCTATTAATTTATTAATTTCTCTTACAGCATCCATTTTTAAATGAAAAAAATATTGCCTTTCTTTAAAATTTAAACTCGAATCAAAATAATAAAACTCATTACATTGTTGTCTTATTTTGTTCCAATATTTATATGTTTTATTATCTTTTAAACTCATTTTTCCCTGTAGTCTAATAACTCGCTGTGTGAATCATACACCGCTAACATTTCTATTTTGTAAATATCACTTGTCATACTTCTATTATACCACATTCTAGCAGCTTGGTAATCTGTGAAACTGACATTATCACATTCTTTAATGTCTGAATAGCTTTTTATGGTGTATTTCATTCTTCTTCTTCTTTTTTCCACTTATTCATTACCTGCTCATTAGTTGAGTCATCTATATAATATATATAGTCATTAATTTCTACATATACAACATCATTGCATTTAATCCAAATAAGTGGTTTGTTTGGGTTTTTTAAAGACATTGGGCGTTTTCTACCCATTCCTCTGTCAAATTCGTCGTGTGTTATTCTTGGCATTTTATTATTTATTTAAAAGGGGGCTGTTAAACCCCCAATGATTAATATTAGTATTTTAAATTTTTTAATCTATAATTACAATTTAAATAGTCTAAAACATTGTCATACTGACCGTATGTAAAACTATGTCTTTCGTGTTCAGATATTTGACCTAAACTATTAATAATCTTCTTTAAAAAAGTAAAATGTGTTTCATAATGTACACATTCACTAATGTAAATTGTATTGTTAGATATTGTTTTATTTATTAAATTCATTTTATTTATTATTTAATTGATTTATTTTTTTAGTATATCATTCATGTATCCAAAAAATTCATTTACAGTATTATCCAGTTCTGAAAATGCATTTTTTTCTTCTTCAAACATTTCTAATTCATTGCCCCAAATATTTTGCTCTTGCCCTGTGTTTATAAGGGCTAACACCCTATTTAGAATGAATCTAAATAACAAAAATATTACATCTTTTGACTATTCCACTAGTCAAAACCAATTTTTAATGTATATTTGAAGTAATCAATTAAATAAAAACAAAATGAAAAAATCAACATTAACAAGAGAATTACTTGAACAATTACATCTTTCAGATTACTTATTTGAAGAAGAAACTAGTTTTAGATTTGCTGAATATGTAGGTAACATAGAACACCATTCTATGACAGCAAAAATTTCTGAATTTTTAAAATTAAATTCTAAAGAAAATGAAGTTTTAGAATTAAAAAGTTTACATAGAAAAAAAGAAGTAGAAATTATTTTTGATGATGAGTACTTACATGTTACAATAGATAAAAGCTATTTTAATGATGTAAATATAGAAGGCTTTAAAAGACATATTGACTACAAAGATTTAACAGTTAAAAAAGTAAACCATAAAAAACAGGTTTTTGATTGTCTTTATACAGCAGATGGACATGAGATATTTTGGTTGCATGATTACACACAAAAAACAATAGAGTATCCCGATAGTGAACTTTATTTAGATAGACATACTTTTTATGAAGATTGTGAACAATTAATTAAAGAGGGTGCAGAGTTTGATAACTATGTTTTTGAAGAAGAAGAAATAAAAGAAATGAAATCTTATTTAGAATCAATCAAATAATAACACAATGAGCAATATAAAAAAAATAAAAATAGAATTATGTCATCACATTTTAGACAGAATAGAGGATGAATCTTTAACAGATGAAAACAGAGAAGAATGGCATCCTATAGCATTTAATACAGATTACTATATCATTGGATATTATCAGTGTGAAGAGTGGCTAAAGAAAAATAATATAAGTATTTTTGATGCTATAGAGATTTGCACATATTGGAATCAGTCTGTAGGAATTACAGATAGAATCTATAATAATGCTGAAAGATTAGTTAATGACTTTGTTTATATATTAGGTGAAGAAATAATAAATGATTTTAATGCTGAAAATTTGCATCATTTAGAATGGTTATGCAAAAAAGAAATTAAAGAACATAGCTATGAAGTTTAAAACTGAAATAGACCGCATTAGAGCTGCCCACTACTTTTTTAAGTATGGCAACACCCAACAGAAAGAAAAAGCCCAACAGATGCTAAATAAAGTGTACAAACAATATGGTACAACAGACTGGATAATTATAAAGGACTTGATTTATTGATTGAATCTGTTTTTTCATTTGAAATTAGGGGCTTAATTGCCCCTTTTTTTATTAACTCAAAAACCCCCTACAAATCAATGCAGGGGGCTACACAATATACACTACTACAAACAAGTAGAAGTACCTTATTTACATTTTTTAGATGCAAGAATTGATCCTGCCCTACTAGACCTTTTCTTTTTTAGATTGTATCCTGCATTAGAGCAAGATACTGTACTTGTCGAAGTAACAATTTTACCCCCTTTTTTATACTTGTAACCTTTTTTAAGTTTACCTGTCCTTTTGTTGATTGCTTTTAATTTGCTAATTGTAGCTGTTCTTTTTTTCTTTGCCATTTTATTTTTTATTTAATTTATGTGTGTATCCTTTTTTTAATAATGCGTAATGTTGAGCTAAAGAGTTTACAACTTTTTTAGTTCCATTTTTGTACATGAAGTGTTTTTTAAATTTTTTCATAAGTTATTTATTTTATTTTTACACAATTAGGAACTTTTCGTCCTGCTTTAGTTTTCATGCCAAATTGCTCGTAACCACTCCAACAAGGATTGCCAATACCTGCGATTGATTTTTTGCCTTTACAGCCCCATGCTTTACGTCTTACTCTTACTTTTTCAGTTTGCTTTTGACCGCTTGACCTTGCACAATAGTTATCACCACGTTTTGTACCTTTAAAAGAAACACGCTTATAGGTTTTACCCCCTGCTCGATACGTTGTACCGTCTGCATATTTTTTAAGTGCTGCTTTGCTTAAACTCATAAATTTTGAATTCGTTTCATTAAAGATTACGATAAATTTTTAATGCTCTTTTTTTAACATCTAATTTGGATTTATGAACCCCAAAAGGAATTATTTTTACTGATTTATCTTTTTGTACAAAACCACCAAATTGAGTTTTACCATCAATAGTTTTAGCAGCCATAATTTGAATACCTTCTTTTGGTTTAAATTTATCAACCATTTTAATTGAAGGTTTTACTTTTTTAACACCCCCTAACCCTATTATTTTTTTTCCGTACATATTATAAATTCTTAATACGTTTCATATAAATAGTTATATCAGCAGATTTTTTGTCAATCAAATCGTAAACCTTTTTTCTAGCTTCCACATCTTTTAATAACGCTTTTGCTTTACTCTTTGTGTACTTACTTGGATTTAATCCTTTTGCTAATAACGTAGATGCAATTCTCATTAAATATTCATCAGTAGATAGACCACCTAAACCCGAAATCTTTTTATTGATTTTATTTTTGCCTTTTTTTTCTTTATCACGTTTGCCAAACTTTCCATAACTTTCGTTTCGTCTGTCTTTAAAAGATTGTTTTTTACCTCTTTCAGCACCTCTACGCATTCCTAAAGATTCGTCCTCTCTATCTTTATAACCTTGTTTTAATACAGGATTGTAAACAACTTCAACCAATCTTAAATGCAGAGGTATTTTTTTACCATTTTTTATTTCTCTTATCACAAAAGGTATATTTTTACTTTTTAAAAATTTAGCATAATCTTTATTAAATTTTTTATTATGTTTTTTTAAATTTCCATCGTATTTGTTTTCTTTTGACCATTTACCAATCCAAGAAAAAATACTTTTATATTCCTTATCTTGTTCCTCTTTATTTTTAAATCTATACTTACTTACACCCCCTAATCCTTTTATTTTATCTCCGTACATATTACTCCATTTTTTAGCCAACTTTGGCTCATTTGCATATAAATATCTCCTTTGTTTTTCGCTTTTAAAAGGCATTATTTTTTAAAGCTATTAAATTCAAGCATTGCTTTCATTTTTTCATACAATTCACGCTTTGGTACATATCCACGCGTTATATCTCTTTTTCCTGAACTATCCTTTTTAGAAAATACTAATTTTACACCACCATAAGCACTGTCAATATGAAATCCTGCTGTACTTTTGTATTTACCGTTTCTGTATCTACCAAATGTTCTAGTTGGTTTGTATTTTTTAGCAATATTTAATCTTTTTACTAATCTATCTAAATCGCTGTTTGTAATTCTTTGCATAACTATTTTTTACAAATTTACAAATTATTCTTCTATTTCTTCATCTTTTTCAAAGACAGGCATTTCACTTTGTGGATTGTATCTGCCTTTTTGATGTGCTACTCCATCAATGATTTCTATTATGATGTCGCAATTATGTGCATATTCTTGACTACCTCTAAACTTACCGTCTTTAGTAACCTGTTTAACCGTAACAAATGATGTCTTTGGATTTAACGCTTTTAATTCTTCCATTTCTTCCACAGAGATTTTAGCAAAGTCCAAAGAGTCAATAAACACAAAATCGTAACCATGAATATTATTTTTTATTTCCTCATAACCTGTAAAGTTTCCAAATTTTAAATTTTTTCTATTTTTAGTCCATTCTGAAATCTTTTGCTTTATCGTTCCTTTAAAACCCTCTTCACTAGCTATATATAAAACATTACCAAAGTGATTAGCTAAATAATCTGCAAACTGCATAGACCAAATAGACTTACCCGCTTTAGGCAAAGCATAAACGATAGCATGAAAACCAACAGCAGGATTACCCATAAAATTACCGTATTTATCATCGCCAAATACATATTTATCGTAGTCCATTCCTTCTAATTCTTCGGCTGTAAGTATGCCTGTTTCTTCAGCTTTTATTTCAACTCCTAAATTTCGAAGTTGATTTTTTCGTATTTGTATTTGCTCGTTTACAGCGTGTTTTTGCTCTGTAGTTAAGTCTTTACCTTTTGAAAAGTTAAATGCTGCATAAGAACTAGCTAAACTACCTAAAATAGCCACGTTATTATCCGTAGATATTTTTTTAGTTAGTAAGTAACCTAGAATACCTCCTGCAATAGCATTTTTAAAACCCATAGGATATTTAAGTGTATTTTCTAGCCTATTAATTTCTGTTTGCAATTGGTCAATTTGCTGTTCGTTTTCTGTTGTGACCGTTGTTTCGTCTGTAAAATCTATTTGTTCGTCCATTGTGTTATTTAATTTCTTTAAATATGTTTCTAAACATATATAGTACCATAATTAAAACAATAAATATTAAAATTACAACTATTTTTTTAAAAATGTTTTCACTAATTTCGCCAAATTTTGGATTTTTGTAAACTTCTATTTTTTCAGTAGTTATAAAAACACTATCTCTAATCGTTTCCTGTTCTAGTCTTATCGTATCAAAATGCCTATAAACTTTAGTTTTAGTTTCTTGAATGTAAAATGTATCTGACGTGGATGTATTGTTAAAAACAAAAGACGTGTCTACACTACTTGTTTCAAAATAAATTGTAGTATCTGTAGATTGAATAAGATGTGGATTATTTTTTACTATTCTACTTAATCGTTTTGCAGGAGTGCAACTTATTAGACACAATGTTAAAAAAAGAATCATTATTATATAAGCAATTATAAATCTCACTCACTTGGTAATTAATTTATAAATAACGAAACCTACAGAAAATAATGCTGCTAATTGTAGAATTTTTGTATTTGTATTATCTTCAGCAGGTTTATCTAATAATTCATCACTTTTAACGAAATAAACTTTACTTCTATTGTATAAATCATTCCATCTATTTGTCCAACCTTTTAAAAATCGTCCGTAACGATTAGGATTTGATGTAGCTAAATAATTAAATCTGTTTAAAACTTCTTTTAAAATAAATTCAGAATCGTATTTGTTAGCTGCTGCAACTGTTTTTTTACCTACAATGCCATCGGGAAAAACACCAATTTTTTTTTGTAACCACTTTAAACCAAGTGTACCACCACCCCAATATGCTTCGAAAAATGCGTTAGCTGTTGCTTGATTTTTTATTGAATTATTAAATGTAGCTTTATCCCAATAATATTTAATAAACTTATCGCCATCCTCTTGCGACATATTTCTTAAATCGCTAACCGTAGGATTTTGTATTCCTAATAATTTTGGTGCTAATTGTTTATAAGTGTTCCATTGCACACCTCTATTTGTCCATTGATTTTCTTCGGGAAAATAAACTTCTCCACCCTCCCACTTTCGAACAAATGGTAATATATTAACATAGCTAGTCAACCTTATCTTCTTTTTTATTTTCTAATTTATTATCAACATCTACTTTAAAAATAGAATTAATAAATGTTCTAAAAATATTATTTGAATTAGTTAATAAATATGAAACAAAACTTTCGCCAA
>CAACVD010001294.1_pt1 | contig 12055 bp, 19 predicted proteins | sample 2381771 | NCBI WGS metagenome assembly CAACVD01 (sample SAMEA5211965, study PRJEB30684) | marine metagenome | biome: Marine; feature: Epipelagic; material: Water | collected 2015-10-15 | depth 15 m | reverse complement strand
TACAATAGGATTTTTTAAAAGTTTTTTTGCTGCTTTAAATATATTTTTTAACATTAGTCATCCCCGGTAGCTGCTCCACTAAATAAGTTTGGTGCAATAACATGCACATCTCTGCGGATATCCGCTTCAGTAGTCTCAGTTGCAGGGTTGGCTATGTCAGCATCCACTTCGTCGTGACTGCTATACTCATGTCCTGTTTTAGTATTTGTTACAGTTGTTTCTACTTTTGCGCTATAGACAGGCACTTGTTTGCCGTCAATTGTGTCATAGCGTAGAAGAACTGGTTCATCTACAATTTTTGCCATAATATAGTTTTATAGGCTATAAACTAGGAAATCAATAGGTTATTGTTGCTGTTTAATCTCTAAAACAGAAACTTCTATAATAGCTCTCGATGCGGCATTGGCTTGTACTTTGAAAGAGTCACCTGATTGGTATACCATGCTACTATTTATTGTGTTTGTATTTGATGCAGAAACATCAATCTGAAAAACTTGTAAATCAGCACTACCATTATTGTGGTCAACATTTACAGTCACCGCATTAGATCCGTCATAATTATGTGTATTTATTGTTTTTACGATAAATGTAGACACTGGCACTGGTGGTGTAGATGCAACATTTGCCGTTGGCACCGTAAACACAGTGGTTAAGTCTGTTGTAGTGATGTTAGCTATAAATCTTTTAAAAACATCAGCCATTAAAATACCAAGCCCTTCTCGTTGCTTCCTCTTGAGTGTCCTGCGTGTATTGAGTGTTTAATTGTAAAATTAGTTCTTCAAGTAACCTTATTAACTCAGCAGATTGTTGAGCATCATACTCAGGTCTAGGATCAGGAAATCTAGTTAATGTTAATTTTGCCATGAACTAATATAAAACAATATCATTTAAATGTATAGACTATAACTATTCTATAATCTTGTTTTGGGTATGTAAGAAAATGAGGCACACCGTCAAAACAAACTCCTCTGTATTTTTTTGGTGAAATTATCTCAGTTTCATCTCCCAGAAGAGTTGTTACTGCATGTATGTCACAATCATTACAATATATAATTAATTGTTTGTGAGGAAAATGATGATCGTTATGAACGTCACAAGACTCTTGAGTGCTTTTAAAAGTAAGGTAGACGGAGCACCTTAAAATTTCATTGTATTCTATATTATGTTTTTCAGTAAAGTTATTAAACATGTCAATAAAATATGGATGATGCTCTGAGTTCCAATACTCTCCAGTTGATCTTTCCTCCTTTCTTCTCAAAACACAATGACCTAAAACAGTTTGTTCTTTTTTATCCTTTGACGTAATTGCTAATTGTAAATAATAAGGAAAATTATCTCCTAAAATAACTTGATCTATGTATTCTTTATTTTTCTGCGTTAAAAAATTATCGTCAATTATCATTATTCTATTGTGATATTTAAATTACCAGAAACAGTCAAAGCATTACTGGTCTTTCTTACATAGTGTTCTAAGAAACTAGGAAAGATAACAATCTGATTTTCTCTACATTCTGGTCGATAATCTATGTTTCCAAATAGTTTTGTTAGTTTATCACATTTATGGTAATAGCCACCAATTACAGAATAATTTGGGTTTTGAAATATTGTTGAGGATTCAATTATTTTTTTGTAAATAATAAACGATACATCAGAACCAGGGTGAGTATGTATTTCTTGAAAATCATCAGATTTATAATAGTTATTCCATATATGTCCTAGCTCGATATTATATGGACTAGTTATTGTTCTGTTTAATAATTTTATAATTACACTGTAGAGATATTCTAAAGAATCATCTGATATATTATTTTGTTTACTAAAAGATGTTTCAATGTTAGATCGAAAAGTTTCTCCTAAATTGGTATCATTAACTATAATTTTTGAGGCATCTATATTGCCTATCCATATGGGAATAGAAAATAAATCAATTTTCATTATTGTTTTGGTATACCATTTTTAATATGCAACTTATATTCTTTTTCATCATTAGATAATAATGAGTCAATCAATGTATAGTATAATACTTTATGAGTTTCATTTTTCAATGTAATTTCATTCTCTAGTTTAAAGTTTTGGTGCACCCATTTATTAGGGTGTTTTATTATGAGATGTAAGAACCCAGGAGTAAGAGATATTTGAGTTTTGGGCTTCATTCTAATGTATTTTAAATCACCATAAAAAGCATGAATATTATCATAATTAGTTTTTTGATATGGTTTATTTTTCCAATTTTGAAGCAATTGAAAAGGATTATCTTCTACCATCGGGTTGAATATCAAAACGTTGTGTGCCTAATCTCCATGCAGTTCCTGTAGTATTAGAAACAACATTAACGGTGAACTCTCTACCCCTGCCCCTTAGATTTACAAAATCAGTATTATCTTGAAAAGAAACAGTTTTAGTCACACTTGTGCTGTTGTTAGGATAGTTTTTAAATTCTAATTTAGCATTAAGTGTTCCCTCTTGATCTTCAATGTCAGGGATAAGTTTTGATACAAAAGCAAAGTCATTACCCTCACCTATTTGTACGACACCTGATTTTACAAAAGCTGTAATAGCAGCACCGTCACCATTATTACCTGTTTCATGTAAGAATAATTGAGTGGCACCATCTGTTAATCCCGATATGACCTCGTTATTAGCAGTGGTAGTTGGTAAATAATCTGTGGCCACAGGATTATCATATACCTCTCTGTCCATCCAAGTAGTTCTATCTAAAGTTCCTGTCCACCACGTGCGCTCTAAGTAATTGTATGCTACGACAGCGTTTATAGTATCTGAACCTGTTCTAGGGTAAAACCACATGATCTCGTTAAACTCACCGTTATGACCTGCAAAAGCGTTTTCTGCTCCCGTCACATTTAAATTGTTAAAAATAAACTGTTCTACTGTGCATGGTAATTTTTTTACAGAGCCATCAAATAAAAAGAATGAGTCTTGTGACATCCAATAGCTTATACCATTTATATCAACTCCAGCATGAATACCTACAATTCCACAGTTTTGTCCTAATTGTCTTAAACCAAATGTAAAAGGTGGGCCAATAAACTGTAAAGAATGTAATGATGTATCTGTCCATACAAGTATCTGACCCCTTGATCTCTCAGCCGCCACGATCCGCGATCCGTCAGCTATGCGTAAAGAACCAGCAGTATTTTCCGCTGTGGGTTGATACGTGTTAATATCCTCTTGATCAGAAAATCTTAATAATAAATCATCTTGTGTATTTGTTGTGCCAATAGTTTTTTCTGTGCCAAAAAATAGTAGGTGTCTATCTGGAGTAGACACTAAACTTAATCTAGATGCAGTCGGTGCATTTGTTATAACTGCAGCTCTAGTTGAAACACCACTAGATGTGTCCCATCTAAAAGCACCACCGTTTAGAACGGTAGCTATTAAGTCCTCACCAAAATTATCTAAAGACCATTGTCTTGCTTCTAATGTGACAGTAGTTTCAGTAGAAGGTGTGCCCCAAGTTGAGCTACCCCATGTATCAGTGCCCCAACCGAAAGCAGAAGTGGATGATTCTGGACCTATTTGAATTTGATATTTAGCATTACCCGAACCACCACCACCTGATGTTGACCCTGACGCTGCTGATGTAGCTGTAACTACATAATTATTATTGTCTGTAACAGAGGTTATCTCAAACTCTTTGTTCATATCTAGTCCATCTATTGCTGAAAAAGAGTCAAATGTTACAAAATCACCTTTAGCCGCTCCATGTGATGTATCTGTTACTGTGACAGAAGTTGTGCCATTTGTTGTGAATGGATTAGTTAAGGCTTGTGTTTCTCTTATGGGAGTAATGTCATAAGCTAATCCCTCAATAATTATGTACAATTTTCTATCTGTGCCTACAGCTAATAATCTTGTGCCATCCAATCCAACCCATGCATGAGCATCCCTAGCTACACCTACTAAAGTTGTATTTATAAACTTTTCCCAACCTTTAATCTTTTGAGCTGAACCTTGAAAAAAACGTACCATGTCTCCATCAGTCCATTTTCCTTGACCTGTATAATCAGTGACTTCTTTATTGATACCGGGTGCTGGTCTAAAATTTACGAGAGGCATTGCGATAATATATATAAATTACTCTTTTTTGGCAACTAGAGACCCAACATGACCTTTATATCCTCTGTTTCCAAAGTGAGTTAAGGGCATAGATAGGTCTGCCCATATTTCACCCCCGCACTCTTGCCACAACCTTGAAAAATAATAATCTTCAGAGAGATACCTCTTTTGTATTGGTCCTTCTTTGGTCTTTGTTTCATATGGTCCTACTGCAAATAAATCATAACAGTTATCTGATTTATAACCACTACCATTGACTATTTGATCTGACTCATATTTTCTTTCTGGAAATTTTTTAAACATGGTTCTAAATACATCTCTTTTTACTAACATCATACCTGTAGCAGCTTCATTAACTCTGAAAAACCCATTTTCTCCTGTTAGTTTGGTTGGATCATCAAAATTAACATTATAACCTAATATCATAGACTCTATTTGATCTGGGGTTGCCTTTGGAAAATTAGCTAATACATTTGCAACTTTTTCGAAATGTAAATGTTTTCTTGGATAAATGCCACAAGCTATGTCTTTATCAGCACTGATGAGTCTTTCAATGTTCTTCCATGTAAAACCTATGTCTGCATCTATAAATAATAAATGAGTTGCTACAAAATCTGTTTGATCCATCATCATTGACACAATTGTATTACGAGCTCTAGTTATTAAACTTTCATTGCCCATAGTTTGTATTCTCAGTTGGACGTTAAAAGCCATTGACCATTGTTGTAACTCTAAAAGACCGTGTAAAGTTGCTTCTGATAACATGCCACCATACATGGGCATACCTAAAAAAACCTTATAGTCCTTCTTTTTTAATTCTTCTTGCGTTAACATTTGTATTCTCCTTTATAAATATTTTTACATCAACAAGTTCACCTTCTTGATTAATAAAATCTGCATTAGTCAAAATATCGCTTGTCTGTTGATTAAGAGTAATAAACACAGGAATAAGTGTATCAGGATCTATTCTCCTAGCGTACTCTACTCGATGTCTACCCTCGTGATAGCAAATTTCAATCTGTCCTTTTTTATTTTTATCAGCACCTAAGAAAGGAACACTTAATCCTGTAGTATTTTTTTTAAATAATTTAAAAGCTTTTTCTGCTCTTGCACTATTAAAATCTATTTTCTCAGCTAACTTTAAAAAATCTTCTGGTTTCATATAAGTTAAAACTCTTTTTCTAATTAAGGTTTCAGGCTCCAAAATAGAAGAGTCATTTGGAAAAGTTTTCGTGGGATTTGTAACCCAATTAATCTTTAGATTATCGAGCACTATTTATATAGTCCTCAACTGTAAACATAGGCTTAAACCCTAATGATTTTATTTTTTCTATATTTGCTTGATTATCTTTCATTTCATAAAAAGACGATAATTTTTTTGGAGTCTTAGGGTCAACCAGATTAACAATACTAAGAGAACTTCCTGTACCTACGTTTACTATACCATTTAATTTGTATGTCATAATTATTTTAAAAAATTCTAGTACATCATATACATGTATAAAATCTCTTCTACAATCAACATTAACATACTTAATATTATTATCAATTATTCTAGATATAAGCATATTTTTTCTGCTATTTGGTCCGTAAACCGTGGTAAACCTAATACCAAGAGAATTACTTGGAGCAATCTTTTCAACAATATACTTGCTAAAAGCGTAGGGGTTACGCCAAGGCTCAGCAACCGTACTAGAACTAGCATAGATAACTCTTTTATATTTTCTAAATATTTTTAAAGATAAAAGAATATTATTCTTAAAGTATGCAATAGGATTTTTCCAACTTTCACGGACACCTGACAATCCTGCTAGATGAATAACAAGATCAAAGTCCCTATTTGGTAGCTTATGTCCCTTATCTATTCCTGTTATATTGTAATCTGTTTTCCAATGATCATATAAATGACTCCCTATAAATCCCTTATATCCTATAATCAAAATGTTTTTCATTTACATGACATGCCTTATAAAAGAATATTTTTCTAATTCCTCTATTGAATGATTTAAATTTAAGTATTTTTCACTAACACATAAAGGAAAGGTTAGTTGATCTCTAGTTATATTAGAAAAATATTTGTCTGTATTTTTAAACCATAGATGCCCTATATCATGATTTTTATCTGTATTTTTTCTTATCAACCAACAAGTATCAGTGCTAAAAAATTTATACCTAAGGTTTTTCTCTAATATTTCTAATTCTTTTTGTGGAACATAACAGTTAGCTGCAAAATCTAATTCTTCTTTTAAAGTTCTTTTTTGTTTGTGATAACAAGCCATCCACTCAGGTTGTTCATCGTGAATAATATTTAAACAATGTTTATAAAAATCCTTATGTTGATAAAACTTACAATCTACCCATACAGTATAATCAAAATTACTAAACAAAAGTCTTGGAACCATTTTAACTAATCGATGTTTTTTATAATTATTAAGATTAGGGTACCTGTGTTTTAAATTTATATAATTCCAACCTTTTACTTCTGTTGCTTCAAAATGATTATCGTGGGCAAACCAATAATCAAATTCACTGATACTTTGTTCTTTAATAGAAGGGATAAATCCTCTATGTCCTGTTTGTGCAGAATAAAATATAATCCTCATATAAATTGTTTCTCTCTTCGGTGATGTACAAATTTATATAACTCATCGACAGAATATTTCATATTTAAATAATTTTTATCTTTTATGACAGTAGGAAAAGTCAACTGATCTCGTACTTGACCTAAATAATCTGGATAACATTTATCTGTAAGATCAAACCATTTTTGACCTATTTCATTATTTTTTTTATTATTTTTTCTTATTAACCAACAAAGATCTGTAGAAAACCATATATTTGTATCGATAAAGTTTTTTGCATATAATATTTCTGAGTCGGTAAAGTTTCTTATTGTTTTCATATGATTTAATTCTTGTTGTAGCGTGGTTCTTGTAGGATTTCTACAACACATAAAATCTGGCTCATCTTCAATTATTATTCTATAGCAATCTTCAAAAAACTTTTTAGGTAGATAAAATTTACAATCTATCCATATAGTATAATCACAGTCTTTAAAAAAAGAATTAGGCATCATCTTAATAAATCTATTTCTTTTAGGATTAGATTTTTCTAAAAGAAAATTACTTATATCAATATAGTTCCAACCTTTGTTATTCAATGCTTCGTGATGATTATCATGTAAAAACCAATACTCAAACTCAGGTATTTGTTGTTCTTTTATACTCTGTATAAAACCATTTTTACCTGTTTGTGCAGAATAAAAAACTATCTTAGCCATAAGACTAATTGATAACGAGTACCTTTTGTAATTTTTTTGACACCATGAGGATATTGAAAAGAGGATGGAAACATTAATACATCTCCCTTTTTCAATCTAAAGGACAACGACTCTTGAAAAAAAGTAAATTCTCCTCCTTCATAATTATCATTTAAACAAATAGAAACTGTAATTTTATGACTACCTGTATTAATTCCTACTCCATCATCATCATGTTCTTTATAATAATCACCCTCTTTCATTTGCCTAAGAGAACAGGGTGTAGCCTCTATTATAGGTAAATTATAAGGGTATATTAGCTCAGAGTATTCTTTAATTAAAACCTGAATTTGTTCATTTATCTGAACATATATTTTTTGTCTTACATAGCTATTTTTGCTATTTATTAATGATAGACTAGTTATATCTAAAGCACCTAAATACCTAGATATTTTATTATGATGAGAGTCTCTGTCAAATGATAAGTCTTTGTATTCACTTAATATATCACTAATTAAATTTTCGGGAAAAATTTTTTTATAGTAAATAAAATCTTCTAAGTTCTTAAATAAAGGCATACCAACCTGTAATAATATATTTTTCTTTTTTGTTACTGATTTGTCCTCTATGAACATGTGTCCACCCTGCAGGCCAGATAAGAGTTAATCCTTTTTTAGCGGGAGTTGTTATATTCTGAAATTTAAATTCTGTTCCACCATTCTCTACGTCATTTAAATAAGTCATAAAAACTAAGTGTCTGCTCAATGTAACTTTTTGTCCATTATTTTCTATATGCCACTTTTTAAATCCTCCATTAATCGAATATTTTTGAATATTATAATCTTCAACAATGTTAAAAGGAACTACATTATTACATGCGGGATATTTATTTAAATATTTTGTTAAAACTTTTTGTAATTCTTTTCTATATTCACCTATAATATTATCATTATTGTTTGCACCTATTGATAAATCTATTGAGTCTTTAGAATTTTTATCTACTATATCATCAAACTCTCCACCAACTGTTCCTTTTTTTGAATAGTCTTTATTGTACTTAAAATAATCTATTAAAGAATCACATATGTCCTCAGGTACGTACCAAGCGCCCATAAATGTACTTGTATCTAAGAAATATTCTTTCAAATCTTATCACTTAGACCAAGTTGGTAAACCAAGTAGAGGTCTTTTATCATATAAATTTTCTTCACCATTAGGACCATTTTTATCATTGTAATGTAAAAAAACTTGACAACACTCATAACCTTGAAATGGCTCTCTCCAATGCTCTAATAAAGATCCCTTATAAATTAAAATATCACCTGGATTTAAAAGAACAGATATGCCCTCGTTTCCTTCTTGTCCTGTAGGATCTATAAATATTGGCCAAGTGTCTCCACCTAAATTCATTGTGCACGATATTTCACATGAAGGTCTATCTTTATGTCTATGCAAAGTGTCTCCATATTTATAAATCCTAGCGTATGAATAACATGGTATTAAATCTAATTTAGTTATATTACTCATGGTAGGTTGCACCCATTCCAATAGGGTATCCATACCTAAATCAGAGTAATGTGAATAAGTGCCTGGTATTTGCTCATCCTTAAAAGTTCCCCATGAACCATCGTGATGAGATATGTTTTTTGTTTCTTGCATATAAATTAAACATTTTCTTTTATTGTGAAAATATTTATTAAGAAAAAAAGCCATTTCGGAAGTAATAGCTTCTTTTACTACATTAAAATTATTTTTTTGAAAAAAGTTTTGATCCATATGTACTCCTATCTAAATGGGTTTCCTAAATTCCAAACAACTAAAGAGTACCTCGTCCCGCGGGAAACAGGAGTTACTCTGTGCCAAATATAAGAGGGAAAAACTGTTATTGACCCTTTTTTTCTAGCTAAATCTGATTTAACAATATTTGCTAAACCATCTTTATTGTTTCTTAAATCAAATTCTAAATCACCACCATCATAATCTTCACCATCAGCAAGAGAAACCGTAACAGAAATTTTTCTTATTAATCCATGATCGGGTTCTCCAGGTTTATGATAAGGAGTCTTCCAACTATCTTGATGCCAAGTGTAGTGTTGACTTTCACTATACTTAGTAAATTGACAAGACTCTGGTTTTGTTAAATCAAAATTCCAACCACAAACCCTATTAGCTTCTTGGACAAAAGGAATTACCTCTCTATAAATCCAAGAGTCATCCATCCAAACAATAGAAGAGTTTCTAGTTTTATATAATGTAGACACATCTTTTTGATTTTGTAAATCTACACTACCATAATCACCTGTTAAGGCTACCTCTGGGTTTTGCAATTCTGCGTCTGCAATAATTAAATCACAAATACGAGAGGGAATTACACTTTCAAAACAGGCAAAAGGATTTTCAAATATCATTTCTCTCTAATTGTTATATTAGCTAACTAATTGCATTTTTAAAGATAAAAAAATAAAATTTTTGTGATGTTTGTTTATAATTAACCGATGCTTTAATTCTGAATTAAATAAAATTATTTCTTTTTCATATAAGGCAACTCTTTGTCTCATATGTCTTTTTCTACCTCCTTCATAGAAAAATTCTACAAAACTATCTTTATCACTAACAATCGGAATAAAAGCGGTTAAATCAGGAGAATTATTTAAATCGTACTCATTAATATGATCATGTAAAAAGGTATCAGAGTCTTTATTAACAACGATATATGAAAATTCTCCTAATATGGGAGTCATATTAGTTTTTATATTATCTAAAATATAAAAGTCTCTTATCATGTCGTAAATCCATACAATATGTTTATTTGTTTTAGCTTGATAATAATTTTTATAAGGTGAAAATTTGTTGGTGTTTAATACTTTTTTTTGATTGAAGCTTTCTAACGCCTCTTTTTTTAATAATTCAAAATCGATAGGTAAATATTTTGTGTTTATTTTTTTTGAAGAAATAAATTGTTCTATTAAAGTCTTTTTTACAAACATAAATTAGAGAGAAACCCAAGTCAAAGAAGTGCTATCCCATCTCCAATTTCCTGTAGGATCACCTTTATCAGTTGCAACCCATCGGACATTTGCCTCATCCCATGAGATATCATAAGGTCTATCCTTATTTCCATCATGGTAAGTTTCAATTGTAGGATAAGCCACAGGGGCTTCCCAATGTCCTGTGGTAGTATTTATAATCCAAGATGTCATACCCTCTGGTTTAGCAGGGATAAAGCCATCTATTGTTGAGTTGTAAGACCAACCTACACTAGGATAATTTTTACGAAAGGATTTTGACTGATCTTCTGCTTCAGTATTGTCTTGATTCCAATACTTTCCATTGTGTGTATTGTAAGAGCACTTTTTCCAACTAGTCCAACCATGAGTGTTTTGTAAATAAGTAACACCTGTTGCCTCATCTTCTATGTTTGAATCATTAGTTGTGTTAGCATCAGCAACAACTTCAACTGCTAATACTAAGTTATCTTCAGATAATTTTGCAAAATGTGCCATTATTGATATTTGTACCTTATTACTACTTTACCAGATCCACCAGATCCACCATTAAGGACAAACTCACCATTGAAGCCGCTTCCGCCTCCACCTCCGCCACCTGTGTTTCCAGATCCATTACCTGCATTAGATCGGTAGCCGCCGCCTTTACCACCACCACCAGATCCACCAGGTGCTCCACCAAAACCATCGCCGCCACCTCCGCCACCTGCGTATGCAGCTGAAGATGATGTAATTGAAGTTGTAGCGCCTGCGCCTCCTGGACCACCAGAAGGAGAATTTGTTCCTGATCCTGATCCTGTAGCTCCGCCACCACCTTGTCCATTGTAAGTTCCTGTACCACCAGGATTACCTTGAGGGGGAGAAACAGGGGGACTGTTACCAGATCCTGCACTTCCATCCATTCCACTACCTCCGCCAGAGCCACCAGAGTTAGCATTTCTATTAGAGGGAAAACCACCCCCTCCTGCACCACCTCCTGCAGAGGTTATGCTTGAAAAACTTGAAGTAGATCCATTGCCACCCCTATTACCACTAGAGGCACTACCAGATCCTCCACCGCCACCCCCTCCAACAGATATGGGGTAAGAAGTTGCGGGGACAGTAATCGTAGTGCTAGTTGCTAAAGGACTTGCAGGGAAAGGTGCGGAAGGACTTTTTGCTTCTCTAAATCCACCTGCTCCTGCTCCACCTGGTCTCTTTCGTTGATGACTTTCAGGTCCCCCATAACCTCCTCCGCCACCGCCACCACCTGCAACGACCATATACTCTACATCTTGTGATCCTGCTGCATTACCTGCTTGGTTTACAGTAAACGTACCACTTGAATTAAAAGTATGAATTTTGTAGTCTCCACTTGTGGCCTCAGAACCACCAGAAGCAACAATAAATGTTGCATTTGATTTTCCTTGTAAGTTTGACATGCCTATGGCACCTGAAGGAACCTCAGCTAATGCACGAACATTAGCAGCGTTCATATTAATTTGAGTTCCTGGTGTTATATCTAGCTCAGTGTTAACATTATCTAAGCTAATTTGACCTGAAGGTGTAGTCATTTATTATTCTCCCTTCTTGAGATCATTTACTTGAGTTTGTAAATCCTTTACGCATTCGATTAACAAGGCACACAGTCTGTCATATTTAACTGCCTTTACGCCATCTGGTCTTGTGCCTACGACCTCTGGTAAAACTTTTTCTACATCTTGAGCTACAACAC
>CAACVD010001291.1_pt1 | contig 12064 bp, 16 predicted proteins | sample 2381771 | NCBI WGS metagenome assembly CAACVD01 (sample SAMEA5211965, study PRJEB30684) | marine metagenome | biome: Marine; feature: Epipelagic; material: Water | collected 2015-10-15 | depth 15 m | reverse complement strand
AAAGATTAGTGTAGTTCCTTTTAGATCTTACTTGCTAAACCTAATGGATCTAAATCAATTTGATCAAGATAATTTAAAACAAACTAATTATTATGCTTATATAGATGCTGCTAGTGAGCAAGGCTATGGTTACACAGTTATTGAGAATGGTAAGCCTATGTTATCTTTTGGAGTAGTTCCACAATGGGAAGGTGTTGCAGAGTTATGGTTAATACCAGATCAAACATTAATTAAAAAACATAAAATAAAATTTCATAAAGGTGCATTAGAATTTATGAAACTTGCAGCAGCAGATTTAAAATTACATAGACTTCATGTAACTGTAAGTTCTTTAAATGTTTCTGCTCTCAAATGGATAAAAAGCATATATTTTGTAGAAGAAGGAATTTTAAAACATTATGGTGTGGATGGTTCCGATTATAAAATGTTTGCGAGGTACTTTAAAAAATTATGAGTTCACTATTCAAAATGCCAAAATATACTCCTCCTCCAGCTATTAATACAGCTAACGAGGCTTTAGAGGAAAGAGAAAAAAGAGCAGAGGCTGGTGAAAAAAATGAAAGAAGAAAACTTGCATCTAGAGCTAGAGCAAGAAGAACCGGAGGTAAAATGTTATTTTCTGATGATAGAGGAAACCCAGCATTAGGTGTAACAGGAAGTATGACACCGGTTCAAAGTTATACTCGTAATCCAATGGACACAACAAAGAGGTATACATAATGGGAGGATCACCAGCAAAAATAATTAAAAAAACTATTTCTAAAGTTACCGGTGGAGGTGGTGGAGGATCACCATCAGCAACATCTGAAATTCAAGATAGAAGAAAAGAAGTTGTTAAAGAAACAACAGCTGAAGGTAAAAAATTAGTAAGAAGAAAAGTTGGAGGAAGATCTAGAAGAAGTGTTTCTTCTTTAGCTAACTATGCTCCATCAACACAATTAGGTAATGTCAGAAATCCTAGGGATGGTGGCAAAACTACTTTGGGAGCTTAAATGGCTGATAGAGATATTCCAGAATATAAAAGAAATCCTCGTTTTGTAAAATTAAAAAATAGTTGTGAGTGTAATGATAATTGCAAATGTAGTAATAAAGAAAAAAAGAGAGAGGAAGATAAATAATGTCTAAACCTGGATTATACGCAAACATAAATGCAAGAAAGAAAAAAGGAATTAGTAGATCTAAAAAAAATTCTACTATTTCAGATAAGGCATATAAAAATATGAAAGCTGGATTTCCAAGATCTAAAAGAAAAAAAGGATTAGTATAATGCCTAATGTAGCCGGTAAGAAATATCCTTATACAAAAGCTGGAAAGAAAGCAGCTAAACAAGCAAAGAAAAAAATGAGTAGAAAAAATAGAAAGAAAGGATTGGTTTATTAATTATGTACAAAATGAAAATGAAAAAAAAACAAAAGGCAACAGTATGATGATATTTGGAAAAACTCCTAGTGATTGGAAAACATTAGAATTACATTATAGAAGAGAATGGATCTGTTTTGTTGTTGGATTTATTTTAGGAGCTGTAATATTCTAATGGTAGCAAAAAGATTTCAAAATCCATCTGGTGGTTTAAATGATGCTGGTAGAGAAAAGTTTGGAGTAAAAGCTCCTGTATCTTCTGGCAAGAACCCTAGAAGAATATCTTTTGCTGCGAGATTTTCAAAAGTTAAAGGGGCATTAATGAAAGATGGAAAACCAACAAGATTAAAACTTGCTTTAAAAAAATGGGGATTTGCATCTAAAGAGGCAGCTGCTAGTTTTGCATCTAACAATAAGGCATCAGCATGATGTATTTAAAACCAGAAGAAATTTTACAAAGACATAAAAAAGCATTTGGTGGCAAAGAAAATTGGCGAACAATTTATGAAGAGTGTTATCAATATGCTTTGCCTCAAAGAAATTTATATGATGGATATTATGAAGGTAATATTCCTGGACAACATAAAATGTCAAGAGTGTTTGATAGTACAGCAATACATTCGGTTCAAAGATTTGCTAATAGAATTCAATCTGGTTTATTTCCTCCATATAAAAAATGGTGTAGGTTAGAACCTGGAAATGATATACCACAAGAAAGAAAAAGTGAAGTACAACAAGCCCTTGATTTATATTTAGATAAATTATTTTCTGTATTAAGACAAAGTAATTTTGATTTAGCTATTGGTGAATTTTTATTAGATCTATCAGTTGGTACAGCTGCAATGTTAATTCAACCTGGTGATGATTTAAATCCTGTAACATTTACTCCTGTTCCTCAATATTTAATTGCATTAGAAGAAGGGCCTAATGGTACAGTTGATAATGTATATAGAAAATTAAAAGTTAGAGCTGATGCTATTGCTAGACAATATCCAGATGCAAACATTGCTCCAGAATTACAAAGATTAATAAATGACAAACCACAAGAGCAAATAGAATTATGCGAGGCTGTAGTTATTGATCCAGATAAAAAAGATTTTTGTTATCATGTTATTCATGAAAAATCTAAATCAGAATTAGTTTACAGAAGAATGGATCAATCACCATGGATTGTAAGTAGATATATGAAAGTACCAGGTGAAGTAATGGGTAGAGGCCCATTAGTTACAGCTATACCAGATATTAAAACATTAAATAAAACTTTAGAATTATTATTAAAAAATGCATCATTGGCTATTAGTGGTGTTTATACAGCTGCTGATGATGGAGTAATAAATCCTAACAGTATTAGAATACAACCAGGTGCAATAATTCCTGTAGCTCGTAATGGTGGTCCTCAAGGTGCATCTTTGGCCCCTCTTCCTAGATCTGGAGATTTTAATGTATCTCAAATTGTTATTAATGATTTAAGAATGAATATTAAAAAAACATTATTAGATGATACTTTACCTCCGGATAATATGTCAGCTAGATCTGCAACTGAAATTGTAGAAAGAATGAAAGAGTTAGCTCAAAACATGGGAGCTGCATTTGGAAGATTAATTACAGAAACAATGGTTCCAATAATTCGTAGAACATTATTTATTATGGATGAAAAAGGATTGATACAATTACCTCTAAAGATAGATGGATTAGAGGTTAAAGTAGTACCAATATCACCTCTTGCTAAAGCTCAAAATTTAGATGAGGTAAACGAAGTTATGCAATTTTTCCAAATTGCTAACGCACTTGGCCCAGGTGGGATGGCTGAAATAAAACCGGATGCTATTGCTGCATTCGTTGGTGATAAACTTGGCATACCAGCTAGTTTAAGAAACAGCGAGGAAGAAAAGCAAGAGATCCAACAACAAGCCATGGCTATGGCACAACAGCAAATGTTGATGCAACAACAACCTCCTGGACAAGAGGCACAGGCCCCTACTCCAGAAGAACCAGCAATGGCTATGGAGCAAGAGGCTAGAGCTTAATGGCAGATATTAATACCCCAGGATGGGAAGGATTAAATACTCTAGATGTTCATCGTAAAGATGATCAGTTAGAATTAGATAAGGCTTATGCTCGGACTTTTGATACTGAAGAAGGAAAAAAAGTTTTAGAACATTTAAAATCTAAAACACTTGATCAACCAACATGGATACCAGGATCTGATACTTCTTTTGGCTTTGCCAGAGAAGGACAGAATTCTGTTATGCGAGATATATTAATGAGAATAGAAAGGGCAAAAAATGGCTGAAGAAAATAAAGATGGATTAATTGCTGATGTTCCAAATACAGAACCGGTAGAACCTAATCCAGAGGAAACAACAATTCCTCATAAAGAAGAAGAGCAAACTAATACAACTCCTCAAGAAGAAATAACAGAGGAAGTAAAATTAGAAAAACCAGATTACATTGAAGATAAATTCTGGGATGAAAAAAAAGGAGTTAAGACAGAAGATTTAAGTAAGTCATATACTGAATTACAAAAACAATTTTCTATGGGAAAACATAAAGCTCCTAAAGAATATGATATGTCAGCTTTAGAGGATATAGATGAGGATGATGAATTAGCATCTTATTTTAAAGATTGGGCAAAAGAAAACAAACCAACTCAAGCTGCATTTGATAATCTTGTAAATAAATTTAAAGAATTATCTGTAGCTCAAGCAGAAGAAGATAGTATTAATATTGATGAAGAGAAAAAAATACTAGGGCCTAATGCTGATCAAATTATAAAAGGTATTACTACTTGGGGCCAAGGATTAGTATCTAAAGGTATATGGTCAGATGCTGACTTTGAAGAGTTTAAAATTTTTGCAGCTACAGGAAATGGCATTAATGCTTTAAATAAAGTTCGTAAGTATTATGGTGAACAAACTATACCTACAGCTCCTATAGATGTTGAAGGGCAACCATCTAAAGAAGAGTTATATAGTTTAGTAAATGATCCTAAATACAAATCAGATCCAGCTTTTAGAAGAAAAGTTGAAGAACAGTTTGCTAGAGCATTCCCTGGTACTGCAACATCAACAGGCGAAATCTAATGGGAAAATAATTTTTTTTAAACTATTTACATTTGATATAAAATCGCTTATCTTTGTAAGCGAAGATAACTAGATATTCATTTAGCCTTCTGGCTGGTGGGCAACTACACCATACGATCAGCCGGACAAGTATTCCGACAACTGAAAATAATAGTAACAATGTGTAATATAAAGGAGAAAAAATATGGCACAATCAATAACAAATGCTTTTGTTACTCTATTTGATGCAGAGGTCAAACAGGCTTACCAATCAGAAAGTGTATTGCGACAGGCTGTTAGATTAAGATCTGGAGTACAAGGGCAAACTTACAAGTTTAATAAACTTGGTAAGGGATCTGCAACTGCAAGGATACCTCAAACTGATGTTACACCTTTAAATGTAACTTACAGCCAGGTAACTGCAACTATGTCAGATTACAATGCTGCTGAATACAGCGATATTTTTCATCAAGCAAAAGTTAATTTTGATGAAAGATCAGAGCTTGTTCAAGTAGTTTCAAAAGCAATCGGTAGAAGAATAGACCAATTAGTCATAGATGCTCTTAATGGTGCATCTGGTGCATCAACAGTAGCGAAAAATGTTGTTACATCTGGTTCTGCTGCAAACTCAAACTTGAATGTTGGAAAGTTAATAGCTGCTAAAAAAGCTCTTGACGCAAAAAATGTTCCATTTGATGATCGTTGCATAGCTGTTCATGCTAACAATTTAGCTGGACTACTAGGTGATGAGAGAGCAGTAAGTGGTGACTTTGCGTCTATCAAAGCTCTTGTTTCTGGTGAGATCAATACTTTCATGGGTATGAAATTTATTGTTCTTGGCGACAGAGATGAAGGTGGACTACCATTATCAACAAACGACAGAAGTGTTTTTGCTTTCCATCGTTCAGCAATAGGTATGGCTGAAAACATGGCACAAAAAACAGAGATTAACTATGTTCCGGAAAAAACATCTTTCCTAGTTAATTCTATGTTTAGTGCTGGTGCAGTATCTATAGATGACGAAGGTATCGTAAAAGTAACTTGTGACGAAAGCTAATAGAGGAGGATATTAATTATGGCTTATGATAAAACTAACCTACAACCGATAGGTGGACAAAGTAAAGCTGGTATTGCTCCTCAAATGTGGAGTTACACAGCTCCAGGTACTGATACTTTAGCTGACATTAATACATCTGGATATTTCAATAGTGCATCCGATGTTTTAAAAGTTGGCGATCTTATCCATATCTGGGATAGTTCTGTACCTACTTCAAGTTTGGTAACTGTGTTATCAAATGCGAGTGGTGTAGTTGATGTATCTGATGGAACACCTCTATCAGTTGCTGACGCAGACTAATAATAGAATAGAGGAGGCCCTTATGGGCCTCTTCTACAATAAGGAATTTTTATATGGCAAGTGGTGATACAAATATAACAATCTGCAACCAGGCATTAAATTTGCTGGGAGCTGATACAATAAGTTCATTTAGCGATACATCAAATGATGCTGCTGCTGTATGTAATAACATTTACGAAACTGTTAAAAGACAAACTCTATCAATGTATCCTTGGAGCTTTGCTCTAACAAAATTACAATTAACTAAATCTGGAACATCACCAATAGGTGAATGGGATAATAGATTTGATCTACCTTCAACTGCTGTTGCTGGTCAAGCCTTTCAAGTTTATAATACTGATGCATCTTTAGCTCAACCTATTAGAGATTTTGAAATGCAATATACATCTTCTGGCCCAGCGATTTTTACAAATGAAACTACAATTTATATAGATTATATAACAAGTGCTATTACAGAAGGATTAATGCCTTCATACTTTGTACAGTTACTTGTTTATATGATGGCATGGCATTTAGCAGAACCAGTAACAGATCAAACAACAAAGGCAGATTATTGGAAAAACATTGCTGTTGGTACTCCATCAGAAAGTGGCAGAGGAGGATATTTTAGACAAGCTACAAATGCTGATGGTAGAGGTAAGACTTCTTACGCAATACATGAGTTTCCATTAACTGATGTTAGGTAATGACAAGAGCTGTAACTTTACAATCAAATTTTACAACAGGGGAAATAGATCCTTTGTTAAAATCAAGAATAGATATTAATCAATATTACAATGCATTAGAACAAGCTCGTAATGTTTTAATACAGCCACAAGGTGGTGCAACTCGTAGACCTGGATTACAATTTATATCAGAGATCCCTTCTGCTGCTAATCCTCAAAATGGATGTCGATTAGTACCTTTTGAATTTTCAACTACACAAAGTTATATGTTGTTATTTGTGCATAATAGAATGTACATTTACAAAGACAAAGTTTTACAAACTAATATTAATAGTTCTGGTAACGATTACCTAGTAACAACTATTACTTCTACAATGATTAAGACAATGGATTTTGCACAATCTGCTGATACCTTAATTGTTGTGCAAGAAGATATGGCTCCTAAAAAAATTACTAGAGGTGGTAGTCATACTTCCTGGACCATTAGTGATATAAGTTTTGAGTTTATACCTAAGTATCCATTTAGTTTATCAACATCAAATCCTTCAGCTACATTAACACCTAGTGCTGTAGATGGTAACATAACTCTAACTGCATCTTCTGGAGTGTTTGCATCTGGTAATGTTCATGATTATGTTGAGGCAGCAGATGGAATTGGTAGAGCTAGAATAACAAGATTTGATAGTTCTACAGTTGTAGAGGCTGTTGTTGAAATACCATTTTTTAATACAACTGCTATTGCTAGTGGATCTTGGTTTTTAGAAGTTGACTATGTAGATGTATGGTCAGCAACTTATGGGTATCCTAGAACAGTTACCTTCCATGAAGGTAGATTATATTTTGGTGGTTCTAAGTCTAGACCGAACACAGTATTCGCATCTAGAGTAGCAAGATTTTTTGATTTTAATCCAGGTGAAAGTTTAGATGATGATGCTATTGAAATAACATTAAACACCGGACAAGTTAATGCAATAACAGGAATGTTTTCTGGAAGAGATTTACAACTCTTTACTAAAGGTGGAGAATTTTTTCTACCTCAATCAGATTTAGATCCAATCACACCCAATAACATTGTTATACAAGGAGCTACAAAAAGAGGATCAAAAGAAGGTATCAAGCCTGTGGGGGCTGAAAGTGGTACAATGTTTATTCAAAGATCTGGTAAGTCATTAAGAGAATTTTTATTTAGTGATGTAGAGTTATCTTACATATCAAATAATATTTCTTTATTATCATCTCACTTACTTGTTGATCCTACTGACATGGCTTTACGAAAAGCAACATCTACTGATGATGGTGATTTATTATTGTTATGTAATACTGATGGTACCTTGGCAACCTACTCTATTCTTAGAGGTCAAAATGTTATAGCTCCTTCTCTATCTATTACTGATGGAGAGTTTGTAAATGTTGGAGTAGACGTAGATACAGTTTATTGTGTTAATAAAAGAACAGTTAACTCAGCAACAAAATATTATGTTGAGGCATTGAATGATGACAACACAACAGATAGTGCAAAATTATTATCTGGAACAAGTAAGCCTAGCTCAACTTCTGTAACAGGATTAAATCATCTTGAAGGAAAAACTGTAAAAGTAATTGTTGATGATGGAATGCAAAATGACAAAGTTGTTTCTAGTGGTGGAATTACTTTAGATAGCATTCCTACTACTTATGTAGAGATAGGTTTAAATTATACACCTACAATTAAAACAATGCCGGTAGAATTAAAATTACCAAGTGGAAATATTATTGGTCAAAAGAAAAGAATAGTTGATGCAACTGCATTAGTCTATCTTTCACAAAATTTAACATTAGATGCAAAAGATTTTGCATTTACTGCTGCACAATTTTTTACAGGAAAGAAAAGAAGAAAACCAATGTTAGGTTATGATCGTGAAGGACAACTAACATTTAGTCAATCAGCTCCCCTATTCTTCACATTACTAGGGGTAGAATATAAAGTGAGTGTAGGACAATAATATGGCAAATCCATTTGTAGTTATAGCAGTAGCAGCATCAGCAATGAAAGCCTATGGTACTCTTTATCAAGGTTATGCAATGGCTGCTTATTATAAAGGCAAAGCAGATCTAGCTTTACTCCAGGGCCGGACAAAAAAAGTAGAGGCTAAAGAAACAGGAGTAGATAAATTAAGAGAATTAAATGAAGTGTTGGGAACCAATATAGCTCGTAATGGTGCTGGTGGTACTAATCCATTTACAGGATCTAATGCTATTTTAAATTTTGTAGTTCGTAAAAGAGCTGGTGAAGATTTTAGGCAAACACAATTAACTCAAGATATTGTTGAGGCATTTAGTATTGCAGAGGCACAAATGTTAAACAATGCAGCTCGTACAGCGAAGAAAGGTGCAATTATATCTGCTGTAGCAGATATAGGATTAACAGCTGGTAACATAGGAATGCAAGGAGGGTTTGGCGACAAATATAAATTATAATGGCTAAAGAAAGATTAAGATATAAATCAAGTACAATTAAAGGTTTTTCTGCTGGTGAGTTACAATTATCTTTTGCAGATGTAAGACAAAAAGCATCTATGTTTGATAACTTAAATAAAAAGTTAGATAGCATAAATGATTTTGCTGTAAAACAACTTGGCGAACAAAAAGCACAAGAAGGTATGATGTATGGTGCAGAAAATGCTCCAACAGTAAAACAATTTCTTGATGCTAATCCAGATGAAAGAGAAGAATTATTACCTGGTGATAAAATTACTACTTTTGGAAAGTCAGCAAGAAACACAGCATTAAGTATTTTATCTAATCAAGTCTTAATGAATTCACAAAAACTTTTTAGTGATGCAGAATTAAATGCTGTAAAAAATAATTTAAAACCAGATGAATACATGGCACAACTTAATGGAATTATTGAAGGTAGTGTTGAGGCTTTAATGGAAGTATCACCAGAGGCAGCAATAAAATTAAATGCACAATTATCAACTAAAGCTAATACTTATTATTTATCTTATTCTGATAGAGCTATTAAAGAATGGAATATAGCAGATAAAGCTGGATCTGTAGGTTTTATTACATCTAGCATTGATGATGTAGGAAAATTAATTCAAGGGCCAGATACTTACACAGATATTGAAGGAGTAGAACAAGAATTAACTATAGACATGAAGTTTAATTTGGGCCGACAAAGTTTAGAAAAATTTATGTTAGAAAAAAGATTTAAAGCAACAGAAATGAAAACTTATTTAGACAAATATGATAAAGCTGTATTAGCTGCTAAAAGTGATTTTGTTTTATCATTAACTAATTTACCAGAATATAATAATAAAGAATATGAATTTTACAAACAAGTTGAGAATGGAACATTTTATGGTGTAACTAAAACTTTAAATGATGATTTTGAATTGCCTATGGAAAATCAAAAAGAATTACTAATGGCAAAACAAATATGGGAAAATTCAAGTGAAACAGAAAAAACAAAAATACTTACTGATATTTCATCTAAAATTACTCAATTAAGTAATCTTAAAAATATTAAAGAAAATGCAGTTAATGCTGCTAACAAAGAGGCATTATTAAGATCTGAAGTTGGTTTTATTGATGCAATGAAAAAAAATGATTTAGTAGGAGCTGGTAATTTTTTAGCAATTATTTCTACTTTAGATGCAAATAAATATGAAACTTATAGTAAGTCATTAGGATATGAACCAGGTAAAATTGGAGTTAGTACACCAGGATTAAAAGATACATTAGAAAAAGAAATTTTTTATGGAAGAATTGGTGCTGATGAAATATTTAAATATGTAGAAGGCAAAGGTAAAGATTACATTGATGATGGTCAAACAGATTATTTAAGATTAGATGAGGCATTAGAATTAGCAAAAACATGGACAACATCACAAGACACAGATGTCCAAACAGCAATTAGTATTGCTAAAGCTAAAATATTAAAAAGTAGAGAACCAGAATTATTATCATCAAGTCAAAGAATTTCAGATAGAAATGATTTAAGATTATATAATCAAGTAGTAGCAGAAATATTAACTTCTAAATTAAATGATAAAACATTTAATGCATCTGCAACAATAGAAAATTTAATTGAAAAAACTAAAACTAATCAACTTAATATGGAATTTAGTGCAACAATGAAATCATTAACAGATTTACAATTAACAACATTCCCTGGTATTGTTATTAATGGATCTACAATAGATCTTCCAACTCCATCGAAAGATATGACAGTAACAGATGTAAAAAATTGGAAGTCATTTGTATTAACACAAAAAGCAATTAATAATAAAAAGAAAAGAACATTACAGCTACCCAATCATCCTCTTGATTATACAAAAGTAATTACAATTCTAACAGAATTAGAAACACTAATGGAGCAAATACAATAATGGATTTAAATAAATTTCTAGAAGATGAATATGATGTAAGGTTAAATAATACCGGTGAAATTGTATTAAGGTATAATGGTGATGGTATGGGTACAACTAAAGATCGTTCATTTCTAGATATAATTGGTGAAAGCTATTCACAAAGTATGCAACTCCAAGCAGAGGCTAGTGCAGCTATGACAAGTGCTGCTATAGAAAATGCACCTAAATTTGGTAAAGGTGTAGTTAAAGGCATAGGATCTTTTATTGATGGATCAAGTAATTTAGTTTTAGCTCCTATAAATCAAGCAACCGGTGGATCTATTGATTGGTTAGATACATGGGTAAATGATAATCAACTATCTGCAAAACTAGAGGAAATGTTTCCATCAGAAGAATTAGGTATGGCCGGATCTATTGGTGAAGGTTTCGGTCAGTATGTACCAGCTGTTATTGGTGGTTATGGATTGGCTGGATTATTTGTTAGAGGTTTAGGTAGAATATTATTAGCAGAACCTATTGTTGCAGCTGTAGCTCCAAGAAAAGGTGATCCTAATTTTGCAACTTTATTAAGAGATCTAGGTGGTATTAATGATGAGAATGCAGATACAATTTATGCAGAAGTAATTAATTGGGTAGGATCTACAGAAGAAGATGGTGTGTTAATGACTAAACTAAAAGCTATTATTGGTGATGCTCCTGTAGGTGTAGCTATAGAACCTATATTCCATATGGCTAAAATTATGAGAGCATTTAAACAAAACCCACAATTAAAAAAAGAGGCAACTGAATTATTAAATTATCAAGTTATGGAAGATACAGAAAATCCTGGAACCTTTGTTGTAATGAATAAAGAAACAGGGGAAATTATAACTGAAGGTACTGAAAATAAAATGAAAGGTTTAGCAGATGAATTTAATGAAGAAGAAAAATTAATTAATGAAGATGCTGTACCAGCATCATTAGGTGCAGCTGCTAACACAGATAATCTTACATCAATACAAATTATGAATTCTAAAGAACCTATTATTCAAGGAACAGGCAAAAATAATAAAGTTAAAGTAGATGACATTATAAATTATTTTGAGAACCAACCTAAACTTGACATTACTAATGAACAAGATTTTTCTACTATGGTAGATATTGGTGTTAAAGAAATTAATTATCAACTTAAACAAGATATAACAGGAGTTGGATGGTATGATAAAGATGTAGCAGAGGCTATGGAGATTGCATCAAATGCTAATCCTAAAATTGCAAACAATGCTA
>CAACVD010001289.1_pt1 | contig 12070 bp, 15 predicted proteins | sample 2381771 | NCBI WGS metagenome assembly CAACVD01 (sample SAMEA5211965, study PRJEB30684) | marine metagenome | biome: Marine; feature: Epipelagic; material: Water | collected 2015-10-15 | depth 15 m | reverse complement strand
GAAGCTGGTACTGCGCTTACTACTGGTGATAATAATGTAGCACTTGGTTTTGCCGCTCTTCAGTCTGAAGATGCTAACGGCAACAACGTAGCCATTGGCTATGGAGCATTGAATACTTTAAATGCTGGTGCAGAAGCATATAACGTAGCGGTTGGTAGGTCAGCTGGAACTGCAATGACCACAGGAATTTACAATGTACTTGTAGGTGGTCTAGCGGGTGATGCTATGACAGACGCAGATCAAAATGTTGGAGTTGGTCAAGGTGCGTTAGGTGCTAACACAGTTGGAAGTCACTCTACAGCTATAGGAACTTTTGCTTTGACAGCACAGAATCCAGCTACCGCTACTGATATGTATAACACAGCTGTGGGTTCAGGAGCTGGTCAATCAATAACCACAGGAGCTTTTAATACACTTATTGGCGGACTAGCTGGTGATGCGTTAAATACACCAAACAGTAACGTAGCTGTTGGATATGCAGCATTAAGTGGAGACACCAAAGGAGCAAAAAGTGTTGCAGTTGGAGTTAGTGCATTATTAACGCAAAACTTAACTACAGCTACCGATGTTTTCAATACAGCGGTTGGTCATAATGCTGGTAAATTAATAACCACAGGTACTTTGAATACCCTTGTTGGTGGGGTAGCAGGCGATTCCCTTACTACAGGCGCAAGAAACGTGGCTGTAGGTGTAAGTGCCTTGCAAAATGACCAAACTGGTTCAAAAAGTGTAGCTCTTGGAACTAGAGCATTAACAACGCAAAGACCAGCCACCGCAACAGATATGTATAATGTAGCTGTCGGAGAAGATGCGGGTTTGGAAATAACCACAGGTACTAATAATGTTTTAATTGGTGGACTCGCTGGTGATGCACTAACAACTTCAAGTAACAATGTGGCGGTAGGTAATACAGCTTTATCTGCTGACACATTAGGTGGCAGATCAATAGCAGTCGGATCAGCTGCATTAACGACTCAAAACTTTGCTACATCTACAAGTTCTTACAACATAGGGGTGGGTTTTACAGCTGGTCAATCAATCACCACAGGTATTCAAAACACCATTATTGGTGGTCTTGCTGGTGATGCATTAACAGATGCAGATTATAATGTTGCACTAGGTACATCAGCTTTAGGAGCAGACACATTAGGTAGTCGAGCAGTTGCTATTGGTAGAAGTGCTTTAAGCAGTCAAAACTTCACTACTGCAACAAATAATTACAACGTAGCGGTTGGTTTTAATGCTGGTACAGCAGTAACCACAGGGATTATAAATACGTTTATTGGAAGTCTGTCTGGTGACGCAGTAACCACAGGGAACGACAATACAGCTTTAGGTTACAACTCTCTTGGTGCAAATACAGCATCTAATCGTAGTGTAGCAGTAGGTTCGGAAGCATTATCAGCCCTGAACGTCACAACTGATACTCACGTTTACAACGTAGGGGTTGGTTATGGTGCTGGCAGCGGGATGACCACAGGTGTTCTAAATACGTTTGTTGGAGGATTAACTGGTCTTGGCATAACTTCAGGTAATAACAACACAGCCTATGGATATGCTGCATTAAGCACAGACACTTTAGGCGATAGAAACGTAGCAGTAGGTGTTCAAGCATTAGGCGCACAAAACTTTACTACAACAACTCTTTCTTACAACACAGCAGTAGGTTATACAGCTGGTGCCTCAATAACTACAGGCACAGTCAACACCTTAATAGGTGGTTTAGCTGGCGATGCTCTTACAAGTGGTAATTCTAATGTTGCTGTTGGATATGGTTCTTTAACTACTGATACGTTTACAGGCACAGTCAACACCCTCATTGGTGGTCTTGCAGGCGATGCTCTTACAAGTGGTAATTCTAATGTTGCCGTTGGATATGGTTCTTTAACTACTGATACGTTGGGCGATAGAAATGTTGCTATTGGTGTTTCAGCTTTAGAACAACAAAACTTCACAACTTCTACTGATTCTTACAACACAGCTATAGGTTATGTAGCTGGTCAGGCAATGACCACAGGCACAATCAATACTATAGGAGGTGCGTTTGCCTTAGATGCTTGTACTATAGGAACTCATAATACAGCATGGGGATATTCTTCTTTAGGAGCAGTAACAGAAGGCACTGATAACATAGGAATGGGGTATGCGGCAGGTGATGACATAACTACAGGTATTCGTAATATAGTTATTGGAAGTCGCGCAGATGCTAATTCTTCATCTGCACAAGAACGAATAGTTATGGGATATGATGTTAATGGTAATGCAGATTCAAGTTTTTGTTTTGGCTCACAAGGCACAGATTCAGCTATAGCTTTTGGAGCTACATCAATAACTGCACCTTCTGATGTAAGACTTAAAGAAGACATAGAAGACGAAAAGATTGGACTAGACTTTATAAACGAATTAAGACCAGTAACTTATAGATGGAAAAAAGCTAAAGATGTGCCATCAGAAATGAAAGCACATGACGCTGATTCTGATGAAAGAGTTATGAACGGAAAGTACAATCATGGCTTCATAGCACAAGAAGTTAAACAAGTTATAGATAACTACGACTTGAAAGATGGTTTTGATATGTGGACAGAAGATGAAGCCGATGGAAGACAACGCATCGGTGAAGCATCTTTAATGCCTTTAATGGTCAAAGCAGTACAAGAACTTTCGGCAAAAGTCGAAGAATTAGAAAGTAAATTAAACGGAGAATAATATGGCTAGAACAGCTGATGAAAAAAACACAATGTATAACGCAATGGTAGGTATGATTACTGTTATTGATAATACATTAGATGATAGTAATGATTATGGTAGCGATTTAACCAACGCTGAAAAACAAGAAAAAGTTTTACGCACAAGTGGTTATTTAGAGTATGGATTGGAATTTGCTGATTATGGTTCTAAAACCTTAACTGCAATCGAAGCAGCAGTTACAAAAGCAAAAGCATACACACCATAAATCTATGCAAGAACAAGAGGTAAGAATGATGCCTTTGCCAGCGGTTTACGTTATGGAAACCACCATGCCTGAAAGTATGGTTGATTCTGTAAACGACTATATTGATGAATATAGAAAAAAAGAAGATCGCGAATCATTAGCACCTACGTTGGTAGGGCAAATAGATAAAGGTGAACAATTACTACTAGACCATACTGATAAGAGACTAGCTGAATATACGCAGTTTATTAGCAATCTAGGTGTTGAATACATAAACTATTATGGTAAATCTGGTAATAAAGTAAGTGGACCTAAACAAGTAGAAACAGATCAAACTTGGTCAGTACACAGTTATGATGGAGACTATAACCCTATACACGATCATGGCACTAAAACTGTTATGGGTATTTCTACTACTGCTTGGACTAAAGTACCAGAACAAATAGGCAGAACTAACGCTACCTCACCAACGTATTCTTTGTATAACGAAAGTGGTCACGCAGATGGCTGTATTATGTTTTCGTATGGACAAACATCATCCCTAGATGCACAAAGATTGAAACCATCACAATTAATCACAGTAACCCCAGAAGTAGGAAAACTATTAGTGTTCCCTTCTTGGTTACAACATATGGTCTTTCCCTTCAAAGGCGAAGGCGAAAGACGAACTATCGCATCCAACTTGAATTGTTGGGATGTGCAACAACCATCACCAGAGGAGGTGCAATAATGTCCGAAGAAGCCGTAATATTTATAGACGATAAAGAAGTAAAAGTATCAGAGTTGTCAGATCAACAAAAATACTTACACTCGCAATTACTAGATTTAAGAAACAAAGAAGCTAGTCTTAAGTTTCAACTAGATCAGGTAGCTGCTAGTATGTCAGTTTTTCAAAACGCTTTTGTTGAAGCTTCAAAAGAAGTAGCAGACGAAGTTCTAAAAGAAGAAGGAGATAATAATAATGATGTGGATTAATATATTTATGTGGCTAACAGCAATTATAGCCATAGCTTCACTTGTAGCTGCGGTTACACCAACTCCTCAAGGAGATAAATGGTTAGCAAAACTTTATAAAGTTATAGATTTTTTAGCTTTGAATATCGGCAAGGCCAAGGATAAATAATGAAGTGGTGGGGTAAATTAGTAGATAAAGTAACTGGCACTAAAAGAGTAAAGGTTAGAGCCAGGGATGAAGACGGTAAGTTTGTTGGTGATGACGAATCAACTCCAGACGTTAATGAAGCTTACACTACAAAAAGAGTTAAGGATAAAAAATGAGTGCAAATGATTCTGATTTAACTTCTTTAAAAGTATACGAAAGAGAATCTGCTATTAGGTTTGAGTATATTGAAAAAAGACTTGATGAAGGATCTGCAAAATTTAAAAGACTAGAAGCTCTTATATGGGGTATATACCCAGTAATGATCACATGTATTCTAGCTACTAGGTATATCTAATGTATGAATACAGTTGCAAGGTTGAAAAAGTTGTCGATGGAGATACCATCGATGTTGTTTTGGATCTTGGCTTTGACATCCTTTATAAGTCTCGCGTTCGTTTATATGGTATTGATACTCCCGAGTCACGTACTCGTAACCTGGATGAGAAGGCTAGAGGAAAAATGGCTGCGGCTTTCTTAAAAGAAGCAGTTGAAGATGGAGAAAAAGTAGTCATACAAACTAAACTAAAAGACTCTAAAGGGAAGTTTGGTAGAGTTTTAGGTGACGTCGTAGTTGATGACGTTAATATCAACAAATTGATGATACAGTGCCATCTTGCTGTAGCCTATCACGGTCAATCAAAAGCAGACGTTGAATCTGAACACATGCGTAACAGAGACATTCTTATAGAGAAAGGTCTTCACGATCCAATAGACTAATGGACCAAGCAGTTCAATTTATTAACGAAGTTGGCTTCCCAATAGCTGCTGCGTTAGGCCTAGGATTTTTTATATGGAAACTTATAAACCGTATTATTGACGGTATGGAAACTAAGCTAGATGTTTTGGACGATAAAGTAGCAGATCAGATAGAGCAGATGGAACAAAGGCTCGGTACAAAACTAGACTCACAACATGGCATTTTAGTAGCTCTCATAGATAGAGTGCGTAGTCTAGACAACGAAATTATAAGACAAGATACACTTATAAAAACCATACTAGGTGTACCTCAGTTAATAGATAGTAATAAGATTGCAAAAGCAGACCGAGACGATCAGAGGAAAGACTAATGGCTCCCAAACGACCTGACGAAATACTACTCATAACTTCCATGATAATTGTTATGTTTGTTGTTTTATCCGTACAAGCTGACGATATGGTGCATGAATTTAAAAATCCTTCATTTAGTGGAGTTGGTACTTCCAGTCACTATCTTACTATTGAAAATCAAGAAACTAACCGTAAACAAGCTATAAAAGATGAAATAGAGGCTTTAAGGGATGAACTTGAAAGGGAAAAAACAAATACAGTAGAAGCCAGGTTTATGCGTAATTTGACCAGCCGCATATATGCTAATCTTGCAAGGCAGATAGAAGCATCTTTGTTTGGTGAAGAAACCAGTAAAAGTGGATCTATGGAACTGGATGGCAATACTATTGAATATGAAATTACAGATGAGGAAGTAAGAGTTACTATTACTGATGAAGACGGCAATGTTACAGAGGTTATTGTTCCCATTGGTGGTTTCACTTTCTAGCTGTACGCTAATGATTGATCCCCTTGCGAATAATTTACCACCATTTGAAAACGTACAAAAAGCTACTGTAGAGTCTTTATATACAGATTTATCTGAAATTGGTGAACCTGTAAGAAAACCAGTAATTGCAGTATACCCAGACGGCTTTAAAGATCAGACAGGACAGCGTAGGTCTAATTCAAAATACGCTACATTTAGTACGGCTATAACTCAAGCACCACATGCTTATCTAATACGCGCACTTAAACATTCTAACTTCTTTGATGTAGTAGAAAGAGTGTCATTGGATGCAGTTACTAAAGAAAGGCAGTTAATTAGATCTACCAGAGAAACATTCGAAGAAGAACAAAAACTTATGCCGCTTAAATTTGGGGACATGATAATGACTGGTGGAGTTTTATCTTACCAAGCAAATATCAGTTCTGGAGGTATGGGAGCTAGGAATTTAGGTATAGGTATGTCTCGTCAGTTTAGAGAAGACATACTTACTGTAAGCCTAAGAACAGTTTCAGTAAGCACTGGTAGAGTGCTTTTTGAAGTATTGGTTACTAAAACTGTACTGTCTGCATCGTTGGATAACGACGTATTTAGATTTGTATCAGACAATACAGAATTGGTAGAATTAGAAGGGGGCGCGGTTAAAAATGAGCCAACCAGTATTGCTTTGCAAATGGCTATCGAGACAGCAGTTGCAGAAACAATCAAACAGGGCTTAGAAAATAACTTTTGGAGGTTAAAAGAATGAAAAGACTTTTAATTATTATGATTATGTCTGCCCCCCTTTTTGCAGCAGACAACGAAATATTTGTTGATCAAAGTTCAGGATCATCAAATTCAAATATGGATTTAGAACAACTTGGTTCTGGCAACATAATTGGAGGTATTGATGCTGTTGCAGGTACTATGACGGCTCTTGATTTAGACGGTACTGCTATGACTCTTGACATAAACCAGATCGGAGACAGTAACAAATTCTTAGGTGACATCACCGCAGATTCATATACTGGCTTCTTTGAATTTGATGGCAACAGTAATACGTTCAACATGAATACGGATAAGACTAACACATACGGTGCTGACTCATCTAATGTAAATGTTGATGTTACTGGTAATAGTAATACCTTTACTCTTAATCAGGCTACAGTTGCTTTAGCAAGCACTCTTGATCTTGATTGGATTATTAATGGTTCAAGTAACAGTATCACATCTGCAATAGATATAGATGGTGCTACAAACTACATGGATATTGACGGTTCAGACAATACTGTTACTTATGATGGTGATGGTTACGCAGGTGGCTACTTTTGGCTAGACCATACTGGTAGTAATAGAACTTTTAATATTCAACAACAGAGTACATTAGACAATGACTGGCTCAAGATTATTAGCACTGGTTCTACTACTAGCACCGTTTGCGTTATTCAAAACGACCAAGGTACTAGCACAAGCTGTTGATATAGGTAGTATTAGCGAACTTAAAGGCAACGCGCAAGTAGTTAGAGACAAACCTTACGGGGCTGAGTTGGCTTTTCCAATTCAGCAGATGGACAACGTCAAAACAGAAGCTGGTCGCGTCGCTATTACCTTTGAAGACAATACCATTGTTAGGGTGATGGACCATAGTAAGTTGGTAATCAACTCTTACATATACGATCCTAACCCAGCAAAAAGTGAAATGGCTTTGCGTTTTGCATCTGGAACGGCCAGGTTTGTTACAGGTAAATTTAACAATAAAAAAGCCATACGTATAAAAACGCCAAGTGCTGACGTATACGTAAGAGGTACGGACTTTACAATAACCACCACTCCTGAAACTGGCAGCTCTCTTGTCATACTTTTGCCTGATGCAAACGGCAATCCTAGTGGAGAAATAGTGGTTGAAACAGCGATGGGCCAAGTCATATTGAATCAAGCATACCAAGCGACTACTGCGATGACTTACAATCAAGCTCCGTCAAAACCTGTAATCTTGGATATATCTTTGGAATTTATAGACAACATGCTAATTGTTAATCCACCTGATGAAAAACAAAATCTATCCGAAGAACAACAACAGGTTGGTACAGCGGATTATTTAGACTTTGCAGACCTAGATATAGATTTCTTAGCAGAGGATTTTTTAGATAATGAAGCAGACTTAGAATTTACAGAATTAGATATAAACTACCTTGACGTAAATTTTCTTGAAGATTTGTTAAATATTATTGACGCTCTTGCTGTTGATGATGAGGAAGATCAACTCAGTAAGCTTGCTACAGGGATTACAATAGCTGGTACAGATATAGGTCAAGATAAAGATACTCAGATTACAACAATAATTACAGGCCAAATGATTAGTATTAGAAGATCAGTAGGAGATACATTTAGACTCGATTTAGATGGATCAAGCGCTTATACGTTGGTTCTTTTTCAAAATGGCGTAGAGAATGTAGTCAAAGTAAATGGCGGTTCGTCTAATACAATTACCATCAAACAGGGTAGCTGATGAAAAAGTTGATCTTACCAATACTCTTTGCACTTTTGATAACACCACTTGCTTTGCAATTTACGCCGCTTGAAATACTAAAACTAAAAACTTTTGATACATTTGTTTCTCAACAAGAACCTACAGGTAATTTTGTAATTCTTGATATAAACGAAGAAGACATAGAAAAAGAGGGGGGTTGGCCTTTACCGCGTGAAAGATTGGCTGAGATACAAATAGAACTTTTAGAGGCTGGCAGCTTTGGACAAGCCTGGGCGTTTACGTTTCCGCAACCAGATAGAATGGGTGGAGACGAAGCGTTTGCTCAAGCTCTTAGCTACGGTCCATCTGTATTGGCGATGTTTGAAAACGATAACGAAAGTTATCCTCCAACGGTAGGTACAGTTGTTCTGGGCGAAGATACAGGTGGGGGCTTCCAAGCCAGAGGCGTGATACAAAATATTGACATACTCAAAAACTACGCATCTCAAGGCGTAGCATCCGCACCTACAGATGTAGATGGTTTGGTAAGACAAATCCCATTACTGCTACGAACTCCTGATGGATTTGCTCCAAGCTTTGCTATAGAGATACTCAAACAGCTTACAGGCCAAGACACTTACATTATAAATATGACTGATGGTGAAATACGTATACCATCACTCCCACCTATATCAGTAGATCCGTTGATGCGCAAATGGGTGAGCTACGTAGATACTCCTATTATTAATTTGAGTGATATTAGATTAGCTCAAGATAAGTATGTAATTATTGGTACAAGCGGAGGCGGAATACTACCACAAGTGCCTACATCCAACGGTCTGATGAATCCACATCACTTACAGGCGGCTTTGGCTGAATCAATTTTATTGCCAAATTCTCCAAAAATACCCGAGTGGCACCTAGCAGCAGAGCTTTTGATATTCACCATATTTATTTTACTGGCTTGGTATTTGACTCAAAAACTAAGCATGACTGTAGGTTTGATAGGTCTATCTACAAGTTTAGTTGTAGTTGTTATTAGTGGTATATACACCATAAAAAATGGCGTTTTGATTGACGTGACTTGGACACTTATCAGTCAATTTATTGTTGGTAGCGTTTCTTACTATTTGAAGTTCAGAGAACAATATAAGTTAAGACAACAAATAAAAAAACAATTTGAACACTATCTTGATCCTAGACAAGTTAAGGCTTTGCAATCTGATCCCAGTCTGTTAAAACTAGGTGGAGAAAAGAAAAGATGTACCTTTCTATTTACTGACGTACGCGGTTTTACTGCGATGAGTGAGCATATGGATCCAGAACAAGTCACCAAAATTATGAATCAGGCTTTAACAATACAATCTGATGCAGTAAAAAAATACGAGGGTATGGTAGATAAGTATATAGGGGATGCGATGATGGCTATATTTAACGCTCCTATAGATTTAGAAAATCACGAACAAGCAGCCGTAGAATGTGCAAAAGAAATACAAAGACAATTTGCTGAATCAGATGTAGGTGTATCTATAGGTATTGGTATTAATACAGGAGAAGCAGTTATAGGAAATATGGGTAGCGATACAAGATTTGATTATAGCGCTATAGGTAGTGCTGTAAATATTGCCGCTAGGTGTGAATCTAGCTGTAAGACTGTAGGGAAAGATTTAATAATTGCAGAGGAGACTGCAAAAAATTGTAATTTTGAGCTAAAATCATTACAACCAATAGAAGTTAAGGGTATTAGTGAGCCTTTAAAAATATTTACTTTGGAGGATATATGAAAGCACTACTTAAAAATTTAGTTGGATCAGTAGCCCCGACACTCGGAACAGCACTTGGCGGACCGATGGGCGGTATGGCTGCAAACATGATTGCAGATGTATTAGGTTGTAAGAACGAACCTAAAGAAATACAAAAAGCTTTAGACAACGCCACACCTGAACAAATGCTTGAGTTAAAAAAGGCTGAAGCAGATTTTGAAATTAAAATGAAAGAACTAGAGGTAGATGTCTTCAAATTAGAAGTACAAGACACTCAAAACGCTAGACAAACTTTTTCTAAAGATTGGACTGCTAGAATTATAGGTATATTTGTAGTAGGTGGGTTTATGGGTTACATATTTTTAGTCACCATCCAGCCCCCCGAACAGAACTCAGAGGCTTTAATCAATCTGGTTCTCGGATACCTAGGTGGTCTAGCTTCAGCTATTATTAGTTTTTATTTTGGAGCATCCAATACACCAGGCAAAGACGACTAAAATGAACATTTCTGAAGAAGGTATATCTTTAATAAAAAACTACGAGGGTTGTAGGTTAGAAAGCTATCAAGATTCTGTAGGCGTTTGGACAATAGGCTTTGGCCATATCAAAGATGTTAAAGAAGGCGATAAAATAAACCAAGATGAGGCAGAAAACCTTCTTAAAGAAGAAATGCCTGAATACGAAGGTTATATAAATAATATGGTCGAAGTACCACTTGATCAATGCCAGTTTGATGCCTTGGTATGTTGGGTGTATAACTTAGGACCAAATAACTTAAAAGAGTCTACTTTGCTACGTATCCTTAACGAAGGAGATTACGGCGGTGTACCAGAACAAATAAAACGCTGGAATAAAGCTGGTGGCGAGGTACTTGCAGGGCTTGTTAAAAGAAGAGAAGCAGAAGCTAATTTATTTGAAGGAAAAGAATGGGAGAAAATATAAATGCCATATTCAAAAGTACAATTCAAACCAGGCATCTACAGAGAAGGAACAGCATATAGTGCCGAGGGCGGTTGGTTTGATTGTAATCTAATTAGATTCAGGGAAGGCCGAGTAGAAAAGTTTGGCGGTTGGCAAAAACTTACAACAGAAACATACAAAGGCACCGCAAGGGCTTTACATAATTGGATATCTTTAGGTGGTAATAAATATCTTGGTATAGGAACACATTTAAAGTATTACATAAAAGACGGAACGGCTTTTGCCGACGTCACTCCAATTCGTAAAACCACTACAAATGCAGCTACTTTTGCTGCTACTGACGGTTCATCTACTGTAACGGTTACTGATGCCAGTCATGGCGCTGTAAATGGGGATTTTGTTACATTTTCTGAAGCTGTATCTTTGGGTGGTTTAGTTACAGCTGCTGTTCTAAATCAAGAGTACCAAATAGACTTAGTAACAGGCAGCAACACTTATACTATAACGGCTAAAGATACATCGGGTACTACAGTAACAGCTAATTCAAGTGATTCAGGGAACGGTGGTTCTGCTACTGATGCCGTGTACCAAATAAATACAGGTCTTGATGTTTACGTACAATCAACGGGGTACGGTGTAGGTACTTGGGGAGCAAGTGGTTGGGGTTCTGCAACTTCATTGGGTGGCAACAACCAGTTAAGACTTTGGACGCATGATAACTTCGGTGAAAATCTTATTATAAACCCTAGAGGCGGTGGTCTTTATCGATGGTTAGAAAACAACGGAACAGGTACAAGAGCAGTTCAATTGTCTGATATTACGGGAGCCAATCTCGTACCGACGGTGGGATTACAAGTTATAACTTCAGAAGTTGACAGGCATCTTATTGTATTAGGCGCAGACCCAATATCAGGCAGCGCTAGAACTGGTTCTATAGACCCGATGTTAGTTGCTTTTTCTGATCAAGAAAACGAATTGGATTTTGAACCTGTTATAACTAATACGGCTGGATCCGTAAGATTGTCTTCTGGCTCCAGTATAGTAGGCGGAGTCAAAGCAAGACAAGAAGTTGTAATCTTTACGGATACTTCTGTATATTCTATGCAGTTTGTAGGCGCACCTTTAACCTTTGCTTTAAATCTTATCAACGAAGCATCAGGTCTTATAGGTCCAAAAGCAGCTATAACTTCTTCAGGCGGCGTATTCTTTATGGGATATGGTAATTTCTATTTATATAACGGTACGGTACAAGAGCTTCCTTGTAGCGTTCATAATTATGTATTTGGCGATATCAATACAGGTCAGGCTTATA